>Ga0302319_10001146_pt1 | contig 59431 bp, 49 predicted proteins | sample Bog_T0_2_FD_203319 | JGI IMG/M metagenome (GOLD analysis project Ga0302319, IMG submission 203319) | Peat permafrost microbial communities from Stordalen Mire near Abisko, Sweden - Bog_T0_2 | ecosystem: Environmental > Terrestrial > Soil > Wetlands > Peat | place: Sweden: Abisko, Stordalen Mire...
ATCGTTGCGCGCCGGCTACCCGGCGCAGCTGGACGGCTCGGCCAGCTATTCGCTCGCCGATGCAAGTTCCGCAGTTTCCTATGCCTGGCTGGAATCAAACGGACCTTCGACCGTCATATGGACCAACCAGAACACGGCAGCACCTACACTTGACGGCCTCATCTTCGGAACCTATGATTTTTCTCTGCAGGTCACCGACGCGGCGGCGAACACTGCTATGGCCAGTCTGGAGGTGGGAGCCGTGGCAACCGATGACAATGGCGTGGTTGTTAACGCGGATCCCAATGTCGACAAGATTTTCGGTCCCATGATCGCATTTGGCAAAAATCCCTGGGGCTATGCGGATGAGCGCGCCATGACCGCTACTAATTTGCGGATAGCGGCTTACAATGCGCAAGGACTCAACCCTCCATCATGGGACACCGCCGGGCCCGGTACCGTCACATACGTCTTTAATGGTTTGGGCATCGCGGGGGCTCCAGGCGCAAAGCTTTCAAGCCCAGTCGCCAGTGCGGTCGCCTCCACTATTTCAGTCGCCGACGCTTCACCGCTCGATCTGTCCAGCCTCCCGGCGAGAATCCTGCTGGGTGCTTTTCCCCGTGAAGAAGTGCGGATCTGCGGCGCCTCGGCTACCAAAGGACCCGCGACGCTGACCGTCTGCTACGACGGCCGCGGGCAGAGCAGCCCCGTTGACGGCTATCGGGTAGCGGCGCAGGCCTGGCCAACCGGAACAAGTGTGGGACAGATGAAAGTGACGGGGTCGGGAACCAGTTTTCTGTCCAGTGTTTGCCCCGCGGGACCTGGCCAGAATGGTAATGCGGTCTATGCGGGCGGCTCCGTCCAGATGACCCCGGGCTCAACTTTGGTGACCGGGTCCGGGACCAACTGGAGTACCGCCAACAACGTGCTGGCTAGTTATCTGGTTCGAATATCGGCAACTCATGGTGGTTCGCCGTTCGTCTTTTCGGCATACATCGCTTCGGTCGCGGACCTGACTCATCTGGCACTCGCCCGCCCTTATCCGGGCGATGCCGATGCAGGTGCTTTTACCTACTCCATTATCCAGGCGGACTTCGTTCAAATTACACTGCATTACACTCGGCCCGCGGATGGGTCGGACGCTCAAACCTACTTTCAGACTTCCGGATGTGAATCCGACACGGCTGTTTACTTGTATGGGGGACACGACATCGCCAGTCTCGACGGAACTCTCCAGAGTTCAAAGCAGTACAGCGTCATGAATGGTTACGGCTATACCAGCGCCTTCGGGCCCAATTTTTACGGTGAAGATCTCGCGCACAGGGCTCTCTACTACCGCTCCGGGTGGACGCCGGCCCTGCAGGCGGCGCGGGTTTTTGGCGACAATTTCGTCAAATCGCCGCAGATAGCTGGTGGTGATTCGGGAAACATCCCGTTGTTGATCGGGGGCGGCGTTATCGGAGGATTTGCCGCCGCCATTCTGGATATCGCCGATCCCAACCGCCCTTCGTGGGACGACCTTCGGGGCCTGGCGAGAAGTGGATCGATCGGCGGCAGCGGATGCAACGCCTGGGATACCCGCGATTCAGGCTACCTGGGGGCATGGCTGACGCTGGCGGCGGAGTTCGATCCGGATCCGGTACAACAGGCGAACTGGCAGACCCAACTGAGCCAACTGCTCCTTCGCGATCAGAAATGTAAAGGCGCGGACAACTCGTGGGCCAACGGCTTCATCTGGAACAACGGCAGTGTCCCTCTCAATGTAACCAATGGCAGCGCTGTCGCCACCGGGAACAATATTCCGTCCACTATATGTTTTGGAATTGCCGGCGGCACAATCAGCGTGGTCAACGGATCCGCCACGGCCACGGGTGGCGGATTCGTACCCGGAAACAAAATTGTCATTACCGGGACCAGTAATGGATCGCCCTATACGGGATTCTTCCAGTTCAGTATCAACACCAACGGTACGATTACGCTGGCCGCGCTCTGGCCAGGAGATTCCGGGAGCGCAACCTTCGTTATCGAGAATAACGACTATCTCACCACCATCGCAGCCAGTAACGACGATCCTCAGATGAAAAAAAACTGGGCCTGTACCTGGAACAGCCCGTCGCAGATTACGCTGAATCGCCCCTGGGATGGTCCGACGGAAGCGGGTGCACACCCTTACTCTTATGTTCTGGCTGGTTTTGGACAACAGCCTTTCATGCTCGGCGTCCATATCACCGCAATGAAGTTCGCCTCGCAAATCGCCGATCCGGTAATCTCTACAAGCTATGCGGCGCTTGCCACAGAGGCCGCGACCTGGATCCACGACATCGGATACGATCCGGTTACTCAGGGTTTGTATTACGGACGGATCATGCAGGCTTGTGAGCCAGGAACGGTTCCTCCTCCGGGGTCCACTTTCAGTGCGCGGACACCCGGCTGCAACAGCGGATTGAACCAGGGTTCAATTCGCGCCGCGCGCATACTCACCGCGGAGGCCTCACAGGCGCTGCGCGTCTATTATGAAGCCAACCCTACGCCGGAGGCCAAAGCGTGGGGAGATCGAGCCTACGGATCGGTCTGGGGAAACCCTGTAGATACGACAGGCGGCGTTTACAGCGATTCAAATTACGTGGTCGGTGAGAACTCCAATGGCTCTCTCGGCGCATACAAGTGGACCGGCTTCTTTTTCGGCATGGGCATGGCGCATCAATGGCCGGCCGTCCGGTCAGGCGGGCTCACGCCGGGCAGATTCCGGAGGGTGGCACTGGAGGTGAAACAGGGCATAGCCGCGAAGACGCAGATCTCGGTCACAGCACCTTCGGGTAAGGTGAATATCTTTTCGTGCGGATCCTCTTCACCCTGCGAGGTCACGGTTGACGATCGCCAGGGAAGCCATTGGTATTGCGTTCAGTATCTCGCGGCGGATGGAAAGTTGGTGTCTCAGTCAGATCCGGCACTCATCGACCGACGCCCGGGATCGCCCGCCGGGAAGCCGTTGTCCGGCACCGCCGATCCTCCCGTTCCGGCCTGTCCGGCTCGATCTCAATCGTAGGCAAGCCCCCGACGCCAGCGGCTGGTTAATCGGATCGAACGTATAAGTGGCCCTGCGCAGCGGCGGCCGTATTCTCCAGTGTGATCCGGGTAGCGCTCTCCACGTGAAGAATACTGCGATTACCGAGAGACCATAGTCGATCTACGATGGCACGCACGCGCACCCGCTTGTCCTCCGGATCGGCGCCGTGCATTTCAAGAAAGAGCGCGGGCTGTCTCTCCCGTATTTCGAGCATCCCACGCCACAACCGACTTTGCTCGCCGCGCGAAATAGATGGTCAGCAACCCATGAAACGCGCCGATGTCGTACACGACCTTCCCGTCCAGATCCAGCTGCTTCCAAACGCAGTCCGGTGTGTCGTTTGACTCGAAGGGTAGCCAGCCTAACTCTCCCCGGCGCCGCAAGCCCTTGTTCAGGCCGCTCCGGACTTTATAGGTCACGCCATCGAACAGGTTTTTACTAATCCATGAAACCGCCTGGTGTTTCAGCATCTATCGGGCGCCCCGCACTACGCTGATACTTACCCGCACAAGCCGGGCCGCGATCCCAGCATCGCGCGAACGCACGCGTCCCGCCAGATGTGCGGGAGGAACGATGGTGCCCTTAACCATCGCAGCATTGGATACTGTATTTATGCGCTGGAATAGCACTGGCTCGCAAATCCGCTTCCGGGTGATCGAGCTTCAGGGGCGAATCCGGCTTATCAAAAAAAGTACTATCGTCCGGAAAAGGATTTCATAAATTGACTCTCTCGAACTTATGGCGTCATGCGGCGTTAACCGCAACCAGGGCGGCCGGCAAACTTCATCGAAACCTCATAAAAATCCCGGATCGCCCGGTTGTGCGAACGATCAACAGAACCGTTCAGTTTGAACACGTCTGTTTGCCATTTCTCGATCAAGACGATTTTCGCGCAATGCTCACGCAATCATATGATATTACCCTGTGCGATTACTTGAAACGATATTTGAAGCCGGGCGATATCGTACTGGACGTGGGGGCCAACGTCGGCTACATTTCCGCCGTAGCGGCTTCCTGCGTCGGAGCTTCCGGTGAAGTGCATGGCTTTGAGCCGCTATCTGAGTGTTTTGCCCGGCTGGAGAGGCTTCGTGAACTGAATCCAGGGCTTGCACTATTTTTTAATAATGTGGCGCTGGGCGATGCGGACGGCATTCTTCCGATAGCCTATAACCCAAACAGAGATTCAAGAAACGCGACTCTGGTGCCCGGAAAACATTTTGCCGAGACCCGCGAGGTTCCGGTATTGCGGCTCGACGAATACATCAAAGCAAGGGTTTCCTCGCCGGAAAAGATCAGGGTAATCAAGATCGACGTCGAGGGCTTCGAATACCCTGTTCTCAAGGGAGCCAGTGCGCTCTTCTCGGAGACGTCCATAAGACCGCGGATCATCTGCGAGATCAAGCCATGGGAACTGCGCAACCTGGGCGCGACCCTCGAAGACTTCGATCGGTACATGAGCGGATTCGGTTATCGGGCATATCGGATTACACAGGAAGACACTCCGGTTTCGCTGAGCGATCTCGTAGACATGGAAATCCTGGTGTTCCGAATCTGAACGTTATGCGCTCCGCCGTGCAATCGCGATAATGGATGTCGGCTCCCACGGCAAACTGGCATCGATTTTCCGCCAAAGCCATACAAATTTATCGAATATGCGAAGGGTCACTGGCGATACCCTCGTAGACTTCATTACCTGACCGGTAAATCGCCATCCCGGCATCGAAATTCGATTGAAACGGAGCATATCGTCAATAACGTAACCGGATTCCGTGAGTACCGCCGTGAGGGATTCGGGTGTATAGCGGCGAAAGTGGCCCAATGCTTCATCCACCGTGCCGTACGCACGGGGGTCATTCGGTATCAGCAGGATCAGCCGGCCGTTAGGTTCAAGCACAGTAAGAATGGACTTCAACACACCGACGTGGTCTTCAATGTGCTCAAGCACGTTCAGACAAATAACCGTATCTACCTTCTGCCTGAGCGCGGCGAAATCGGACGGCTGCGACGCGTCGAGTTTGTAGACGTGGACCGCGGGGCGATGCGGAAACATCCTCCCCAGATGATCGAGATACGTCGGATTGATATCAGTTGCCAGATACAGGTCTTTGCGGGCGCAAAGGTGCCGCGTGAGATTACCCATTCCCGAACCAATCTCCAACAGTCTTCGTCCGGCAAATGGCGTGATCGTGTCGGCCATCCAGCGGTTGAATTTTGGCGCCACCGAAAGCGCGTCGAGGGTCTCATGGCCGGTGTCAGTATGAATTTTTGATGTAAATCGGGACCGCAGTATTACCCACAGAGCTTCCAGCGCGTCTTTCGCGCCGATCTTCTTTCCCTCCTCATATGTGCGGCCGTGATAGGTTATCGAAGTTTCATAGATTCGGGCCTTGCGGCGGGAGAACTTGACTGTCAGTTCAGGTTCAATCCCGAAACGATCGCTCTGAATTGGAATCGTCTTTACGAACGATGTGCGGAATGCTTTGTAACATGTTTCCATGTCCGTGAGATTGAGGTTCGAGACAATATTGCAGAGGGTAGTCAGAAAATGATTCGCCAGCGAGTGCCAGTAATACAGCACCCTCCTTTCACCCGCCGCCATAAAGCGTGAACCGTAGACCACGTCCGCGTCTCCGCTGAGGAGAGGTCCGAGAAGTTTCGGATATTCGCGCGGGTCGTATTCAAGATCGGCATCCTGAATAATGCTGTAGGTCCCTGTTGCCGAGGCAATGGCTGTCCGGATGGCCGCACCCTTGCCGCAATTCTTTTCGTGGCGGATGAGCCTGATTCCGCCATCCGGCCGCGCCGCCATAAAAGCCTGCACCGCCTCCGCAGACCCATCGCTTGAGCCGTCGTCAACGACAATAAGCTCGCGCTCCATCCCATCGGGCACCGGCGCGGCGAGAACACGGTCCAGAAGAACTGCGATGAACTCTTCTTCATTGTACAGGGGTATAAGTATCGACAAGGATGGACTATTCATGCACCCTGTCATTGTAATTGAGCACGTCGACTTACTCTTTTACCGGGCTTGGTTTATGGTAGGAAGAGTGGAAATGCGGGCTGTTCTGGCAATCGGTCCGACGCTTGCCCTTTTTGCGATCCTGCTGCTCTGGTCTCTTTTCAGGTTGGCGCGATTTGGAATGCCGGGTGCCCGGGATACGTGGGAACTTCTCGGGCAATTGCTGGGCAACCGCGCCTTGCTGGCCTTCCTTTTTTTGACGGCCGGCGCAAACGTATCCTTTTCGGCGTTAGCGGGCTATATCAATCCCAGAGACTACGTGCAGGACGTCATCGCCGCGCGCCAGTTTCTGAAGCACGCTGCTCTATATCCCGGCGACGCGCCCCAGATGGGAATCGTCGAGTTGTCGGCGCCTATAAGAGGACGGTCGGTTCTTGAGAAACTACCTGTCGTTCGGGGTGACCTGAACACGTTGACGGAGCCGCCGATCCCGGGGATGGGGCACCCGCCAGTCCTCGGGATCGCGCTGGCGGCTCCGGTATTTTTTCTTGGTTTGCGGGGCAGCTTTCTCTTTGTTCTTTTCCTCTCCGTCGTGCTCCTCTACGTGACGGAAAGGGCAATCCTTCGCGAGTTGTTCCCGCGTCTGCCTTTTGTGGAGATGTGCGTGCTGCTGGGGCTGGTCTTTGCCTGGTATCCCGTAGATGCCACCTTGCGCTCAGGCCAGGACAGCATTATTCTGTTCGCTTTGATCACGGCAGGGTGGCTGATGCTGCGCCGTAACAAACCGTGGATTGCGGGTGGCGCAATTGGGCTGGCCGCGTGTCTTCATGCGTTCCCGGCGCTCCTCGTCCTCTACTTCGCCTTCCGATCCCGGAGGGCGTTCGTCTCGGCCATTGCCACGATCGCTGCGCTCAGCCTTGCGGCCGCCGAACTGACCGTTGGACAGACTTTCAGGGAATGGTTGAGTGTCGCGGTCGAGAACTCCCGGCGCTTCGTCCCCAAAGCCGGCAATCTTTCGCTGGCGGGGCTGATCACCAGTTTTTCGAGGGGAATGAGCTGGGGTGAGCATGTAAACATCATCGCGCCCGCTGTGCTCCTGATCGTTGCGGGAGCGCTGGTGCTCTTTCTCTGGCGCTGGAACCGCCGCGACCCGCGGGCGGTGCGGTTGGATGTCGAATACTCGGTCTTCGTCGTTGCGATGCTCCAGGCTTCTCCACTCTCGTGGGGGCGTTACCTGCCGATTGTCCTTCTTCCGTTGGCTGTATTGATCCGGAACTGGCGACTGAGGCGTCCGGCATGGGCGGTTTCGGCGTTGCTGACAGCGCTTGTCTTCATGTCATTTTCCGACTCCACATCTGTTGCGGTGTCCAATTGGATTGCATCGAAATGGGGCTTTGTAATTGGCTGGCTCGTGATGGAAATGCCGTCATTTTCAATCATGGCGCTCCTGCCATGGCTCGCCTCTGCGGAATTGACGGATCTGCCACTGGTCCCTCAAAACAGCCCCGTTTCTAAACAGCCTTCTCAAGCTCATTTCAAGCCGGCGACGTAGTTACCGGACAGCTGTCGACATCTCGCGACGACTGTTTAGTCCGAGCCGGACACTTAGTTAGTTAGTTAGGCGCCGAATTGGCATAGGGGAAAGCGCTACAGCGCCTTACTCACGGCCCTGTTTGGCTCTTTCGCTGCTAAGTAGATCCAACGGCGTAAGCACCTCATGAACCCCGATGGCGCATGAACTGGGGCAGGTCCGATAGTGGGACGGATGAGAGCTATTGAGGCGGGTATCTCGCGGCGGAGGGGAAAGTGGTTTCTCAGTCAGATCCGGCACTCATCGAGCGGCGCGCGAACACGCCAGCCGAAAAGGCCGCGGGCTGGCGGCTTTACCCTTATTGAGCGGACCGCCCATCTCGATCCCGATTCCCTGGCATTGCTTGCGTATGAAACTCATCAAGCTACCGCGCCTACGTTCGATGATTCGCTATCGCGAGCCGTTCGCGAAGTTCTGAGCCATCGTGAGCGCAGCCTGAGGAACGGCCATTCGATCAGCTGAAAAGTGAACGTGGCGAATAACATGCACACGAGAAAAGACGGGATGAGCAACAGGAAAAACGCTGTGTTGCCGCCTGCCACACGCCATGGCAGCAGAGGCTTTGCGAGCCACTTAAGTAGAACAAAGTGGTTAAGATATATGCCATAAGAAAGCCGGCTGATCGGATAGAATCCACGCCATCTGAGAAGCTGGGGCGTTCGTCTAAGACCGGCTCCCAGCAGAGTCACGGCGCCAAAAATCAACGCTAGCGACGTGTAATTGAAAAGCAGGCGGTCGAGCGCATATAACAGCGCGCCTCCGATGATCATGGATCCCGCCACAATTCCCCGCCAGCGAAACCAGGCAACTCGGTGCGGAAGGAAGACCCACCACCATGCGATCAGGACGCCCATGCCAAGGCCATCCGCGTGAGTATGTATGGGGAAATAGAGTTGCTGCCTGAGATCCTGCTCGTTAAGGATGGAATGCGAGATCGTAAAGGCGCGCGAAAGGATACAAACAAGCATAGCGCTGGCACCCGCAACCCAGAGCGTTCGCAGCTTCAGTATCCGGCTCAGCCCCCATAACGCTACAGGCGCCAGAATGTAAAACTGCTCTTCGGTCGAAAGCGACCACCCGCCGCTGACCTGATTGTTCTGGAAGTAGTTCGATACGCAAAAGACATCGGGCCAAACGCGACCGTGTCCGGGCACGTTCAGCCACACTTCCGCCGCACCAAACGCTACAAAACTGAAGTAGAGCGGCCAGATACGCAAACCACGGCGCAGCAGAAACCGACCAATGTTGAGGCTCTCGGTCCTTTGAAGTTCCTTCCATAGCTGAGCCCCAATGAGGGCACCGCTCAGCACGAAAAAAAGGTCCACTCCAGCCCAACTCCAATAGAACAGCGGGAAACGGTCAACGGCGCCGGTTGCCTGAAAGTCCACCGCGAAGTGGCCACAGAAGACCATCATAATCGCCAGCGCCCGCAGGACATCCAGAGCCGGAATGTTCCCTTTGGGCGGGGACCACAAATCGCGCAGACTTTCGCGGCACCAATCCTGCAAGTGTTTGACAATAGGTACACTGGCAGACATAGCGTCGATTTTAGCAAACAGAAAATACGAAATCAGAGCGTTGGTAATTCCTGAAAAACAGATTCATCACCCGGTGTTTCACCCCACCGACATAAAGCGCGCCCCACAGACCAGATCGCCTTCGCCGCTGAGCAGTGGCCCGAGAAGTTTCGGATATTCGCGCGGATCGTATTCCAGATCGGCATCCTGAATAATGCATTGGATACTATATTTATGCGCTCGAATGGCACTGGCTGCCAAATCCGCTGCCGCGTAATCGAGCTTCAGGGGCGAATCCGGCTTATCAAAAAACCACGATCGTCCGGAAAAGGATTTCATAAATTGACACTCCCGAACTTATGGCGTGATGCGGGGTTGGTCGCAAACAAATCTCGTGGACGGTATTCAGTCTCGTTTACCGAGTGTGCGGGCGAGTGACGACCGATGCGTTTATGGAACGGCAAAACCCTTTCCATTATGTTCCGATGACGGTAAAGTTGTGGGGGCGCGGGTAGCGTTATGCGATTTTTGGTCACCGCGCCGCAAACACGCGCTTCTTACGCGATTCTGAGTTTCTGGATGGTGTTGCTGGCGGCGGTTTTTGTGGTGGGAGACTGGATGGCTCCGGCGGGCCGGAGGCTCGCGAAGATAGACGGCGACGATCCGCCGATGTACTTCGATGTATGCCATGCCCTGCTTTTCCATGGGAGTTTCGACCTCGCGCCCGAATACCTGAGAGTGAGGCCGGCAGCGGATTTGGTGACGCCGATTTCCCCAATTACCGGACACCGGACCTCGCCTTTTCCGATCGGCTACTCGATCCTGGCGATCCCGTTTTTGGCCGCGGGCACGGTGGTGGACGCAATAGCCGGCAATCCCGCCGATGGCTTTTCTCATTACGCTGTTCTGTCTTACTGCCTGACCAACGTGGTGCTCACCGGGTTGGGACTCATTGGGCTTTTTACCTTCCTTTATGAGGCGGCGAGTTCGTGGGACGGGGTTTCGCCGGCGCGAGCCAACATCCTCGCCTTAGCCACAACATTCGCCGTCTTTTTCGGCACCAGCGTCGGCTATTACGCATTTTCCGAGATGTCCCATGCCGCTACGTTTCTGACGGGGAGCGTCTTCCTTGCATGGTGGTGGAGGGTTCGGGAGCAAACCGACGTGCGGAGTTGGGCGATTCTTGGTTTGCTTGCCGGGGCGGTCTCGCTGGCGAGGTGGCAGGATATTTTTTTCGTGGGCGCGCCATTGCTTTGCGACTTGATGGCTGGCTGGAGCGCGATTTCCCTCCGGATCCGGTCAAGGGTGGTTTATGCCGCGGTTATCGCTCTCTGCGGGGTTCCGCAAATGCTCGAGTGGAAATTTATGTTCGGCAAGTATTTGACTGTACCTCAGGGAGCCAGCTTTTTTGTTTTTCCCCCGCCCTTCATCCCGAATGTCTTATTCTCCTCGGAACATGGCTGGTTTATCTGGACGCCGCTGGCGTTGATCGGCTTGCTTGGATTGATCGCGGGAGCGATGCAGGCTCCGCGGGTCTTTGCGCCCTGGATTGCGGCAATCGCGCTTGAGGTGGGCCTCATCGCGTCCCTCCCCCTCACATGGCACGGCGGCCCCGGATTTGGGAACCGGTATATGACATCGAGCTCGGCGGTCATCGGGCTGGGGCTGCTCTTCCTGCTTTGCCGATCCGCGCGGCCCGTCCGGATCCTTGTCGCAACGGTCGCGGCCGTCTGTTGCGTGTTCTCGGTTTTGTTCGCAGTACAGTTTCGTCTCGACCTGATTCCCAAGCTGGATCGCCTGACCCCCGCGGAATTGTTTGCAGACAAGCTCAATATGTTCCAGGTTCGCCGGCAGACACTGGCGGCTCAGCAGGCCGACAATCTCATCTTTGGAGGCGCTCCCGCGCAGGCAGTAAAGATTCTGCAGGCCGCCGCTGATCCGCCAAATCCCGGCGTGCTTTCCGAGTTGACGAAAGCTTATCGCGCTATGGGCCAGGAAACCAAAGCGCAGGAGACGGAAAAAAGGCTGCACGAATTGCTCGGAACCCGGCTCTTTTGAGCATTCGGTTGTGGCATCACCGGGTGATGCCAACTGTTACGCCGCCAATACGCCCAACCCCTTTTTTGCCAACCGCGTCAGCAACCATGCGCGCGAACTCTGCGACATAGGTATCTTCGTTCAGTTCTCCGTGCGCCCGGGCGTAGCCCGACTCGCCCATCCGCCGCCGCAGTTCACCGTCTCCAAGCAATTGCCGTAGCCGAACTTCAAGCGCCCGCGAATCTCCCACCGGGAAAAGAAAACCATTTTCGCCGTCGTGCACCAGCATAGGTATTCCGCCCACATCGGAACCGACTACCGGGACGGCAGACGACATCGCTTCGAGAAGAGTGCGTCCGAGCCCTTCGCACCGGCTTGGCTGCACCAGAATAGTCGCCCTTTTGATAATCTCCAGGGCTTCCACATTGGGCCGGGCCTTTAGTATTTCAATCTGCGGCGAGCCTCCGGTTAACGCGTCCAGTTCCACCCGATCGGGATAGTAGCCGAGAATCTTCAGCCTCACATCGGGAAACTCGGTAGCCAGGGCAAGGAAAGCTTCAACCAGAACGTCCGCACCCTTCAGATACCACGGCGCTCCCACCAGCAGAATGTATCGCTCCTGGTCCTCCCAATCTTTTTTTCTGTCAATAAGGGATACCGGGACAAACTCGTGAAAAACCGAGCCGGGTAAGTTTCGCAAAAGTGGGTAAGAATGCAACTGTTTCGGGTAGAGAAGATGGGCCCTGTCTGCCACAAGCATCGATAAATGAAGGCAAATGTCGGAGTATAGCTTCATGCCCCGCTCGCGCAGGCCCGGGTGTGCGCGCTCCGTGATGTACACCAGATCGGGGCTCGTGGCAATTTCAACGATGAGCCTCGAGCCGGTGAGCCACTTCAGCACCCCGGCGACCAAAGCGTTCGTCATATGGGAATAGGCAACGATGCAATCGAACCGGCGCTCCCGGTGCAACTCGAGGCCCTTGCGAAGACAGAACCAGAACGTTGCCAATCGGTGCCCTATTCCCCTGGCGAGCGGGCTCAGGAACCAGTGGTAACGGAACTTCCCTACGGTGTGTACCGGGTAAGATCCAGGGCCAAATACAGCCTCGACCTCCTCCGGAGTCTGAAACCAGATGGGTTGAATGATATCCCCTTCAAGCAGGCTCGAAAGAAGGTAGAACCGGTCCATCCGCAGATCGGTTGGGGGCGGCAGGAGGGTGGTATGGACATAGAGGATGCGCATTTTGCCGCGGCGCGCCAGGCCCCAGCCTAGGGCTGTACCAAACGCGCCCGACCTGGAACCGGGCCAAACCCCGTGGGGATTTTTACAGGTTCCTGCACACGCTTCATCGACATCTCCCGTTCCGCGGAGACGCAGAGAGCGATTGCCAGGCCGATCATGGCAGGGAAATAGAATCGGTATGCATTGGCCAGAAAGGTGATCGTGACCAGGAACCCGACCATCGATAAAAGGTAGCAGAAACTCGCGTTGGCAATATCCCTATAACCCTCTCGTCGCGCCTGCCGGTAAACCCGGTTTACGGAGAACAAGGCGCTGCCAATGGCCAGAACAAAGAAGATAAGTGCAGGCATGCCGCATTCGCTCGAAACCTGAGTGAACGAGTTGTGCGTCACATGCCAGCTGCCGACTTTTCCGGCCGCTACGGACTCCGCGCCTTCAAAATTCGAAAATTGCCCCAGGCCCACTCCAAACATCGGATGCTGCAAGGTGTAGATCAGGCTCTCCTTCAAGACATAACGGCGCACGTCCTCAGACTCTTCGGCCTCTTCGTGTTTACCCCCGAACAGCGACCCAAGGCGATCAGCCGCGTTTCCGCCCAGAAAAAGCGGGATCGAGACCGCTAGCGCTAAAGCAATCACAAGTGCGACCAGCCTCCCTCGTGCAGATGCCCACAACAATACGAACAGGAAAGAGACGCCCAGCGCGATAAGGGCTCCACGCGATGCTGTCCCTAAGATGACCCACAGCGCATAAGCCGCAGGTCCGATCAGTCCGTACCGGATCACGGCAGCCCTCCGCCTGTCCATTGCGATGAACAGAAGAAAGGGCAACACGAAAATCAGGTGGCTCGCGAGGTCATTCGAGTTCCCGATCGTGCCGGTAGCGGATGCCATGTCGACGCGTCCGTCGTCTACCGTTGCAAACAACCTCGCTGCACCGATAACAATCAGGCCCCCGCCGCCGATGGCGTAAAAAGTAGACCGCACCTCGTCAAAATTGAGGGCGAGGCCCCCCACCGTAAACAGGAGCGGCAAGGAATACTCGAGATAGCCCTTAAAATTGCCCACTGAGTCGCCCATCCAGGAGCTGAAAGGAACCGAAACCATCATGCAAAAGACAAAACCAAGCCACAGCCAGGCAGCGCGATGCCGGAGTGTGCGGCCCACACCCCCGGTCAATACAGCACCAATCATCGCAGGAGGACCCACGAGATAGAGGATATAGGTGTTAGTGTGCAACAAAGAGAGGAGAAGCTCGGGAAGCACGGCGACCCGTACGAAAAGCAGGGCAAGCCCAGCACGGAAGGCAAATTTCCGAAATGGATCCACCTCTGCGCTGTCAACCGGGCGAGCCACCTGCTTAGCCGCGGGAGCGCTCCAGCCTGGGCGGGCCAATACGGCTGCCTCGGAGGGGGTGCGTTGCACCTTTGCCGCTCTGTTCCCCCGGTCCTGAAGCAAATTCGGGTTGAGCAGTCGACCCATTTTTTCATGATACCGCGCAGGCTTCTGCTATAAGCTGCTGAGCACACGATATTATTTCACTTCGGTCTGGCCGGGTTTCAGAACGGTCGTGCGGCAGTCATCAAATCTCCAGGATAACCAGGTTGTTCCCGAAGCATCCGGAATCCGGAATCGCCAAACGAACTCTATATTAGAATTGATGTAGCGCTCCGGACTGCGGAGCGCATGCCGGCGCTTCGGGGATTTATGAACAGAAAGATCGTTTTATTCGAGCTGAACGAGGTTCCGGTCAGGATCTTCAAGCATTTTTGCCGGCTTAACCCAGGTTCAGCGTTGGGGCGCCACTGGAAGGAACTCACCCGCTACGAGACGTGGACAGAGGATACGGGTTGGCTGGAGCCCTGGATCACATGGCCAACTCTTCATCGGGGCGTAACCAACGAGCGTCACGGGATAACCGATTTCGGACAACCGCTGCATGAAATCGACCGGGCCTTCCCCCCGCTGTGGAAGATCCTGGCGGGCCGGGGCATCAAAACCGGCGTATGTGGCAGTCTCCATACCTATCCGATGCCTGAAGATCTGAGCAATTACACGTTCTTCATACCGGACACGTTCGCAGCCGGGGCCGAATGCTTCCCTCAGGACGTTACGCTCTTTCAGGAATTCAATCTCACGATGGCCCGTGAATCGGCGCGCAACGTATCGAAGCGCATTCCGTGGAAATCGGCGCTCGCATTGCTGGCCAAGACCCCTGAATTAGGCTTTAAGCTCTCGACGGCCGCCGATCTGGGACGCCAGCTGGCCGCGGAGCGCGTTCATCCATGGCAGAGAGTCCGCCGCCGAACGTATCAGTCTGTACTGGCATTCGATATTTTTATGAACTACCTGGACCGGACGCGGCCGGACATGGCGAGTTTTTTCTCCAACCATGTGGCATCGTCCATGCACCGCTACTGGGCGGCGCTGTTTCCGAGCGATTACGCGCAATTCGAATTTACCGATGGTTGGGTGAACACCTATCAGGACGAAATCAACTTCACTATGGGCAAGTTCGATCGGTTCTTCGCCCGCCTGGTGAATTTTGCGGATGAAAACCCCGAATACCAGATCTGGGTCGCCACCAGCATGGGACAGGCCGCCACGCGCGGCCGACCGTGCGAATCACAGTTGTACTGCGTCGACCCGAAAACCTTCATGGCCGCTCTGGGCGTGCAGCCCGATGAATGGACTTCGCGTCCGGCGATGCTGCCGCAGTGCAATGTTGTGGTCGCCGAAACCAAAGCAACCGAATTCCGTGAGGCGCTGAGAGGGCTTCTCATCGATGGAAAGCCCACGTATTTCCGCGAGCCGGAGAGCGGCTTTTTCAGTATGGATTTCGGTCAGGAAGATCTGCAGGATCGCAACGATTTCGTCCAGTTGAACGGTAAAACCGTACCGCCCTCTCAGCTCGGCCTGAAGGCGGTTCAAATAGAGGATAAGACCCATTCCTCGGCGTATCATATCCCGAATGGCACCCTGCTCATCTACGATCCACTGGATCGCAGCGAAAAGGCCGACTTCACGCAGATTTCCACGCTGGACATCGCGCCGACATTGTTGAGCAATTTTTCCGTTCCCATACCCGAATATATGCAAGCCCCCGCTTCCCTCGCGGCGGATGTGCATGCCGGTTGATGGATAAGCTCAGAATCGGGAAATCCTTAACATGCTCCCGTCAGGGCCGTCCCTCACCTTATACCGCTACACACACGATGTTATGCACTTCCGTCTGGCCGGGTTTCAGAAAGGGCCGATCCGAGGAGAGATTCTCTCCGGTTTCAGCCACGCTGAATTGAAAACGGGCGGATCGGCTCGAGGAACAGGAGGCATTCAAGAGGATCGCGGCCCCTCCGGCTTGCCACCTGGGGATGAGCTTCAATAGCGACGACACACGCGGCGGCGGACCGGATAGTTTGGCAGGCGCCGCGGAGAACCTCAATTTTCCCCACCCTCCACGTCGATCTTGATCGCGACGTTCCGCCCGAAATTCCTGAAAGCATCAATGGTAGTGACGCTGACAGGGCCGTCTCCCGGCACCAAAAAACGAGCCGTGTAGCCCCGATCATACCGGGAGATTAGCTTTCCCCTTCCCACGAAGTTTGCTACCGCGCACTCAACCGCCTGAGCGGGGAGAGGAAGCGCTGCCATATTTTTTTTGAGATACCGGAAGGCTTCTCTGTTGGGCTCAAAGGCGATGACGCTGGAAATCGCCTCGGAGCGGGCGCGGATCGCCGACGAAACAATACCGATATCGGCGCCGCAGTCGAACAGGACGCCGTCTTTCATCGTTCATCAGACGAGAACTTCCGCGAATGTTTGCTCTTACCAGCCGGTTGGCAAAACCAAATAGCAATGGCGCGCGGGAAACCGTCTTCACGTCGCCAGAATAACAAGGGCCGCTCAAAAAGTGGAATTCAACCGGTCAGGCCATTGAAAAGCGCCTCGTAGCGGTCGATAACTTTATCGGTTGAATAGTTGTCCACCACTCGCTGCCGGGCCGCGTTCCCCATCGACCGCCGCATCCCGGCATCGCTGAACAGTTTCAGAAAGGCTTTTCCGATCGCTTCTTCGTCATCGAACGGGACTGTCAGCCCGTGGACGTCTTCATCGATCAATTGTAGATTTGCGGGAATCGCGCTCACCACCGATGGGAGTCCAGCCGCCATCGCTTCCAGAAGTGCGCAGGGGAATCCTTCGCTCGGCGATGTCAGTGAGAAAATGTCGCCTGCCCGCAACCAGAATGGTATCTCCGCGGCGGGGACCCGCCCGACAAACCGGATCTCCCCGCAGTTCATACCCAGGCCGCGCGCGAGCGTCTCGAGCTCAGGCCGTGATGCACCATCGCCCACCAGCACCAGCAGCGCTTCCGGAACTTGCCTGGCGGCGCAGGCGAAACCGCCAACCAGCGATCGCAGTCCTTTTTCATGCGATAAACGTCCCGTATAGATCACAACTTGCGCGTTAGGAGGGATACCGTGGTTTTCACGCCAGGTCTCGGATTCTCCCGGTTGGGCTGGACGGAACTCGTCCGGATCGACCGGGTTCGGCATCCACACCAGCCGATCGCGCGCAAACCCGTCGGCGAGAGCTTCCTCCACCATGCCATCGTTCAGGACCATCAATGGCACACGCCATCGCTGCATCCAATCCAACTCCTGGCGGCCCGCGCGGGATCTTCGCATCGCTGGAACCACATTGCTGCCGGCAATTTTCACGACGACTGGCTTTTTCAGGAAATGCGCCACCGGAAGACCCGCAGCCAGATGCAAACCCTGCATCAGGAAATAGACCACATCGTAGCTCCGCCGGCGGCTCCAGATAGCGCAGGAGACCTCACAGGCAAAAATGCAATCTTTCCAAAGGCCGCGCGACCGACGAGTCAGAATACTAACCGGCACGCCTGCCGGATCGACCCAGTCCCTGAGGGACGGCATCGGCGGTCCTCCGGCGCAGAGGACATGGACCTGGTGTCCGCGGCGGATCATGGCCGCGCTGACGCGCTGGGCTTCGATCTCCGACCCGCCCATCACAGGCGGGTAGGAATCGCAAATCAATAAAACGCGGACCGGCTTCCGCGCAGCGGGACCGTTCATCGAGTGAGACCCAATGCCATTTCTTCCATTTCCCAGCCGCCACCGATGCGATCCAGAACTTCCCAGCCGGCTTCGCTTCTCCGGAAAAACGTAGCGCGATTGGTCAGATCTTCCTCGAGGGTCCTACCCACAACCCAGATACCGCCAGGCTGAAGGCTGTCGAAAATCGCGCGATACCCCTCTTCCAGGCGTTCCGTGGAGAAATATGCCCGGTTGAATATATTCATCGTGCGCAGTACATGACCCGGTGCGGGAGTCCGCTCAAAAACCGATCGGCAACGGAACTGGAAGCGCGGATCCGATCGTGCCAGTGCCGCCGCTTCGGGATGTATATATGAGATGGGGCGGATCCGGTAACCGGCTCCCTGTGACTGTTCGACCCAGGCGGCCGGCAACTCCAGGGCGTCGAAACGCTTCCGGGCACGCGCGGCAACCCAGCGGCGCAGCGGATTGCGCCACGATTCGGGATGGTGCAGAGATACCACGAAGGGTGCTCTGATGTATTGCAAAGGAGTGCCGTCCGATTCCGTGATGAACGTCTCCCCACCATCGACCGACACCTCGAGTAATTGCAGCAGCAAGTCGGAAGCCTCGATTTCAGCCGCGGGAAAAACCGGCAATAGCCGTTTAGCCCATTCGCAGGATGTCAGTCCATGAGACACCGCGCGGTCCTCCACGCGAATCGCGGCTTCCGTTGGGAAGAGCCGTTTCAGCAGACCGATAGAAGCAGCGTCGACATCCTCGAAACGGTTACGGAACGTGGTCCGGAACGTCCCGTTCGATGTTCGGAGCGTGAAGCTGATGTCTTCGAAAAGCCTGATCTGATCTTCGCTCGGATTGTCGCCGATCCGCAAAAGGTTGTAAGCAACCCGCGGCCCGGCGAAACGGCGTTCCCTGCCCATCCGCATATACTGCTCTTGTTTGTGAATGCCGAGACTGAACATATCTCTATGTCGGCTTCTCGTTAGTCTTTCCCACTACCCGCGCGGGGTTGCCCACGGCAATCGAACCCGCCGGCACGGGATGGACAACCACTGAGCCTGCGCCGATTGTGCTGCCGGCGCCCACCGCAGCCAGCAGGATCGCGCCGGACCCGATCCAGCAATCCGCACCAATACCAACCGTCACGAATATGCCGTGCTCGGATCCCATGATCCGGCCTTCAGCATCCCGCGGATGCTGGTGCTTTCCGCTGAGGACCTGCACTCCCGACCCGATCTGAGTTCTCTCGCCGATCAACGCCCTCCCGAGGACACAGTAGGAGCCAATGCAGACCCCGCGCTCAACCCTTGCCTGCGGGTGCGCAAAGAAAGATCCAAACTGGATGCGGCTCTCGACAGAGCATTCGTCAAGGGTCAGCCGGTAATAGGCGGTCCTCAGATAATCTCCCGGCAAGCCGGGCGCGAAAGCGCAACTCTGCGCCCAGAACCTGTAGGCCGGTGCGAAGCGCCCGAAGCCTGACGAAAGGGCGAGAGGAAAGGCGAGGGCGAGAAATATGGCATGGAGAAATTTCTTCAGAAAAGTCTTCAAACCCTATCTTATAGGTAACGAGCCGATCCATTTTCCCGCGGAAGCACGCGCCGATCTCAAGTTTACCCCTTAAGAGCGCGCGCGCTTGCTCCCCCGACCACCGCCGTTTAAATCTTCACTCCCCGCCAGATCTTCTCATTCGGGCACGTACAGGTTGATGCTATCGCCCGGTGCCACCACCCCGCCGGATGAATTCAGGTAGTCCATTTTCATCAGCACCGAACCGGCCCGCGCATCTACGGTCACGGCGCACGGCGAAGTCGCGCAGATCAGAACAGCCGCCGCCCCGTCCGGCTGCGTAATCGTCAACCGCACCTTCGCCGCATTGGCCGTTCCGGACACAGTGAACGGAACATATACCGTCCGGTTGTTCGCCGGAGCGACGCCGCCTAACCTGACCGCAGGCCATCGATGTAACATCCCCATGCCCGCGAAGAACCCGTACCACTTGCCCGCATGGATGTAAGCATCTATCAGGTTGGTAAAACCGATGTTCGCGGCATCGGAAGCCTGATCGGAGTAAACACTTCCGGTGTTATAGGCGGCATTTCCCCAAAGCGCTCCATAGAGTGAATCTCCCCAGACCCGGTTTGCGCTGGCGGGATTATTCAGATAGAAATCCGATATCGCATTGCCCAGCTCCTGGTTTTGTTCTCGTCCGATTGCCCTCCCCGCCAGCGACGTTCCATAGTTACAGCCCGGTGTGCGTTGGTCGAACGATGGGCTGGAGGCGGTTGTGGTTGGTTCGCAGAAGCCGAAGATTCTGCCGTAGTTTGTCGTAAGGGTATTGGCATCTACACCCTTGTCGTGAATCCACTGCGTAGCCTGTTGATTGAACGTGCCGTAGGTGCCTGCATATGTGGAAATAGCTGGATCCGATGCCGCCGCGAGCAGCCCCATGCCGTACGATTTGATGCCAAGCATGAAAGGCTGCTGGCCGAAGCCCGCAAGATTGTTTGAATACCCGAAATAGCTACTTCCCGTCGTTCCTCTCCATGGGTGATCCAGCGTAAGAGATGTGGCGCTGTTCCAGATACAGGCGTAGTTATTTGCAAGATCGCTGTAGTCCGAGTTGCTCGTTGCAAAAGCGGTCAGGGCACCGGTGTCTGTAGACAGATTTGGGATGTTTACCGCCATCCAGGTCAAGTTGCCCGTATCGCCCGGCCACAGGACGGAAAGGGTGACCGACGAGCCCGATCCACTATAGAGATATGACCCGGTAAACGGGCTCCCTCCCAGTGTCCCGGTAATTACCAGCGTATTGGCGCCCGACACGGGAAAAGAACCGACGGATAGTGTTATCGTTGCCGACCCGTTTGTTACAGAGCCCGTACCCTGCGAAACCCCCGTACAGTCCGACGGCGATAATCCCGTTCCCGTCACGCCCGTTGAATTGGCTGTGAGCGAAAGTGGGCCGAATCCGGTATTCCAGATAAATCCGTTAGCCCATGAATTGTCCGAACGTTTGCAAACATTGTCGTTTGCCTGCATCTTAGCCAGATCGGTTCTCCACCTCGAACGGAAACCTCCCACTGAGGTATCCGGATCGTAGATCGCGCCGAGAATTAGCCAGCTATAGGCATAACCTGTGTCGCGGGTATCGTCATACTCGCAGTTCGGCGTTCCGTTGTTATTGACGCTGTTTATGGTGTACTCTCCGCTGCCAGCGTAGCTCCTGAGGTCGGACCAGGGGACCCGTCCGGTTAAAATCCCCGAGGCAAACGCCCCGATTCCCAGGCCCCCGTAAAATAAGGTGGAGCCGCCCGCCACATCCCTGTTACCCCACGGACTCTTGATCAGGCTGTCATCCAGCACATTGGCCGCATTGAGTGCGGAGGTCAGACCGGAGCGATAGTAAAGAGCGCGGCTGCCGAGAGATTCGCCATAGAAGTTGATCCCGCCCGTGCTGCTCTGATTGACCCATCCAGTGGAATCGGTGACGCTATATGCGTAGCCCGCCTGCAAGGTCCCGTCGAGCACGGGTACGTCGTGGCCTGAACCAAACGAGTTCCCATACGCTATAGGGTTCAGATAGACGGCTGTCTCGCTTTCGCATCCCGTTGTACCCCACAGCGACTCTCCTGTGCCGCCAGGATCGGTGGCATGCCGCGAACGAAGGTCGATCGTCCGGGACGCCGGCATTATCGCGTAAGCGGAAAACGTCCCCGAGTCCGCGTCCGAAGGATAGGGACGGTTCAGCGTTATCGCCGTCGGTTGAATCAGGACTGTTGGATTCGTGTAGTTTTCTCCGCCGCTGATGACCGTGTAGGAAGCGATAGCTCCCCCTGTCACGTTCGCGGTGACCAGCGCGCCGGAGCCAGTCGGGTCCGCGATCACAACGATGACCTGGCCGGATATGAAGTTTTGCCCGCTTTGGCCGTAGAGAGTGCCTACCGAGGCGATCGCACCACCCGATACCGTCGCACCGGCGAGCGCACTACCGGTCTCGTTCTGCGCTATGAACTGAAACGGAAGCTCGCCGTGTGTTGCGGAAACTCGCACAAAGTCGCCTGGCGTGGGTGTCGATTCGCCGCTTGCCGATGCCCAGTTTGTTCCAGTCCCCATCATCAATTTCGATCCGGCCGTCAAAGTGACGCTGCCGGCGTCAAACGACGCCGGTCCCGGAGGCCCGGGGGCTCCGACCGGGCACACCGCTGCATTTGTGTCGGTCACAAAATGGGATCCGCTCCCGGAAACCTTCGCCTGTCCGACCAGGGCGCCGCTGTTCCAGCTTTGCGCATTCTGACCCCGTCCGTCATAGCACACCGTGAGCGTGTTCCCGGCTGCCGCACAAATCCGGATTTCTTCGGCGCTGGATGGATAATTGCCTGCCAGCATCAGTATTCGCGTCGGCAATTGCGTCAGATCGAGTTTGGACGCATTTCCGACGGTCAGTGTCATGGACGTCGCGGTAATCCCGGTCGAAAGCGTCGTGCCAAGGGCCGGATTGGCTGGATAGTAGCCAATTCCGTTCCAGTAGTAACTGACTGTTCCCGAGCCCGTCTGTTCCCATTGCAGGCCGGTCCAACCCGAAGAAACATAGTCTGCTGCCCGCAGTGTCATCGCGTGTTGCGCCCAATAATCGGCAAATCCCCATGGATTTCTACCGAAAGCGATCATATTGCCAAATAACGCATCCACGTTCGGGTCGGCGTTCACCACGACGCCGTTACTGTCCATTGCAACCGCGCCGACGTCGGCTGTCGCCGCGACTGAGTTACCGTTCGCGTCGGTTACCGTTAACTGCAAAAGGTAGTCGCCGAAAATAAGGCCTGTCAGCATGGGAGAGCAACTGGTCCGGCTGTTGAACTGCGCCGGCAAAGGTCCGGACAACTGTTGCCAGAAACAGGTTACCGTGGCTGAGGCATCGGACTGCGAGTAACTTGAGGTACCGTCCATCGTTGCCGGATAGCCCGCTCTCTGGGTCACCACGTTGGTCCATGAATTCGCATCCGAGGTTTTGATCACAGCGATCGTGTTCTGGTAGGGAGTTTGTACATAGACAGGCGTTCCTGTATAGAAAGCAGCTGTGTACCCCGCTCCTGAAGCATCGCTCAAATTGCCGTCAAATTTCCATTCGAACACACGGTTGCTGTTATCCGATGTAACCGGAGGCCGTGAGTTAAGAGGCAGCAGACTGGAGTGCACCCTCATGAATCCCACGGACACGGATGGCTCGCCTCCATTACCCAGTTGAAAATTTGTGCCCGTGTCCGTCTCGGAGCTGTAACTCAAAGAGTTGCTGGCAATGCGGTTGCCGTAGATGTCCCAGGCTTCGATCAGGTCGACCTTATTAACCGGATCGTGCTGGCAGCGAAGATACACCGCGGGCTGCGCGAGCGTGCCGATCTCGATTTCCGCAAGCTGGCCGCCACTTTCCCATGTATTGTATAGCAACAGAATGACATTGCCGGGGCCAATTGCCTGGATATATCCAAGCCATCCCGTAGCGCCGCTGGACACCAGGTGCGTGATGCCCGTCGGCGACCAGTTATGGATGTAGAACTCCATCCGATTTGTAGAACTTTTTGGGATCGGGTTGCTGTTATAGACTAAATGTGGGCCGATCTCGATGGATTCCCCGGCAAATGCGCTCAGGGCCACCAGAAAAACAGATATTAGTTTCATGTTAGTTCGTTACCTGCCAGTGAATTGCCGTCAAAGCGTTTATTGACGACCCGCTTCCACCCGAATGTGTGTCCAACCCCCAACCCACCGCCACGGGTGTACCCAGATATGCGGTAGCGGCCTCGAAGTAAAAGGTCTCGCAATTATCTCCACCGAAGGTAGTAGCGCCGCCCAGAGTAGCCGCGTTGTAGGTTGTGCAGCCTGAATAAGTGAAGTTTGTTCCGTCGTAATGAATACGCAGGAACGGAACCGGGTTATACGATTCCTCCAGATTCACTACATCGGTAACCGTGCCGGTCGGAGACGAAATATGGGTCCACTGAACCTGATTGCCGTAATAAAGTACCGATTGCGCGTAGAGCGCGACCATTTTATTGGTGCTGTCCCTCACGTAAAGTAAGCGGGCCGGAGCCAGGTTGTTGATTACGCCCTGGTCGTTAGGTTGCAGCCAGGCGATGATGGTCCATGAGCCTGCCGGTACGGCGACCTCCTGGCCGATGATGCTCGTGGATGCGGTTGCCACCGCGCTGATGGTCGAGATACCGTTCGTGGTGATCGCGGCCCCTGTTCCATTCAGCGTGGTGAACGGCGTGGTGCTCGGCAGGGATACCGGTTGCCCCGAATAGTAATCTGCCCATGAGTTTCCGTCGCACTGGCTGGAATGCGCGATGTCCGTCGAGTAGAAGGTATTACCGCTTTGCGACGCACCGCACGCCCCACGGCTGGCAAATGCGCCCCGCGTACTTGTAGCGCCGCCTCCCGCCCCCGTTGATCCCGTTCCCGCGCTCAGGCCGGCTTCTACTACGCGGATATTTGTCCCGTCATACCAGATCCGATAAAGCGTGCCTGCTTTGATGTCGTTGAGCGCAAGCGCCGTGCCGTCTTGCCGAACCAGCGCTTTTGCCCCCAGAGTATCGATACTCAGCGTTGGCCCCGTGCTCGTATTGGCCACGTCCGCGAACCAGAACAAGGTCTGCAGCGTGGCGTAAGAGCTAAGCGCCGATGCGCAGCCTGCCGCATAAGTTGTGCCATTGCCCGATGAAGAAGTGCATATCTGAGGGTTTGTCGCACCCTGCAGATTCACTTTTGACGGGAGGTAGGCGGTGTCGGCATTGCACTGTAACGTCATCACGCCGGTGTTAATTTGCGGAACACAGGAGATTCCGGTTCCGCCTGCCACGTTAAGCGTGGAAGCCGTCCCCAGTGGTGAACCTGCGCTTTGTATGAACAGCGCGCCGCCGCCCCCGCCCCCCTGGCCGCGTTGCGTAAAGTACGCGGTGCCGCCCGAAAGCAGCCGCAGACCCTGATTTGTAGTGAGCGTAAATCCTGTAGCTCCGTCGATCAGTGAAACGCTTGCGGTAAAGGTGGCGGGGGCCGCTCCGACATTCTCAATGTCGACCCAACATCCGCTGGCCAGGCCGGCCGCACCCGCTGGCGGGATCGTTACCGTCACGTTGACGGCATTGGACAGGCTAAGCAGCTTTCCACAGTCGGACGAGGTCACCGTGTACGATACTCCGGTTTGCTGATTTGTTGCCATCTGCATCTGGCTGCCACCGATCCGCGTGCCCTGACCAAAAACCCTGCCCGTCGAAAGAGCGATCGGAAAGAGGGACAGGAAGAGGAGCGCGGCGGCCCTGTGACGAGAAAAGAGCGCAGCGGCTCCGTCTCGGTTGAATACCCGATGTTTCTTAACCATGACACTCCTTAAGTTGCTGGCGCGATTTAAGCTCTGAAGTAAGCTCACTCGCTGCTATGGCTAAAACCTACACCTCGGCAAGCACGACCCAGTCGTCAAAAAACGCTAAGTGATTGATTTCAGGCAAGAAAAAAACCTCTAACTCGCGTGACTGAAAAAGGTTGCTTCAGCCGGGCGGGCCGAAAACACCGCTGAAACGAGAAGATTTTCGTCTCGCCAGATGATGCAACCGCCCGGTGAGCTAAACCGCAGGGAAGGTGTCTGTGTTGGGGCTGGGCGGGCCGAAATGTTGTGTGTAATCCGCCGTGCGGCCGACGGCGGGTGAATTATCCGGTTATGGGGTTTGAATGGCCGGAGTACGGAGAAAGCCTCGCTGCCGATAGCTTTCTGTATTCTGCGCGACGGAACCGGCTCGTCAGGCGACTGGAGCGGATGGGACTGGAGGCTTCTCTCACCACCAGAACGGAACAGCCGGTTCCCTGCCGGAACTTTCTGCCACCCCCCGAAAACGGGGCCGAACGTGTAAATGCATCGAACGCGCAATCCCTTGTAAGCAGGGAGCCTGAAAATCAGGAGTTTTCGGGAGTTTTCGAAGGATCGGCGGCGGCGGGCACTGCCTTTTCGCTACGAACGGACGAAACAGCGGCCAGCGGGGAGCTGCCACTACTTAGCCGCTGCTGAATTGGCAGTCGACTCAGCAACGGTGAATTTTGTGGGTATTGCCCTTCCGGATTGGTGCAGGGATCAGAAGCCGAGTTCGCGATCCCACTTAAGCACCACCGATGCCCGATGCATATTTTCGAGCGCATGATCGATGTGCTGATACGCGTCGTCGCGCCAGCCGCGCGCTCTGCCATTGTCCTCTTCGCGGCCCAGGTCGGCACGAGCGCTTCTCAGTAGTTCCACGGTTTTGCGGAAGCGGCCCAGACGATCCATATTCGTACCCACATTCGGACGATCGTCCAGATCTTTTCGGTCGAGCACGGCGGCGCGATCGATTTCCCGGATGGCAGCCTCCACTTCATGGTCAGCCTCCACCAGGTGGCGAGTCACATTGGGCTCCTCGTGAACGCGCAGCAGAAATTGAGCGGCACGCAGATCGCTGCGGGCGTGCAAATATGCGGGGTGACGACCGGGTGTCTCGGCATTGACGGCCGCGGGGATGAGGCCGGCGACCAAGCCAATCAAGCTTAGCGTGAAAATGCGTAGTTTCATTTTGTCCCTCCGCAATGAAGAACGCGGAGGGCAAGCGCAAGTTGTGGTGGCTGAGCTTTGTTGAACGGTTTTTAATCGGCCGTTCCCGTGTCTGCAATTCTCACGCTTCTATGGTTCCGTTCCTATATCATGGTTTCTGCTTTTATCAACTTGACGCGCGAGAAGAAATCATGAATAGACACAATTTGATGGTATTGGCCTGCCTGACGTTGGTGACTGCCGCAGGCATGTTCGCGCAGGACCTGACGATCACCAATGCTCGAATCATCGAGTCCAACAGCACGGTGATTGAGCGCGGATCGATCGTGGTGCGTGGAGGCAAGATTGCTTCCGTCGCAGCCGGTGCGCCGTCTGCTACCGCGGGCAAGACGATTGACGCCAAAGGCATGACCGCAATGCCTGGATACATCGATGCGCACAAGCACGTCAATACCGGTCCGAACGAGAAGGCGCAGATGCAGTCCCTGCTGGAGGCCGGGTATACGACGATTCTGTCGGCCGGCGGTCCGGGCGATGGCACTCTCGCCCTGCGAGATCACATCGAATCGGGCATGATCAATGGCCCGCGCGTCATTCCTTCGGAACGCATCAACCTCAGAGGTACGGTGGAAGAAGCCCGCGCGGCGATCCGCGATATGGCTGCCAAGGGGATCCGGCAAACAGGTGAGATCGTAATCACGCCGGAACCGGGACCGACCGAGCATGAGATCGACATTCTTAAAGCGGTGGTCGACGAAGGAGCCAAGGCTGGCGTACAGATCAACGTTCACGCGGTGAGCAATGCGGCGATGGTTGCCGCGATTGACGCCGGTGTGCGCAGGTTAGTGCATCTTCCCAACAAAGACTGGACGAGCCGGGAGGCAGCCGCGAAAGTGGCATCGACCAACTCGATCGTGCTGGGTCTGATTGCCTTTGGCGCGCCGACCATCGACCGGGAATCTGCCGCTCCCGCGCAGGTTGTGTTTCCCAGAGACAACTCGCCGCGCTTCCGTGACGGCAAACCGTGGCCGGATGCAATCGCCGGTGCGAATAAAGATGCGAATGGCAAAGCGACCGGCACCGAGGCAGGCTACACCATAGTGAACGCCCGCACGATCTGGGATGCCAGCGGTGGCAAGGCGATCGGCTACTGCACGGATCAGAACTTCGCCGATGTCGTGGTTCTCGAGCATGAGCTGAAGTCATACAGCGTGATGTTCTCGATGCAGGACATCTTCCGGATCATCGGCCCGAACACCGCGGAATACCTTCATATGTCGGATCAGATCGGCACGCTGGAGCCGGGGAAACTGGCGGACATTATTATTCTGGATGGGAATCCGCTCGAGAACATCTATCCCATGCTGAAGACGAAAGTGGTGGTTAAAGAAGGCAAGGTCGTCGTCGACAAAAGATAGAACCAACCGTTGCATTTGAGTATTCTGTTTATTGGTCGATATTCACAGCCATGTGCTCTGGGGGATGGATGACGGCTCCCCCACGGAAGAGATCAGCCTCGAGATGCTGCGAATCGCCGCGGAAGCGGGGACGACTGACATCGTAGCGACGCCCCATTCCAACCCGGAGTATGAATATCAGCCGGAACTGATTGACGAACGCATCCGTCACTTGAACGAAATTACCGGCGGCAAGCCGCGCATACACCGCGGCTGCGATCTTCACCTCAGTTTCGACAACATAATAGGCGCGCTGGAGACGCCTGCGAAATTCTCCATTAATGGGCACAGATATGTACTCGTCGAGTGCTCGGATCTGCATATTTCAGGTTCGATGGATAAAGTGCTGGACCGCCTGCTCAACGCGGATCTGGTGCCGATCGTGACGCATCCCGAGCGCAATCCCATTCTGCAGAAAGACACGAAAAAGCTGGCGGGGTGGGTCGATCAGGGTAGTCTGGTGCAAGTGACGGCGCTGTCTGTAATGGGTGGCTTCGGAAAGCGCGCCCATGCGGTAGCGCATCAGTTACTCGGCGAGGGGATGGTGCATGTGATCGCGAGTGACGCTCACGATCCGGTTCATCGCCACCCACGGCTCGATGAAGCATACCGCGCGGTTGCGAAAGGCTATGGGGAAGATACGGCCGATCTGCTGTTCAAATCGAATCCGGGCCGGATCATTCGCGGGCAGTTCGTGGCCGGGGGACGGATGGCTGCGACCGCCCCAGCGCCCTGGTGGCAGTTCTGGAGCCGGTCGTGATCTGCCCTAACTGTAGTGAGAACAAGGCTCACCGTTCGCATCGCGGCGGTTTCAAAGACTACCTGATGGCGTTGATGAATCGGCGTCCTTACCGGTGTCACAAATGCAATTTGCGTTTCTACGCGTTTCGTGATGGCGCGCAGTCGCCTAAACTTCGCTCCGCCGAAGAGCGCAAGATCATGGAGTTGCGGCGCAAAATTCGCTGGCGCAATTCCAAAAAAGAGCTGGTGCTCTATGTGGCGGCGGGTGTAGCGTTGGCGGCCATGATCTTCTACCTCATCCAGCAACGCATCGGCGAATAGCTGAGGCGAGCGCCATCGTATCCTCCTCATTGCCCAGCAGCGCGCGATGGGGAATCCAGAAGGCATCCCTAATGCGGGCTTCCGCATTAGGGCAAGGCATTACGCGGCAGTTGTGGCGTTCCTGATAAAGCGGGTTGTTATAGAGAGTGTGCGGATAGAAAGGCGTGCAGGGGAAACCAGCCGCCGTGATGGCGCGATGAAAGGCGCCCCGGTCAATCTCAACCCAGCCGAGGAGCAGGTAGTTGGTGTGGATCCGGCCGGCTTCGGGTACGCGTTGAAAATGTAATCCTTCCACATCGTGAAGAACTGTTCTGATGGTGTCCGCGTTGCGCATGCGGAGGGCGTTCTGCTCCGGCAGGCGATCGAACTGCGCCATCAATACCGCGCATTGCAGCGCCGTGATCCGGTAATTCGAACCGAGCGTGTAATGGAAGAACCAGCCTTCGCCTTTGCGGCGGCCGATATCCAGAATCTCGTGGGCCCGGTCGATCAGTTCTTCGCTGTTCGACAGCAGGATGCCACCTTCGCCCGCGGTCATGACCTTTCCGTTCTGAAAGCTGAATGAACTGAAAGCACCGAAGCTGCCGGCACGCCTGCCGTTCCATTCCGATCCATGGGCGTGAGCCGCGTCTTCGACGATGGGTACGCCGGCTTCGTCCGCAATCGGCATCAGTTGGTCCATGTCTGCCATGGGGCCACCGAAGTGTACCGGCATGATGGCCTTTGTCTTTGGGCCGATGGCTTCTTTCACGCGAACAGGATCGATATTGAAGGTGTCCGGTTCGATGTCTACAAATACCGGCCGCGCGCCAACGCGTGATACGGCCGTTGCCGAAGAAATGAATGAAATAGCCGGGACAATCACCTCGTCACCCGCTCCGATACCGAGCGAAGCCAGGGCCATCTCGAGTGTCACCGTTCCATTCATGGCGGCGAGGCCATAGGCGCAATGCTGAAAGGCGGCGAAGCGCTTCTCAAACTCACCGACTATGGGATGGTAGCCACCCCACTGAATGCTCGAAAGCACCTGATCGATCAGTTCGCGCTCGCGTTCTCCGGAAATGGGCCACTGCGGAAATGCCATAAGGTTCAGGATAAGAGAAGGCTTTGCGCGGAGAGCTGGCAGCCAAACCGCGGCAGGGGAATCCACGGGGCACCAGGGTGTAGGAAACTATAAAGATATGGCCTATCCTGAACAGCTTTTGATTCCCATGCGGGAAGACTTAACTCAATACGGCGTCGAAGAGACCAGAACGCCGGCCGACGTCGACCGAGTTCTGCGGGAGAACGAAACGGTATTGATGGTGGTGAATTCCGTTTGCGGCTGCGCTGCCGGTAAAGCGCGTCCCGGCGTTGGTATGGCCCTTCGCCATGCGGTGCGTCCGGAAAAAGCGGTTACCGTGTTTGCGGGTGGTGACGATGCAGCTGTGGCCCACGTGCGCAGCCTCCTCGCAGGCTATCCCCCGTCCTCGCCGGCGGTTGCCTTGTTTCAAAACGGCAAGCCCGTTTATATGATGCACCGCAGCGACATTGAGACCCGCGACGCCTTCCAGATTGCCCGAATGCTTACTGAGGCGTTCGAGCGCCATTGCGCAAAACAGCAAGCGACGGTTTAGCAGGAAGTGCGACGGCGCTCCCCGCCGATTCCAGCGATTGCCGCAGTTGCTCCAACTGAGCAGAGAACTCCAGACGGTCTATTGCAATCCCCGCCCTCCAGCAGTGGAGGGTGGGTGATTCATTTTCGCCGGGAGAGGCGAATTGCTGTCCAGCCGTAACAAAATACTTCCGGATTCCTGAGAGTTTTGAAATGATTTGTTGGCGCACGATGCTCTTATCGGCAGACCCGGCCGATTTCTGCAGTGTTAGTGCGCTAAAACGGGACGTCGTCGTCGGTAATGCCCTGACCGAATGAATCATCAGGCTGTGACGACGCTGCCGGTCGTGCCGACTCCGGAGGAGCGGAGCGCTGCGTCCGTGGCATAGATACTGGCTGCTGCGAATACTCGTCGCCTGTCCGGCCGACACCACCCGCGCCGCCTTGTCCGCCGAGCAGAATTACCTCGTCGGCCACCACTTCCGTGGAATAGACTTTCTTGCCGTCTTTGTCTTCGTAACTGCGCGTGTGGATGCGCCCTTCTACGTAGAGCTGCTTGCCCTTTGTCAGGTAATTGGCCAGATTCTCAGAGCGCCAGAGAACAACATTTGTCCAGTCGGTCTCTTCTTTCCACTCGCCTGAAGTCTGATCCTTCCAGCGCCGGTTGGTGGCTACGGCGAACTTGGTAACCGCGGCTCCGCCAGGTGTGAATTTCGTCTCGGCGTCCCGCCCGAGATGCCCAACCAGAATTACTTTATTGACGCTGCGTGATGCCATATAACCCTGCACTTTAACACAGCCCGATTCCCCCGCCCTTATCTCCAGCGGCTAACCGGCGATACCCTCGCGGCGCAGGTCCTCAAGCAGCGCGCCTGAGGCGTTTCCGGGATAACCCCGTATCCAGAATGCATTCGGCGAATCGCTCTCCCACAGGGTTTCCTCCGTGCGGATCAGCAGCGCCCTCAGACGTGCGTCATCCTGCTCGACCGATTGCTCCAGACCGGCTTCGGCGATCAGGCTTCTCAGATCAAGATCATTCCGATAATCGTCGAGGCCCAGTGGATAGCCGCGTTCCGCCTCGCCTACGAAAGCGCGCCACCGGCTGATTAACTGCGCGTCACTCATCATCACCAATCATTGCCGGTCACGGTGCCCGGTTCCGGTTATTCGATCGCGCCTGCCGCTCGAAATACCGGACCCCATCGTTGGGAATGAAGAACGTACGGATAGTGCCATCGGCATCATAGGCTCCGAAGTAACCATGCCGGACATCGAAGCGGGCAAAGCCCCCACCCGTCCTCTGTAATTCAAGAAAATTCTTGCCTGGCTTTGCATCTCGAAGCTGCTGGGCGAGATGCAGGTACTGAATCTCGGTAATCGCTCCAAATTCGGTGCCGTGCTTCTCGTAGTGCTCTGTCAGAAGATGCGGAGTGCGGAATCCGGATCCTGCTGCGCGCGCGGGAACCGCCAGTGTCATTGCCGCGAGCAGGGCGCCCACCGCGATGAACAGCGGCTTATTGTTTAGCGATGACAAGGTCTTTGATTTTCGCGTAGGCTGCTCCCGGGATTACCCTGCGGCTCGACAGCTGTTTCTTATTCTGATACGGACGGTGCCGGATGATGGCATTGGCGTAAGCGTCCCGGATGCCTGGTAGCGTCTCCAGTTCCGCAACGCTGGCATGGTTGATATCGATTCGGCTTGCCGGTGAAATCTGCTCTGTAGCCGCAGCACTGGCACCTTTGTCGACTTGCGCGGGGGACAATCCCGGTATCAATAAGACACTTATTAATATCCGGCATCGTGCCATCCAGCGTCGGCCAGCCTTCATATCGAGCATCATACGCCGATTTGCGGCTCGTCGATAGCGGGTAAACCGCGCCGGTTCATCCTGCGTTATGGCCGTTTGAATACATAGTTGGTGTCAGGCCGGTACTTTGCGCCGTGTGATTACTATGTATCTCGGTACCATTCGAGTAACGGAATGGTTCCTGTTATCCGAGACGTCGCGATCGGAATCGGGGTGTTCTTTGCTGTTTGGTGGATCGAATTCCGGGTTACTGTGATGTTACGGAACTTCAGGCTATTCGAATCAATCTGGATCGCTTCTGGGCCGATAACGAGAGTCGGGAAAACCCGGAAATCTCCGGTCCCGATGCCTGAGCTATCCGCGCGGCAACTGCTTCCCTTTTATCTCCCCGTATCCCCGCATGAGTTCAACGCTCATACGACCCGACCGGGCACTCGTGGAAGCCCAACGCGACAAAATTCTCGGCAGCGCAGGTTTCCGAGGCTCGCGCCGTCGGCAGGAACTTTTGGGCTGGGCGGTCCGGACAAAATGCTCCTCAATGCCTCGCACATCGTCATGGTGGAACCGGTCACTTCAGGTTCCACGGTGGCCAGCCTTATCAATCAGGCCAACAAGTAGGTTTTTATGAGCGGAGGCTCCTTCGAGAGCCTCTGCCCCCTCCCTCCGCATTTATTGGCAAACAGCCCACTTTACATTTGCCATAATAACTACATATGTCTCCAAGATTGTGGCTCGCAGGTGCGCTTGCGGCCTCCTCCCTTCTGTGCGCGGCCGATCGTCCCGAGCCGCAGGTTCAGGTCATCGAAGAGATCGTCGCCAAAGTGAATGGCGACATCGTTACGCGCGGAGATCTCACCAGACAAAAGGAAGCCATCGCCGCGGAACTGCAAACCCAGGGCGTGATTGGCCAGGCCTTGACCGACCAGGTCAACCTGAAGGCCGCCGATGTACTGCGCGACCACATCGATCAGTTACTTCTGGTCCAAAAAGGTAAGGAACTGAACATCAATGTCGACGCCGATGTAAACAAGCGCATCGCGGAGATTCAATCGCAGAGCAAGATCAGCGACCCCGATCAGTTTCATGACTACATCCGCCAGGGGACCAACGAGAGCTTCGAGGATTTCAAGTTGCAGTTGAAGAATCAACTTTTGACGCAACGTGTGATCGGTGAAGAAGTCTATCGCAACGTCAATATTCCCAAAGTTGAATTGCGTAAATACTACGACGAGCACAAGTCGGAGTTCATCCGGGAAGAGACCGTAACCTTGCGCGAGATCCTGGTGTCCGTCGGCGATGCCTCGCCCCAGAAGGTGGCTGCCGCGGAAGCGCGAGCCAAAGGGTTGGTTGTCCGTGCCCGAGGCGGCGAGAAGTTTCCCGATCTGGCCCGCCAGTTCTCAGACGCACCTACTGCCGTAGACGATGGTGCGCTGGGATCGTTTAAGAAGGGCGTGTTCAAAAAAGAGATTGACGATCTTGTCTTTAAACAAAATAAAGGCTACGTGACCGACCCGATCCTCACGCCGAAGGGTTTCGAAATCCTCCGCGTCGAAGAGCGCACCGCCGCGGGACAGGCCAGCTTCGATGAGGTCGAGGCAGAGATCAGCAGCAAACTCGCCGAGAGCCGGGTTCAGCCCAAGGTGCGCGAATATCTCAGTCAATTGCGCCAGAACGCGTTCCTGCAGGTAAAAGCGGGCTTTATCGATAGCGGCGCGGTTCCGGGCAAGGACACTTCCTGGCAGGATACGGCGCAACTCAAGCCGGAGACGACAACCAAGGAAGCCGTTGCCGCGAATCGCCACAAAAAGCTTTTTCGCGTGATTCCGTATGGGCATGTGGAAGCCCCGAAGGATGAATCCCCAGCGCCCCCGCCGGCCGTAACCCCTGTTCCATCGGCACCCGCGGAACCGAAGAATTAGGCCCTGTGAAATCGCCTTTCATTCGCGAACTTCGGCCTGACGAAATCGCTACCGCCGTTTTCCTGGTGCAGTCGAGGGAAGTGCGTCAGAAGCGAACCGGTGAGCCCTATCTGTCGATGACCCTTTCCGATCGATCGGGCGACATCGATGCGAAGATGTGGGACAACGTCGCTGAAGTCATGGACACCTTTGACCGCGATGATTTCGTGAAGGTCAAAGGCCTGATGCAGCTGTACAACAACCGGCCGCAACTTACTGTACACAAGCTCCGCCGTGTCGAAGACAACGAAGTCGATTTTCGTGACTTCTTCGCTGCCTCTCTGCAGGACCCCGATGAGATGTGGAGCCAGCTTCGGTCCACCGTCTCGGGCCTCGATAACGTTCACATCCGCCGTTTACTCGACGCATTTCTCGATGACCCCGATATTGCCGCGCGTTACCGCGTGGCGCCCGCCGCTAAAACCATTCATCATGCTTTTCGCAGCGGGCTTCTGGAACATGTCATATCGCTGTCCGGACTGGCAAAGCTGGTGGCCGGTCACTATCGAACGGCCGACCTCAATCTGCTGATTGCCGGCGTGGTGCTGCACGATATCGGTAAAATCTACGAACTGAGTTACGATCGCGGCTTCGGCTATTCGCCGGAAGGCCAGCTGGTCGGTCACATCGCAATCGGATTTCGTATGCTCAACGATAAACTCCGGGCTTTTCCCGAGTTCCCGGTTGAGCTGCGATATTTGATTGAACACATGATTTTGAGTCACCATGGGCAACTGGAATTCGGATCGCCCAAAGTCCCGATCTTTCCGGAAGCTCTGCTGCTTCATTACATCGACGACATGGATTCCAAAATGGAGTGCATGCGCGCGCTGGTGGATAAAGAGCCTCTGTCAGAAGGCTTTTTCACTGGCTATAGCGGGGTGTTGGAGCGCGTCGCTCTGCGCAAATCCCGTTATCTCGATCAAAATCCCGCGCCCTGCGTGCCGGGAACGTTAGTTAACGATTCAAAGGCTGAAACTCCGGAGGCGGGGTCCAGCTCCAACAAAGCCTCAACTTCGACAATCTCCGGCTCTTCGCCACTTGCGGCGGATCCGGATCAGAATAACGCGCGACCTTCCAATTCCCTTTTCGGGGCAAAGTTGATGGAGGCGCTCGACGAAAGGAAATAAGTCATGGCCCGAGACCGTGAGCTTCCTCCGCCGCTTGAAATGATGTGTCTGAATGCCCTTTGGGAAATAAGGGAGGGCAACGTTGAAGATGTCCGGAAAGTGATTTCGCTCAGCCGTCCCCTGGCCTACACGACGGTGCTGACTCTGCTCGACCGGCTGACTCGCCGGGGAGCCGTCTCGCGCCGCAAGGAAGGCCGTGGTTTCCGCTATCAGCCGACCGTAGCGCGCGATAAGCTGCGCCGCATGGCGTTGCGTCATTTCCTCGAATATCACTTCGAAGGCTCCGAGGCCAAGCTCAGGATCTTTCTGGAGCAACCTGTCCCCGTGTTGCAGAACGATGTGTTGCAGGAAGAGAGGGAAGCGGATCCGGCGCGCGTTCAATTGGAAGCGCCTTCCGGTTCCATCGAATCCGAAGCTGAGTTAGCCAACGCCGCTTTCGCTGCCGAGTGAATATTCTCATCCGCGCAACCAACTGGATCGGCGACGCAGTTATGTCGCTTCCGGCGTTGCGCGCGGTGCGAACCCGCTTTCCCGATGCCCGCATCACCGTGCTGGCGAAGCCCTGGGTCGCGGCGCTCTATGAGGGTGAGCGTTCCATTGACGGCGTCATACCTCTTGAAGGCCGCTGGCAAACCATTCTCCGCCTGCGGGCAGGCCACTTCGACTGGGGAATCCTCTTTCCCAATTCTTTCGATAGCGCGCTGGTCCTGCGCTTAGGCGGGGTGAAGCGCATTTCCGGGTACGCTCGCGACGCCCGCGGCTTTCTCCTGACCGACGCCATCCCGCGTCCTCTGCCCGGTCAGATCCCCCGGCATGAGCGTTTTTACTATCTCGAACTGCTGCGCCGCGCGGGCGTAATCGATGTCCTGCCGGATGTCCCGGAAATCCAACTCGACAGCCTCGACGCAAAGCGGCGCCGCGGAGAAAAGGCGTTTCTTGCCGCAGGAGTTTCTCTGCCCGTCATCGGCGTGAGCCCCGGAGCCGCCTATGGAGGCGCCAAGCGCTGGATTCCCGAGCGGTTTTCCGAAGCCGCTTCCCGATTGGCGGCGCAGTACGGCGCATCGGTCGCGGTGTTCGGCTCCGCTGCCGAAAAAGTCCTTTGCGATTCCGTAGCCGTTGCAGCGGGCGGCCGGAGTTTCGCGGGAGAGACCAGCTTGCGCGATTTCATCGATATGGCTGCCGCCTGCCATCTCTTTCTGACCAACGATTCCGGCGCCATGCACATCGCCGCGGCAACGGGCGTCCCCTCCATCACCGTTTTCGGCCCGACAGACGAAACGGCAACCGGTCCCCTGGGCGACCAGGCGGTGCGTCTGCGCCACCCCGTTGAATGCGCCCCCTGCATGCGTCGCGAGTGCCCTATCGATCATCGCTGTATGACTCGGGTCACGGCGGACGATGTGATCCTCGCCGCCGCCAAAATCCTCCCCCTCGGGGATTGATAGACTACAGCTTTGCCGATCAAAAGCATTCTTGTAGTACGTCTGGGCGCCATGGGTGACATCATCCACGCGCTCCCCGGCGCGGCTTCTCTGAAACACAGCTTTCCGGCGGCGCGGTTAACCTGGGTAGTCGAAGAAAAATGGGTGCCTTTGCTTGAGGGCAATGGTTTTGTGGACCGCATTGCCGTGTTCCGGCGCGATGATCCTCGAACCTGGCGCGCCACCCGCCGGGAATTACGCAGCGAACACTACGATCTGGCGGTCGACTTTCAGGGGCTGATCAAGTCAGCTTTGGTGGCTCATGCCGCTCGGCCCGAGCGCATTGCCGGATTTGCCTCCGGCGTAGTGCGCGAACGCGCGGCGGGCTTCTTTTATTCCTCGCGGATTGGCTCTGCTTCATTACACGTCGTCGATCAAGCTTTGGATCTGGCAGCCGGCGCGGGCGCTTCCAATCTACTCAAGGCTTTCCTGCTGCCCCCCGGCGTTCCCGAAGGCGAGCTTCCTGCCGGTCCGTTTGTGCTGGCGAATCCCACCGCCGGTTGGGTTTCGAAGCAATGGCCTCTCGAATACTATGAGCAACTGGCCGTAATGCTCCGAGAGAAGCTCAGCATGTCCCTCGTGCTGAGTGGTGCGCCCGGATCGGTTCCCACAGTTCCCGGAACACTGCGTCATGAGAGTGGAGTCGCGGGGCTGATATACGCGACGCGGCGCGCCAGCCTGGTGGTTGGTGTCGACAGCGGCCCCCTCCATCTCGCCGCCGCGCTGAACAAATCGGGAGCGGCGATTTACGGACCGACTGACCCTGTCCGCAACGGCCCCTATGGCGGTGATTTTGAGGTGCTTCGAATCCCCGGCGTGCGAACGACACACCGCCGCGGTACGTCGATCGATGCTTCCATGCGTGCCATTCGCCCGGAAGAGGTATTTGCTGCTCTGGCAGCGCGCGTAGGTTGTCCTGCCTGATGGCTGCCGCCAGCCCTGTGCGCCGTCACATATTTCCCAAAGCCTGGGCCGATCGGGTCGCGCGACTGCGGGTAGCCGCTGGCTTCGTGATGGTGCTCGCTTTTGCGTGGTTTTCGCACCCGAATCTTGCCTCACTTGCCATCGGTCTCCCGCTTTCTCTGTTGGGATTGGCGCTACGCGCATGGGCCGCGGGACATCTCGCCAAGAATCAGCGCCTCGCAACCTCCGGACCCTACTCCTGGACGCGCAATCCGCTTTATCTCGGCACGCTGATAACTGCTCTCGGTTTTGCCGCCGCCGGACGCAGCCTCGGCCTCGCCTTTCTTTTCGGGCTGCTCTTCGTTCTGGTTTACCTGCCCGCGATCGAACTGGAAGAACAGCACCTTTCCGCCATTCTGCCAGGGTATGCGGCCTTCGCAAGACGCGTCCCCCTGCTCATTCCGAGTTGGCCCAAAGAGCCCGGTCCGGACCATTTTTCCGCGGCCCTTTACCGCAAGAATCGCGAATACGAAGCCCTGTTGGGATGGTTGGCCGGCGCCGTCTGGCTTTTCGTCAAAGCCCGCTGGTTTTAACCAGTCGCATTTTTCGTGCCGATTGCCAGAATGGTTTCAAACGCAGGCGCCTGTTTTTCCTGATCTACGATCCAGCTATGAATGCAATCAAAGCCGGCCTGTTCCAGGAACCCTCTCAGTTCGGACTCGGAGAACCCCAGCCATGTGTCCGCATAAAGCTCACGGGCTTCTTCGAAGTGGTGCCGTTTGAGATCGAGAATAGCAATCCTGCCGCCAGGCTTTAGAATGCCCCAGGCGGCGTCGACTGCGCTTTGGGGATGCAGTGCGTGGTGCAGGCTCTGGCTGAAGATGGCGAGGTCGAGACTCGCAGCGTCGATTGGCGGAGACTCGAGATCGCCCAACCGGTACTCCAGATTTTCGATGCCGTTTTCGCGGGCCAGCCGGGCGCCGAATTCCACCATTTTGGGTGAACTATCCACGGCGATCACCCGCTCTGCTCTCTGGGCGAGAAGTTGCGACAGCGTGCCTTCGCCCGCGCCCAGGTCTCCAATGGTCATCAGCGGCATCAATTGCAGCAGAGTCTCGGCCAGAGCTTTCCAGGAACGGCCGGGTACGTAATTCCGGCCGAAACGCCCCGCCAACTCATCGAAATAGCCGCGTACTTTGTCCCGCCTCTTCTCGAGGACTAACTCCAGTGCCCGCTGGTCAAGAGCCGCCTCCGGTATCTCCGCCGCGGCCTCGCGCAGCAGCACAGGCATACGTGGATCCTTCAAACGGTACAGGCTCTTCTTGCCCTGCTTGCGATCCTCCACCAGACCCGCCTGCCGCAATTGCGCGAGATGCGTGGAAATCCGGCTCTGCCCCACCGACAGAATCTCCTGGAGTTCCGCCACCGACAGTTCTTCGCGCTCCAGAAGCAGCAGGAGACGGACCCGGTTCGGGTCAGCCAACAATTGAAGCGAGCGCAGAAACGATCCCAATTTGCTAATATATCAACATATCAAGATTTATAGATATCACTGAAAAGACATCAGGAGAAAACCCTTTGAGCACAGCCACATTGCCGCAAACCGCCACGGACTTCAAAGTCGCCGATATGAAATTGGCCGAGTGGGGCCGCAAAGAGATTACGATCGCCGAGCAGGAAATGCCGGGGTTGATGGCCATCCGCCGCAAACATTCCAAAACGAAGCCACTCGCCGGAGTGCGTGTCACCGGGTCGCTTCACATGACGATCCAGACCGCCGTTCTGATCGAGACCTTGATAGACCTCGGCGCCAGCGTGCGCTGGGCCAGTTGCAACATCTTCTCGACGCAGGACCACGCTGCCGCTGCCATCGCCGCCGCCGGCATCCCCGTGTTCGCGTGGAAAGGTGAAACGCTCGAAGAATACTGGTGGTGCACCGATCAGGCTCTGCGGCACCCCGGCGGACTTGGACCGGAACTGATTGTCGATGACGGTGGCGATGCCACGCTGTTTATCCACAAAGGTTACGAGCTCGAAAACGGCAGCGGCTGGGTGAACACCGCGTCGGACAGCAAAGAAGAGCAGGTGATCAAAGACCTGTTGAAGAAGGTCTACGCGGAAGACAAAACCCGTTGGCACAATGTCGTAAAAGACTGGAAGGGCGTTTCCGAAGAGACCACCACCGGAGTGCATCGCCTCTATAAGATGCACGAAGCCGGCACATTGCTGGTTCCTGCCGTCAACGTGAACGATTCGGTCACCAAGTCGAAGTTCGACAATCTGTATGGTTGCCGCGAATCTCTCGCCGATGGAATCAAGCGCGCGACCGATGTCATGGTCGCGGGCAAAGTTTGTGTGGTGTGCGGCTACGGCGATGTCGGCAAGGGTTGCGCTCAGTCGTTACGGGGACTCGGTGCACGCGTAATCATCACGGAAATCGATCCGATCAATGCGTTGCAGGCCGCCATGGAAGGCTACGAAGTGACCACCCTCGAAGACACCCTGGGACGCGGCGATATCTATGTCACGACTACGGGCAATGTTGACGTGATCACGCTCGACCACATGGAACATATGAAGGATCAGGCGATCGTCTGCAACATCGGCCACTTCGACAGCGAGATCCAGATCGAGCGTTTGAATCAGTCAACCGCAAAGAAGATCGAGATCAAACCGCAGGTAGATCAATATACCTTCGCCGGCGGCAACAGCATCTTCGTACTGGCGGAAGGGCGTCTGGTGAATCTCGGCTGCGCCACCGGGCATCCGAGCTTCGTTATGTCCAACAGCTTCTCGAACCAGACGCTGGCACAGCTCGATTTGTGGGCGAAGCGTGACAGCTACAAACCCGGCGTTTATGTTCTGCCCAAGAAGCTGGACGAAGAAGTAGCCCGGCTGCACCTCGAGAAGATCGGCGTGAAGCTGACGACGCTGTCGGCGAAGCAGGCTGAGTATATCGGGGTTCCGGTGGAAGGCCCTTACAAACCGGACCACTATCGTTACTAAAGCGCCGTTACCGGCGGTAGTTCAGAACTCGACGCGATCGCGAATCGCGTCGAGTTTTTTATTGTCGAGGCCATCCACTTTCGCCAGATCGTCCGCGTTCTTGAAGTTGCCGTGAGCCTGCCGGTAAGCCAGCACGGCCTGGGCGTCTTTCTCGCTCAACTGGAGGCTGGTCTGAAGATCTTTGGCCGAAGCCTGGTTCACATTCACCTTGGCGGGAGCCGTCGGTTTGCCGTAGTTCGTCGTGAGGTAGGTGATGATCGAATCGAGTTCATCACCAGAGGCGTCAGCGCCGCGTTCCGCCATCGAATAAACCAGATCCTGCCATTCGGATTTGCTGTAACGAAGGTTCGGAATCGATTCGAGGGTATGACACTGCGTGCAGACCTTTAGGAGGGTCTCGCGCCCGGGCCCGGAAGGGAAGTCCTGCGCCAGCCCTAAGGAAACAAACACCGTCATTCCGGCTAACAGCAATTTCAAAGCCCGTTCTCCTTTACGAATTCCTGCTATCGCAGGTACGAATTCATGTTATCGCAGGAGCGACGGTGTTGAGGTTGTCCGCAGTGCGCGTCAAAACGCTCAGCTCGGAGGTGCGGGCGGTTGGTCAGTCGCGGCCGGTTTCGCGGCTGGCGGTTTGATCGTTTTTACCGGACTGATCAGAATATGCGCGTTGCGGCCTTCCATGCGAGCCGCCCCATCCACGACGCCGAACTGTGTCAGGTCTTCGGCGAAACGCATCAGAAGTTTGCGGCCGAGATCCGTGTGCGCGATTTCGCGCCCTCGAAACTGAACCACGGCTTTGACGCGATTGCCTTCCTGCAGAAACCGAATCGCATGATTCTTTTTGAAGTCGTAGTCATGGTCATCCGTGTTGGGACGGAACTTCAGTTCCTTGACCTGCACCACGTGCTGCTTCTTCCGCGCCTCGTGGGACTTCTTCTTCATTTCGTACTGATAATGCCCGTAATCGATGGCCTTTGCGACAGGCGGCACCGCCGTGGGTGAGACGAGAACGAGATCCAGACCCAACTCCTGAGCACGCCGCAGCGCAGCCTGAGTAGTCATGACTTCAGCCGTGCCGTCGGGAAAGACAGCTCGGACTTCTCTGACACGGATGGATTCGTTGACGTTTTCGCGGCGGTTCGGTTTGCGGGGCGGGAAGTTACGGCCAGGAGTCATGCGTTAAATAAACTGTTCGACAGCATAGTGTAAGTGTACTTGTGGCCCTGCAATTTGTCTACCATCAGGTCGAGCCCGCTTCCCTTGTGCCAGTCGCTCCTTATGGCCCTTGTTTAGCAATCCGACCGCCATAAGCCGTGGGGAAGCTTCCGGAAGAAAATGTTAAAATCCATACGAATGAACGGGGATAAACCGCCCGTCACGCTCTTGCTACAGGCCTGGAAGGACGGTGACAGCTCCGCTCTGGACCAGCTGATCCCACTCGTCTATTCGCAGTTAAAACGGACGGCAGCTGCTTATTTGCGCGGAGAGCCCGACGGCCACACTCTCCAGGCAACCGCCCTCGTTCACGAAGCCTATCTGCGGCTGGCAGGCACCAGCGATCCTGATTTCCGTAACAGCGCCCATTTCCGTTTTGTGGCCGCGCGTATTATGCGCCAGATTCTGGTCGACCATGCCCGGGCGCGCCACGCGGAAAAGCGGAATGGCGGGTTACGTGTCGAACTCGACGAATCGCTCGGTTTTACCCTGGAACGAGCCGCGACACTGGTCGCGCTCGACGATGCCCTCGCCGATCTGGAACGGCAGGACGCCGTCAAGGCCCGGATCATCGAGCTGAAGTACTTTGGCGGTCTTACTGCCGAAGAAATGGCAGGGGCCCTCGAAATTTCACTGAACCAGGCTAACTGGCAAATCCGTACCGCTCAGGCGTGGCTTCGCCGGACACTGGAGTCGGCCACTCCAAATTGCGCCGCTGAATCCGTTTAACAGTTATTAGGAGTATTGCGTGCGAAATCCCCTTACCCCGGATCGCTGGACGAAGGTTGAGAATCTCTTCATCGAAGCGGCTCAGTTGCCGCCGGAGGAGCGTGGCCGTTTCGTTTGGGCCGAGTGCGGTGGAGACGAAGAGCTTCTGAATGAGGTTCTTTCGCTGCTCCGGTATGACACGCGGGAGCCGTGCGTGCTGGACGCAATCCAGGCCGGCGCTAGCAGCCTACTCGCTGGACCTTCTTTTGAGGGGACGATGCTCGGCCCCTGGCGGATCGAGCGGGAACTGGGGCGCGGCGGCATGTCTGTCGTGTTTCTGGCCGTCCGGGCGGACGGTCAGTTCGCAAAACGGGTGGCGATCAAGCTTATCAAGCGCGGCATGGATACGTCGGCTGTGGTGGATCGTCTTCGCCGCGAGCGGCGTATCCTGGCCGCGCTCGATCACCCTTCGATCGCGCGGCTACTCGATGGCGGAACCACCTCGGATGGCCTGCCGTACATCGTGATGGAGTACGTCGAGGGGCTGCCCATCGACAAATGGTGCGATGCCCAGAGGCTGGGCGTCGAGCAGCGCTGCGAACTGATCGGCAAGGTGTGCGATGCGGTGGCTTACGCGCATCGCGGTCTGGTGATTCACCGCGATTTGAAGCCGGGCAACATTCTGGTGGGGGACGACGGAAATCCGAAGCTGCTCGACTTCGGCATTGCGAAACTTTTGGGCGGCGAACAGGAAGGTGCAGGGGGCCCGGAAACCAGAGGGCCCATGCGGCTCCTGACGCCCGAATACGCCAGCCCCGAACAACTCAGTGGCACCGCCGTTGGCACCGCGACCGATGTCTATTCGCTGGGCGTTGTGCTGTTCGAGCTACTGACCGGTCAAAGACCGGGGCCCGCGCCTGACAAAGCCAGTGCAGCAGCACTCCGAAGCGGCAAGGGTCACCGATGGTCGCGCCGTCTCCGCGGCGACCTGGACAACATTCTGCAGATGGCGCTGCGTCCCGACCCGGAGCGACGGTATCTGTCTGTAGGGTTGCTGCAGGCCGATCTTCGGCTCCATCTCTCGGGCATGCCGGTTGCGGCCTGCGAAGAAACGGTACTCTATCGATCGGGTAAGTTTGTACGGCGACATCAGGCTGGAGTCTTTGCCGCCGCTCTGATCGCCATGAGCCTTGTGGCTGGCATGGCATCCACTCTTTGGCAGGCGCATCGGACCGAAGTTCAACGTCAGCTGGCCGAGAAGCGCCGGTTGGATGCGGAACATGAGGCTGTGCGGCTGGCAGTAGCGGAACGGCGTGCCGAGGGTGAACATGCCGAAGCCGACAGCCAGCGGGCATTGGCGGAACGCCGCTTCACGGAAGTGCGCGAATTGGCCAGCAAATTCATGTTCGATTTTCACGACGCTATCGCCTCGCTGCCGGGCACGATTCCGGCGCGCAAAATGGTGGTGGAAACCGGCATCCGGTATTACGGTTCCCTGCTTAAAGATGCGGGGACTAACCGCGATCTGCTGGAAGAAATCGCGCGCGGCTACGATCGGCTGGGCGATGCCCAGGGCAACCCGTTTCATGCCAACCTGGGAGATTTTGCCGGCGCCGCCGAAAGTTACCGGAAGGCGCTTGCGATACGCGGGGAAGTCTCCGATCCGTCGGAGGACTTTCTTCGTGACCGCGTGAGCGCCGCGGTGCGCCGCGGACAACTCCCGCTTATCAAAGGCGATCTGCAGACTGCGCAGCATGAGTTCGAGAACGCGATCGCGCTGGGGACGCACGGACCGCAGGCCGGCGCGTACGAAGTGCGCGAAGCAGTTGCCAATGCATGGAGCGCACTGGGTGACGTAAAGTTGCGCGTCGGCGTATACAGCGACTGCATCCCACCCTATACAAAGGTGCTGGATATCTGGACTGGCCTGGTGCGACAGAACCGGGATCCGGCTTCCGAACGCAGCGGACTCAGCCTCGCTCACACCAAACTGGGTGACGCGTGGTCCCGTATGGGCCGAAATGAAGAAGCGCTGCAGAACCTCTCAATCGCCGTAAGCATTGACAAACAGCTCCTGGCCGATTCACCCAATAGTCTTCCGCGGCTGCGCAAGCTTTACATCGATTACCTGATTATGGGATTGATTTTCCGCTCCGTGGGGCCGGAAGTCACGTTCGACAGTGCATACAATGGCGACACTACTCTACAGTCCGCCGTGGACATCGTCGATCGGATGGCGGCCTCGGACCCAGACAATTCAGCCCGCCTCGTGGATGTCTTTACCGCCCATTCGATGCTCGGCGACTGGCTGCGCAGGCGCAAAGATCTGGACGGCGCGCTGCTTCACGACCGCCGGGCGCTCGCGGCCGCGGAACGGAACCTCGCAGCGGCTGGGGCCGGTCTCGATCCTTTGGAAGGGTTGCTTCAGTGCCGCCTCCGGTTGGGGGAGGCCCTCGCTGAATCCGGGAAATTCGATGAAGCGATGGATTACTTCGGCAAGGCCGGGGAATCCCTCGAAGCCATAGAAAAACAGAATCCCGGCATTGCACGTGTCGAAGAACGGCGCGGGGAACTCGCAGGCTCCAAAGCGGTAGCCTACGACCACTTTAAAAAATGGGACCAGGCGATCGAGAGTTTCAACACGGCGATCGCGGTGGAAGAAGGTCGCACCAGGCGAGAGCCGGACGACCTCCAGGCGCGGAGGGAATTAGCCGATTATTACGGAAAACAGGCGGCCGACTACGCGGCGGTCGGGCAGACCGCGGGCGCCTTGAAGGCCATGCAATCGGCAGTCGACGCACTCGGGGAAATCGCAACAAAACGGTCGCTGACCGCCGAGGAAGAACAGATTCGTAAGGACGATCTGGCGGCTCTCGAAGGCTGGCGACTGAGGTAGGAAATCCAGTCCTTTCGGAGCCCTGCGCCAACCTCTGCGTGATAAAGGCTCAGCTTCTGTTCAGACACGGTTTAACACCTGACGGATTTTCCGCCCCAGCGAATCGGCCGAAAACGGTTTTTGCAGGAATTCTGCATTCAGTGCGTGCAAATCGGGCGACTCAGGCTGCTCCGTATACCCTGAGATCAGCAGGACCTTCAGCCCCGGATTACCGGCCCGCAGACGCTTCGCCAGCGCTGGGCCGGTGGCCGCGTCGGCAATCAACAGGTCGAAACGCGGAGACGTGCGGGTGATGTGGTCCGCTTCTATCTCGTCGGAAGCCAGCGAAACCTGGTAGCCCTGGCGCTCCAGCAAATCGCGGCTCAACTCCCGAATCAACGGCTGATCGTCCACCAGCAGGATCGTTTCGCGAACCGCGGGAACCCCCGGTGCCACGCCTGACGCAACCGACTGGGGAGCGCGCGGCAGATAGCAGGACAAAGTCAAATATCCCTCGGGTGACACACCTGAGTACGTGAAACCGCCGCATTGGGAAGCCACGACATTGATGGAGGGCGCCCACATTTCCCTCGAAAATCCCCTGTCGCCTGCGCCTGTCTCGGATTCCGATTTCCCCGGCGCCAAAGCATCGGGAACAACTGAAAGCGCCGTATAGGGACCGGGCTGGGCCCCTTCGATGTTATGACAGAAAGCCGCATCTGCTTCCACCGGGCGCGCGGTTAGCCGGAGGCACAAAACGGAAGGAAAGTTCCGCCGCGCTCCCGCCAGCAACTCAGCCAGAACGCGGTCGATCTGGCCACGGCTGGCGTAGACGGCGCGGCATTCCGGATCGCAGGATGCGCGCAACTCGACAGGCGGGTTGCCGGCAGCTTGCGCGGTTTGTTCGAAATCAGCCAGCACGCTATCCAGATCGAGCACTTCTATTTCAGGCCTGCGCCTGCTGAACTCGAGCAGTTGGCGAGTCAGACCGGTGGCTCTTTGCGCCGCATCCAGTACCTGCTCTGTATGGAGCCGGGCAGGGTGCGTGCCTTCCAGTTCAGAAACGGCCAACTGGGCATGGCCTGTGATGACCGTGAGTACATTGTCGAAATCGTGGGCGATCCCCGCCGCGAGACTACCCAGCGCTTCCACTCGCTGGGCTCGGCGCAACTGATCTTCCATGCGCAGCCGCGATGTGATATCGCTCAGCGTTCCTTCGTAGTAAAGGATTGCGCCATTTTCATCGCGCACAACCCGCGCGTTTTCGAGAACAGTGATGATACGCCCATCGCGGCAGCGCAGCTGGTATTCCACATTCTGAAATCCACCTTCGCGCTCAAGGTGTTCCAGAAGCCGCGGCCGAACCGTGGGGTCGACATAGAAGTCGCGCGATATATTTATATCCCCGAGCTGGTCGGCGTTATCGAGTCCCAGCATATTGAGCAGCATGGGGTTGGCCGCGAGGATTCGTCCGTCCGGGGTGCTCTGGTAAACACCCTCGAGCACTCCTTCGAAGAGATTTCGAAAACGGGCTTCGGAGCGCCTCAATTCATGCTCAGCGCGCTTGCGTTCCGTGATGTCGGTCATCATCGAAAGAATGGAGAGAACCGGACCGGTCGCCGAATTCTGGTGAGCCCCGGTCTCTGGCGAGAACAGATTGGAACTGGCAAGTACCCATACTTCGGTGCCGTTTTTTCGGCGCAGTCTGCGGTCGAAAGGTTCGTTCTTTCCGGTGCGAATCGCTTCTTCGCGGATGCGTTCGATGGCGCGGTCCGACGGGAATACATAATCGCTGCAGGGGCTGCCGATAATATCGTCCACGGAACTGCCGAGTAACGCGGCGATTCGCGCATTGGCCCACATAATTGTTCCTGCCGGGTCACAAACCCAAATTCCTTCTGAAGCGGTGTCGAACAAACCTCGATGCCAGGCTTCACTTCGCGCCGCGTCGCGCGCCAGGTGGAGCATGCGTTCGCTTCCGAAGCTGAGAAGGAACCCCTCGGCGAGCAGCATTCCTGAGCGAATCACCTCATTGGAAAGATTTCGGCCCGCATGATGCAAATCGAATACTGACCATGCGGTGAGAAGAAGAGTGGAGAAGATACAAGGTCCCGCACCGGCCCACGCGGCGCTGGCGATGAGGGCGCCGAAGGCCGGCAGAAATGGATAGATGGGCTGTTGGGTGGTACGGTCTACGAGAAACTCTACGACCACCGACAGAACGGATACAGCAAGCGCCAGGGAATAACGCGCCGTCGTTGACCAGCGCTCAATTCCTTGCGTTCGCTTATGCTCGGCTGAGTTCGTCAATGCGCAGGTTCGCCCAATTCATCCTAGTCGATAACCTGATCAGCGCCTAAAATGGAAAACGTCGAGCGGCGCTGGGGCTGGAGGAAGATTTACTGGCGGGACCCGGGCCTTCGGAATCCGAATAGCGTCCCGCGCCCATCGTATTGAAGTTCACTTCAGCGGCGTCAAACACCAGCGGTCGATCCAGAACCATTTCGATGGTGCTGCCTTTGGCCAGTATTGCTTCCGGCCCACGAGTCAGAAGAACCCCGGCCAGACCGGCGGCCGCGCCGGCCGCGCTTCCGACTCCGGCGCCCAGACCGGCATGTCCCGCGGCTGCGCCAGCGACGGCGCCGATAGAAGCACCTGTAGCGGCCGTCTCACCGACTATGCGGGCGTCTCCCCCTTTATTGGAATCGCCCTGAATCATGCCTTCTTTCTTATCGAGACGCTCATCGCCGCGTGCATCGACCGATCCGAGGCGCGAGCGAAATTCCCGCGTGACGCCATTGGGCAGCGTAATGGAATCAAATCGTACGTAGAGCTCACCACGGCCTTTCACGCGGCCCGGCCGTTTTACTTCCGTGACTGTTCCTGTAACATAACTGCCGGGCGGAATGACAATGTGGTTCTCGATCACGATGGGGAACACGGTTTCCAGGTAAATGCGATCTCCGGCAACCGAGTGTTTTGTGCTCACGCTGTTGATTAAGCCGAGCGCGATGCGGGTGCCGGTGACAACCGTGTAACGGGAGGCGGAGTTGGCGGGGACTACGGATGCGCCTGGGCTCTGGGTCTGGTTATTGGCCGGGCTGGAAACTTGATTTAGTGTTTGGCCAAATGACGGCGGCGCCAACACCAACACTCCTGATAAAACCGCTGCGCCGGCTGCAATGCGTCGTAACATTTCGACTCCTGTCGTTACTCCCGATCGTCAATCCTGATCGTCAATCCTGATCCTGCCCCTCTATTGTACGGTCAACGCGGCCCGGCCGCTTTCGGTTGCACGGCCCTGGTGTTTAAACCCCTGCGTGCTCAGAAAGTTGGCAGGTACAGGCCTGCCGGGCTGACCTGAGCTCCCATCCCGATCTGCACCGAAGGGTTAGACGGTAGCGGACTCGGTAAGCGGATATTGATCTGGTAAAGCCCGGCGAATCCCGGAGTAACTCCCGCATAGTAGATGTTGCGCGGGTCGCTCGGCACGCCGTTAAACAGGACCTGTAGCTGAGAGATGTAAAGAAGGGTAGCCGCCCGCGTCACCAGCTCTCCGGTGAGGATGTCGGGACTGGTTCGTCCCAATCCCGCGGCGTAGAACACCACAATCTCGCCGGCGGATGCCGGTGAGGAAGGGCTTACCAGGCTGCCATCCACGTGGGTGGCAATCGCGAGATTGACGTTCCATGTAAAGAATGAAGGCGAAGCCAGCACAAGGGGTACGGTTATTACCGGTCCGGCGAGATTTTGGCGCAACACGAAGAGGGTCGCCGTATTTCCCGTGATGTTATAGGGAATCAGGAAGTTAATCTGTCCAGGAGAGACAAACAGAAGCGGTACCGGGATGTAATCGACAACCACGCTGACACCTTCGAGTTCGAGGGGCAACTCGCCTCCGCTCAGATCTTCCGGACCCAGACTGTGGGTGTTGAAGGAGAGATTGGCTCCATAGAGTGTCGCGATGGAATTCGGCGACAGCGGCTCAGACACCTGGGCAGCTGCCTGCACCAGTCCCGCGGCGGAATAAGCCGGAGCCGCGGTATTCCCCGTAACATCGCCCGTCAGATCACCGCGCGTGACGACCTGAAGCACCCCTATCAGGGCGACAACGACGAGCAGCGATCTGAAGCGAACTCCTGGCATATACGCGCGAACCTACACGTTCCGACGCTATATTTTCCCGCGCCTGGAGCGCGAAGTCTGTATCTCCCCGGGCAAGGTGGATATAGACCGTGCCCGGTTATTGGTGAACGGTGATGTATCCAGTGAAGGACTGGGTGCCGTTCACGTTGAGAACGACGGCCAGATCTCCATTGGGAGCTGACGGTGGGATCGTGAGGTTTACCTGATAAAACTCGCAGAAGCCGATAGCGAGTCCGGCATACGCTACAGTCGCCGGAATTCCTCCTACGGTGGCAATCGGCGTAGGTACCAGGTTGTTGGCAGCCGTGGTCTCGATCCCCGGCGGAATGGCCGGTGTTGTGGGCCCGAAACCAGTGCCATAGAGGATGATGATTTCCCCCGGTTTGGCCGGAGTAGTCGGGGGCGAATTGCCGAAGAGTCCCACGCTTCCGACGTCGCTGTAATCCGCACTATGCTGAGCAATCAGATACTTCAGGCTGTTGGGACTCGGCAAAGTCCAGAAGAAGAACGAAGGATCGATGTTCTGCAGCGTGATGTTGAACGCCGTACTGGCCTGGCCGCTCACTGTCACGATAACCGGGATGCCATTGCCCGTTGCCGTAATAGCGGGCGCCACGACGTTGAGTTGGCCCGGGCTGGCGTATTCGATATACGCATTGGCCCCGCCGATCGTCACGGTCGCACCTGCCAGAGACGTGGGGGCCGCTCCGTTTACCACGGAAGAACTCCAGTCGGTGGTGCCGGTCGAGAGATTACTCCCGAAAATACTCAGGTAAGTCGACGCCGCCATTGTGGACTGGAATGTCGCGCCATTGAGTACCCCCGTAATCTGCGGTGGGGGAGCCGCGGCAACGGGAGTCAGCGTATAGGTATTGGTGTAGATGTGGTCGCCACCTGTGGTCTGGCCGGCATCATCCGTTCCGTCGCCGTTAGCGGCATTCCCCGACATGTAAATCACTATGTTGCCGACGTTGGTGGATGGCGGCGTCCAGTTGAATGTAAAAGTGGCCGAACCGGTCTGCCCATTGCGTGTTCCCAGCGCCGTGTGCTCGATGTATTGGAGCGGATTAGAAGCGTTGCCCGTACAGCCGTTGCCGAACAGTTCGGTAAACAGGTTGGATGGGGCGCACACCAATTGCGTATATCCATCGGACCCTGGAGTAAAAGCACCAGCCTGACTACCGGATTGGCTCGACTGGCGGGCTGTGAGCTGGAAGCCCCAGCGTTTTTGCACCGAGTCCGCAACCGTAACCACCAATTGCTGCGCCACACCCGGCGTATAGCTCAGCCCGTTGGGAAACGCCGCCGAAACCGTACCGGTGCCTTTACCCCCTCCATGGCATGCCGTGCATGTTCCGAACTCGCCGGGAACGTTGGAGTAACCCGCGTCCGGACCTTCGCTGTAAGCGAACATTACTGCCGGAACCATCAGTGCTGCCAACCATATAAATCGAGACATGACCTGAACCTCTAACCCGGCACCCGCACCAGCCACTCGCGGTTCGGGTTATCTGATGCAGATTTAACAGAATCCAGCTGCTGCCAGGGCCTTCTTCGTGATCGTAGTCAGGGGGATCTGGGCTATTTGCGTCAACTCGACCCATCGGCCCTGCTTCACTTTCGAGATCGCCGACTCCCAGACTGTTACCTCGAAAATATCGTTGACGATGCGGTGCCGAAACTCACATATCGGCTGCGATTTGCACTTTGCCGCCCCGCTTTTTTCGGGCAATTCCCAAAAACCGGCGAGCCTCCGCTCCCCTTCCGATCGGTGGACCAGATAAATAGAATCCGCACGCCGCAGCACTTTAGCACGCCGCACCAGGAGCAGATCGAGCCGGACAATCGTGGGCTGCGGCTTCGGACGCCGAATCGGGAGCCGGCGTTCCGTTCCGGCATTTCGCGCCGCGCAGAACTTTGCCACCGGACACCCCGGACATTGCGGCGTTCGGGGAACGCACACCGTCGCGCCGAGTTCCATCATGGCCTGATTGAAGTCTCCCGGCCGCCGCGGATCGAGCAACTCCTGAGCCTGAGAAGCGAAATCGGCGCGCGCCGTAGCCGCGGAAATGTCCGTCGCATTGTTAGTCAGTCGGCTGATCACGCGAATCACGTTGCCGTCAACCGCCGCATGGGGAAGCTCCAGCGCAATGCTGGCAAGAGCGCCGGCTGTGTAGGGTCCAATGCCGGGGAGCGCGAGGATGCCCTCATGAGTCGCGGGTATCCCCTCCTTCGCCATCTGCTTTGCCGCCCGATGTACCAGGCGTGCCCGCGAGTAATAGCCGAGTCCGCTCCAGGCATTGAGAACGCTGGGTTCATCGGCCGCAGCCAGCGCCTCGATCGAGGGGAAAAGCTCCAGAAACCTGAGGTAATAAGGGATAACGGCTGCCGCCCGCGTCTGTTGCAGCATGATCTCGGAGATCCAGACCGGATACCAGTCCCGATTGCGTCGCCAGGGAAGATCGCGTTTGCCCGAATCGTACCAGCGCAACAGCGCCTGGCGGAAGCCTGTGCGCATTTTCGCCGCAAAATGGCGAGGCATGGCGGGACGGGAAACCGAGCTCAGTTCGGAAGCACGGCTCAGTTCGGAAGAACCGCTCAGTTCGGCAACACGGCTCAGTTCGGCAACACGGCTCAGTTCGGCAACACGGCTCAATTCGGCAACACCTCGATGAATTCAGCGATCACCCGGTAATTCGATTCGAACTCGCTGCCTTCCAGATCGAAGGCTTCGAATTCCGGATTGATCGGTTCGAGACGGATGCGTCCCTCGCGAAGTCCGCCAGCCCCGACGGCAGGTCCCACCCGCGTATAGCGTTTAACCGTATAACGCGCCGAAAAATCGGTCTCGCCGAGTTTCTCGACCAGCACTCTCTTACCGACCCGGGATCCGGGCGCAAGGTAGCGAAACACGCAGAGGCTGCCATCGGGAATCAACGGTTCCATCGACCGTCCCACTACGTGCGCGACGAACATGTTGTCCGTCAGGCGAAGGCGCGGCAGAAGGTGGGCCACGCGAATCCACTCGTCGTCAGAAGCAGACACTTCCATGCCTTCGCCAAACTTAGTCGCGGCGGCTCGCAGGCTGTAAAGCGGCAGGTGCGTCTCATACTTCCGCACCCGGGAATCGATGTGCTGACTGAACAAACGATCGGCGGCGGCTTGCGCACTGCCCGAATACGCGATGGCCGTCCGATCCGAGATCCGTAGAAAGTGAGAGAGGCTGTCTTCGAGAGACGCGAGCAAAACCTCAGCGCCCTGCTCATTAGCCTTCATCGTCAGGTCTTCCGCCAGCAGCGCCAGAACGTCGGCTTCTTCTTCGTTCAGGTCCTGTGGCAGATCAGCGGAAGGCAGAAAAGTGAGGCCAAACTCCCCGGGATTTTCACCAGCCAGAAGAATGCCCAGCGGTAAGGGCGCGTGACCCGGCGGCATCGCTTCGATGAGCGACCACACACCCTGCCGGAGGGCAGAGGACGGGCGTGCGTCGATCGGGATAACAGCCGCAGGCACGTTGAGGGGGAACCTGTTGGCTATAGTACCAGGCCGGGCGCCCTCGCAGTGTATTACCACGCGAGAAGGGGGCGTAGCCTTTATCGGACACCTTTATCGGACTTCGGTGAACGGGTAATATCCGTTGCGATAACGGATCGTCACATCCGGAAGGTTGACCGCTACCTTGATACGGCGGAACTGCCGGTTATCCGGAACATTGCCCGTATCCGGCGTGTAGCGAATGATGTATTGGGTGGTGATTTCACCCGAGAGACTGGCTACCGAGCGGAAGATGGCGCTGGAGATTTCGGCGGAATAGGCTCCCGTGCCGACGATGAGAGCGAAATTGCCCGCATCCTGCGGCGTCGAAAGCATGCCGTTGATGTCTTTGTAGCCATTGTTCAGCGGAGTTTCCACCTTGCCGCCGGTCTCCGCCGTCAACTGTTCCAGATCCTCTTCGCCTTCCGCATGCATGCCGAAAGCAACGCTGCTCATGGCGTAGATCGTCACCAGATTGCGCTGCGCGATCTCGATCACTTCCTGGAGAGACTTTTTGCTGGCCGTGTCGTGACCGTCGCCAATCACTATGAGAACGCGCCGCGGCTCATAGGGTTCGCCCGCCACCGTCTTGCGGTTAGTGCAAGCCATATAAATGGCATCGAACAGGGCCGAGCCGCCGGCCGGCTTGATGCGGCTCATCTTCTGAACCATTTTCTCGGAATCGCTGCTGGTGTCCGCTACCAGCTGAGGTTCGTTTCCGTAGGTGATCAGATAGCCGGAGTACTTCTTGTCTCCCGGCAGAAGGTTGAGCATCAGCTCGGAGGCGGCTTCCTGGTACTTGTCCCAGTGGATCTTCATGCCGTTGCTGGTGTCGATCAGAAAACCGATCACGATGGGCTGCGACTGCTCGTGGCTGAAGAAATCGATCTTCTGCTCTTTGCCTTCATCGAAAATGTGGAAGTCGGACTTCTCAAGGTTGGAGACGAAGCGGCCTTTGGAATCCGTCACGGTCACCGGCACAATAACTTCGTTCACGGCGACCCGTATGGGCGCCTGAGCTTTGGCGAACGGGCCGATTCCGAGCATACTGACGGCAAGCGCCGCCACGCCCAGCGAAACGAAGGACGCGAGCAGCGGTCGGAATCGGATCGGGCGCGACAGCAGGGAAGGCATATAAGTTAAGGTGTCCGAATCCTTATTCTACGACAGCCGCGGGAGAGCCAGAGTAAAGAGCAAAGAGCCGCATTCACGGGAACGAGTGCATGTAGTATGCTTGAGATTCAACTTCCTGCGTTTACGCACCCCTACTTTACGCAGTTAACTGAGGTCCATGCGTATGTCCCGTCAACTCAAGTCGCTGGTATTAACCGGCATCGCTTCGCTTCTGCTTTCGATCCCGGCTATGGCCCAGACCACCTCGGTCGAAGGCATAGTGAAAGGCCCGGATGGTATGCCGGTCGCCAATGCCGTGATCAACTTCGATCGCACAGATATCAAAGGCAATTACAAAGTTAAGACCGACAAAAAAGGTCACTACGGTCACTACGGATTGCCCGCTACGGGCACTTTCGACGTGAGTGTTCTGGTGGACAACAAGGTTCGTGACGTCATGCACGGCGTCCACGGCAAGATGGGCGAACCTACCACGCTCAATTTCGACCTCAAATCCGATCAGGCAGTAGCTGCCGGCGCTCCCACCGCCGAGCAGGAAAAAGGCATGTCGAAGGAAGAGCGCGAGAAGCTGGACAAGGAAACCAAAGGTCGCGAAGCTCAGATCGCCAAGAACAAAGAGCTGAACGATGCCTATACCGCCGGCCGCAACGCCCTCGATGCCAAAATGTATGACGCCGCTATTGAGAACCTGACCAAGGCCGCCGGCATCGACGCCAAACAGGTGGCTATCTGGAGCGGATTGGCCGATGCTTACGTCGGCGCCGCCGGACAGAAGCCGGCGGAAGCCGCGGGTCTTTACGACAAAGCTTTCGACGCTTATAAGAAAGCGCTCGAACTGAAGCCCGACGATGCCGCGTATTACAACAACTACGCGCTGGCGCTGGCCAAAGACAAGAAGATGGAAGAAGCCAAGGTCAATCTGGACAAAGCGGCTCAGCTCGACCCCCCCGGCGCGGGCAAGTACTTTTACAACATGGGCGCCCTGCTCGTGAACAGCGGTCAGAATGAGACGGCCGGAGAAGAGTTCAAGAAGGCGATTGATGCGGATCCCACTTACGCGGAAGCCCAGTATCAGTACGGCCTCTTCCTGACCTCCAAAGCGACCACGGATAAGGCCGGGAAAATTGTAGTCCCGCCTGGCACCATCGAAGCGCTGCAGAAATACCTGGAGTTGAAACCGGACGGTTCGTTCGCGGCTTCCGCCAAAGAACTCATCGCGGGCCTGGGCGGATCGGTGACCACGACCTTCCAGAATCCGAACGCGCCCACTAAAAAGGGCAAGAAATAGAAAGTAGCGGTACGGGGCGCCGGCGCGATTCCGTGCGCCCCACTTCATGTTTGCTTTTATAGAACGGCTGATCCTGCTGGCTGTGGCGATATCCGTCGTCCGGTCGCTTTTACGCTTCGTCTCGACGCTGTGGCGACAGTCATTCTCCCCGCGCCAGACATCCCCCCAACATTCCGGACCCAACCCGCGCGCTCAGGAACCCGCTACCATGCTGCAGTGCGATCCGGTATGCGGCACTTACGTGGCGGTCGATTCCTCGCTCAAGAAAATATCCAACGGAAAAGTTTTCCACTTCTGCTCTCCCGAGTGCCGGGAACGGTTCACCGGCTAGTGGTCACCGCCAAGCCTTGAGCGGTGATGCACGGTAAGACTCGGACGACTCCGTAAGTCGGACGTCTGGTTCGAAATGCCCCCGTTACCGCGCGGTCGTTTTCATAGATTGGATCCCCGCATATCAGCGGAGTGGTGATTCGCTTCCGGCCCATCTCAAGTAAAAAGACCGGCCGGGACGGTTGCAAATCCAGCACCGCAAAATCGATGGGCCGAGGAGCATAGATGGAGCCGATGGAGCCGCGCGGCGCAAAGATCACGGCATCTTCAGGCAGCAATCTGTCCAGCGCACCAAAATCGGCAAACAGAGGCACGGTATGCCGCAGAAACGCTTCTTGTGATTCCATCCCCAGTGTCACTGGAATAAAGATCGCGGCATAGCGAGCCTCGATCGCAAGCCACGGCACAGAGAGAAGCATTGCCAACGTAATCGGCCGTGCAAGCCAACTCCGGGCTCGTTCCGAATTCATCAGAACGGGAATCGCCCCAAGCAAAGCAGCTATCTGAAGTCCACCCATAAAGCGGAGGTTCGCCGGCAGTATGAATGCCAGGAGAATCGACTGAAGGACTAACGCAATCGACAGGGGTCGGATCTTTTGACTGGCAAGAGCGCTTAATGTGAGGCAAATCCCTGCAATAACTGCTGGAGAATACGATTCAAAAGTAATTATGGTTGCGTGCGCCAGGTAGGCAAAGCCACGGTGGTTCAAAGTTCGGGTAGAGGCGAGCTTGCCCAGTGTTTCAGGGCCGAAAAACATTGAGTGAAAAAGCGAGGCAGTGGCAGACCCAAACGGCGAGCCGGTCTTCAGGATGGACCAGATAATGAGCGGTGCGAAGCAAAGGATCCAGGCAGCGAGCGTGACCGAAACCCTGGAAAGACGCCGGTAGCTGTTGCGGCCACAAAATGCAAACGCCGAGATGAAGACGCAAACCGGTACGATGCTCAACTTGGTGGACGCAGCGATGGCGCATGCTACTGCGAGGACAGCGAATCTGGAAAGGCGATGGGCCGTGTCCGATCGTTGTAATGGCTGGAGACTGAGGACTATAGCGATCATCATTGCCAGGTCTCCTAATGCCTGTGAGCCAGCGGATACGTCATTCACCGCCGAATGAAGACCAACTCCGGCTAAGCCCGCGACGAGCAGGCCTACGGATGTACTCCTGGCCAACTGCGTGGCTGCCCCGGCGAGCAGAAGCGTGAGAGCTACCCACATGCCCCAGCTAATGATGTTCGGCGCGTCAGTCCACCCCCACACGCTTGTCAGGCTTTGGCCGATTTCGTACTGGGTTTGAGGAACAATGGACGCTTCCCAGGGTTCTCGATAGGCGCGTAACCCGTCATCCTCTACAATTCGCTTCGGGATCAGCATATGGTAGCGAATTTCATCGATTTTCGTCGACGGAGCCAGGGCAATCAGTAAATTCAATCCAAGGGAAACCGCGATAATTCCGGCCAGCCAGGGTTCGCGCCTGATCTGTCTGACCCATAAGGATGTTTCACTTGCCCGGAGGCATGCTGCACCTCCACAAATGCCTGAAAGAAGCAGAACCAGGGAGAGGATTTTAAGCGCCTGCGTCCCCCCGCCGAATACCAGCACCAGAACGGCGCTGGTGCAGGCAATAGCGATTCCGCTGAGGAGGGCAACCGGAAGGCGCAACCATGCGCGCTCCTCGAAACGGATCATCTGAAGAAACGCCGCGCCCATCCCCAGCGATGCTGTTAGACAGATGAGGCCCTGGGAAAACGTAGCGATAGATCTGTACAAGTTCTTACGTTACTATGCGCCAGCGCGATTGAATCGCCCCGTTTCAGGCAATCGCTTCGTCAGAATGGTACACTCAGTTCGGTCTGCAGGCTGCTCGGCAGACAACTCCTTCCCTTGCGTAGCGTCCAGATAGAAGATCTCTTTTCCGGTCTGACGCGAAATGCCGCGTTTCAGGCGCTCACGGCCCGGATTGCGTCGGCATCATCATCATCCTCATCGTCCTCGTCTTTCGCAGCCCAGACCCTGCGCCTTTCCGGACTTACCCCCACCGCCAAAGCTCTCGCCCTGGCGCTGCTGCATCAAGCCACGCGCCGCCCCATCTTTGTAGTGGTTGACGGCAACAAGCAGGCGGAGACTCTGTTTCCCGCTTTGCGCACATTTGCCGACATGGTGGAACCGGGCAGCGCTCCGCTGTTGTTGCCGGCGCTTGACGTAATTGCGGGACAGAATATGTCACCGCACGCGGAGTTGCTGGCGGCGCGCGCGTCGGCCCTATGCCGTCTCGCCGAGAACAAATTTTCCATAGCGGTGGCCCCGGTGGCGGCCGCGCTCGCGCGCACCGAAGCCCCGGCTTATTACCGGCAGCTCACCCTGCGTCTCAAAGTTCACGACGAAGTGCCCCTGGACGACCTCGCCGTGCACCTCGAAAGCGTCGGTTATGAACGCCGCGATCCCGTCGAACTGGTGGGCGATTATTCGATTCGCGGCGGCATCGTCGATGTCTTCTCGCCGGAGGAAGCGCAGCCGGTCCGCATTGAGTTTTTCGGGGATCAGATCGAATCGATTCGTCGCTTCGATTCCGAGTCGCAGCGCTCCGTTCACAAGCTGAACGAGTGCGTGCTGAATCCGCTGACAGAATTTCAGAAGACCCGCCAGATGCTGGCCGCCATTGCGGAGCGTCTGCGCGAATCTGACATTCGGGCCCGAGACCTGCCCCTCGATGGAGAAGCCTTCGCCGGTTGGGAAACACTCATCCCGGCCGTACGCCCTACACCGTCGTCTCTGCTCGATTTCTTCGAAGACGTCCTCGTCGTAATCGATGAGCCCGAACTCACGCGCAGCGCCGCCGAGCGCCTGCGTGCTCGCATGGACGATGCCTCCCACAGTGAGCTGGTACCGGCAGCTGCCGTGCTGCTTGAGTGGGATGAATTCACCGAACGCGCGGTCCGTTGTGGCTTGCTCGAAATGCGCCAACTCGAGATTGGCGTGGCTTCTGGCTCAGACAGCTTTTACATCCCCACTCGCCCCTCGCTTTCTTTTCATGGCAATCTGCAAATAGCCATCCGCGAGGCTAAGACGCTGCTCGAAGCCGGTACGCGCCTGGCTTTCTTCGCGCCCTCTTCCGGTGAAGTGGAACGGCTCGCTGAGATGTTCGCGGAATACTCCCTGCCGTGCCGCATCGATCTCGGCGGCGAGCGCCTGCCTGAATATCTGCAGCAACGCTTCCAGAAATCGACCGAGGGAATGGCTTCGGTAATCGCCCTGATCCGGGGTGAAATCGCCCGCGGCACGGTGTTCCCGGAAGGCCACCTGGCCCTGTTTGGTTCGGAAGATCTGTTTGAATCTCCCGAGTCTGTAGCCAAGCCGGGGCCGATGCGAGCGGGGGCTTTCTCGGCCGATCAGTTCGATCTCAAACCGGGCGACTATGTAGTCCACGTAGAGCATGGCGTCGGTCAGTTTCTGGGGGTTCGGGAAATCGCTCAGGGTGATGCCAAAGGCGATTACATGCTGATCGAATACTCGGGCGGCAACAAGCTCTACGTGCCCCTCGCGCGCATGGATCTGGTGCAGCGCTTCCGCGGCGAAGGCGAATCCAAACCCTCTCTCGACAGGATGGGTGGGGCGACCTGGACCCGCACACGCACCAAAGTTAAATCCCGCATGCGCGAAATGGCGGAGGAGCTTCTGAAGCTCTACGCGCTGCGCAAAATGGCCGAAGGCTTTGCCTTTTCCACCGACAGCAACTGGCAGCGCGAATTCGAAGACGCCTTCGAGTT
>Ga0302319_10001147_pt1 | contig 59393 bp, 70 predicted proteins | sample Bog_T0_2_FD_203319 | JGI IMG/M metagenome (GOLD analysis project Ga0302319, IMG submission 203319) | Peat permafrost microbial communities from Stordalen Mire near Abisko, Sweden - Bog_T0_2 | ecosystem: Environmental > Terrestrial > Soil > Wetlands > Peat | place: Sweden: Abisko, Stordalen Mire...
TGATTTAACTCCTTCAGAGTTGATGAATTTGTGGGGACGGTTTCCCAGGGTAGGCGCGTTGCGCCAACCCTGGGCTGATGGATTTGAATCCCGTTGGGACAGTATGTCATCGGCTGTCTCGATGCAAAAAAACCTCACAAAATCCTATATTATCATTGATAAATAAGGGTATTTAGCACTTTTAGCCCGTCTGCTTTCAATCCGTCAAAATCAGCCTCAATGGGGTGTAAAAAGTCAAAATTGGCAACCGATGGCAACTGATAATTTCGTTTTTTACGCATATGAAGAATCTCATGCATCTGCCAGAGTGAAATACGCACCCCAACCACCGAACAAACTGCCTGAATTTACGGCAATGCAGTTCTCTTGATATTCAACGTCAATTTCGACTTCGGTGAAGCCGAGTCAGGCTTCTCATTAAAACAGTTTTTATATGCCCCTCATGACGGCGGATGTCACCACGGCCTGTTATGTTGGTGTTTAACATTAACAGAACAACCATAACCAAATCATAAATATATATGGACGAATTTGACGACCTGATCCACGAATTGAAGAATGAATTCGAACCCTCCGTAGCAACCGGCGAAACTTCGTCCGGCATCACTTCAAAAATCAACATAACCGACTGCGATTGCGGCAACCAGTTATTGCAAACCATCGAAGCGATCGCCAGTAATTTTGAAAAAAGAGTTCCCCAGTTGGAGCTTGAGTTTAATGAAATCAACCAAATGCCCCCAAACGCAGCGCTCCGGCTCTATGAAATCCTGCAGCGCAAGCCAGCGGGAACCACTCTTGACGCCAAGGCTCATTCGCCAATCCAGAATTGCGGAATTCTTGTCTGGCTTGCTGCCGACCGCCGCTATATTCGTTCCACCAGTTGGATGTATTTCCGTCCGGTTCGTAGCGGAAAACGACGGCGGCAGCCTGCACCTTGGGATGACGAACAAGATTGGTGGCGTTTTGAAGAAGAGGAATCTTCCTTGCCCAATTTTGGTGAAATGGATTACCGCACAGTTCTTCGCCTGATGAACAATTACTTGCCAGTCAAAGGACTGGCGGGCAAGGTGCTGACACCAGCCCTGCTGGATGAATTCTGTCTGCTGGACGCCGGATTGATGAAGGAGGCGGTGCCGCTCCAATCATCAGCCCAGCACCAACCGGCAAGCGGTTCCGACACTCACAAGGAAACCAAGAACACTGTGGCTGCTGACCTGGGACGGCATCACCTGACAGAGAAGCGCACTTGGTATATCGAACGGAATGCCCAAGACCGGTTTACACTCAAGGGTGGTTTTTTCCCGTCCGTAATGGCAGATAAACCCGAACTGCGCCAGGAAGACATCCGGATGGATTTTGTGACGAAGGAAGATCTGTTGACGTTTCTCGAAAGAATCCAATTCTGTCAGAACAAGGACAAAATTGTAATGGACGGTCACCAGGTGGTGATGGAGTGAGCTAAATATATTATTAGCCGCTTTTCAACGCCGGGCTGGTGGCTCTTCAAGATTTCAGTCCGCTTGGAAAATGTGTTTGTCAGCCTCAACCTTGGCGCAGACCCGCACCAGGTTGCTGGCGGCAAATGTTTTCAGCCGGGGTAGAAATTTTTCCATCAATTCAGGAATTTCACGTTGCTGCTGCCGGAGGGTTTTGGTGGGCGGATTCAACAGGCGCTCCCGCAACTTCCGCAACTCTTCCAATAACGCCAGTTCCGTCACCGATAGCAAGGTTTTCCCGTTGAGAACCTCCGGCCGGCTTTGCTGGATGAGTTTGGTGAGTTCCTGATTGCCGGTCCGTAACCAGTTGATTTGTTCCTCGAATCTTCCATGTGATTCCATGTCGTCCGTCCTGATGTGGCGGTCCAGCAGGATGGAAACGCACCGGGCCAACAGAGCCTCCAGTATCTGGCAGCCACGAAGAATGATGCCGATATTTCTGGTGATATCCGTGGATTTAGTGTTTTCCCATGCTTGAAATTTCAATCTCGCCCATTTCAACCCCTCGGTCAGTGATTCACCCTCCGGCACCACCGCAAGCTTGTCCGGCGGCAGGTTTTTGGGAGCAATTCTCGCGGGGTTTTTCAACAACTTGGTCAGGGAAATTCCTGACTGGTCCCAATCCCAATGATAGCAGTTTCGTTTTCGGTCAAAGTATATCGGATACTGGCAGGTGTCCCTGAGGTAGATGATATCCCGGATAAGCGTGCGATGGCTATAGCGCGCCAATCCCTTTATCTCAACCAAGGCATCCGAAATCCTTTGCAATGTGGGGCAATCCAATTCTTCCATCAACTCCAGCACGGCAATGATGCGGTTCATCGCCGTGGTCGTGTGGAGGCTCGCTGGTTTGGCGGGTTTTGTGCGCATGGGGGGCAGTTTCAGGGACATGAACCTCCGCTGTCAACCCGGAGCCGGCCCGGAGCGGTAAAAATATTCGCGGCGCCGGAGCCATGTGTAGAAAGCGGGAACATCCGCTTGGTTCAATTCTGCGCCGTTGACCATGAGCCGACTGGCCTTGATGGACATGGCCCCCGGCAGGATTCGCATTCCTAACCGGGGACAGGTTTGAACAGTCCAGGCCTCAGCCGACGACTGGACTTCGCATTCGAGAAGGAATTGGATGCCCGAGACTTCCGCCAAGTGCGGTATCCGCCGGTTGATGCCCGCATACTCGAACCCAACAAACTGGCTCCATTCATCCAAACGAAGGTGATTCGCTGGATTCCAAAGCAACCGGAGCGCAGCCCGACTCTTTGCCGTGTCGCCAAGTAAACGATCCAAGGTTCGAATCAGTCCCAGAATAATTTCGCTGTGATTTTTCAAGTAACCATCCTTCACTATGCTCAACTGTTGACGGGCTTCATTGACGACTTGGTTCTCTCTTGAACTAATTCGGACGCTTCCGGCTTTTCTGGCCGGTGGCCGTTGGAGAAATCGCCGGGTCAGCGGCAGGTTGTGCCGCTTGAAATCCCAAATTCGCCAGACGGAACCGGCACAAACCGCCGGCACGTGTCCGGTGGCCACCACCTTGTCCACCAGCAGTGCCACCATTTGCAGTTCCGGAATCTCTTGCCAGGGTTTGGCCACCAAGTTTGAACGTCCCGCAAACACGTCTCCAGTCAAACCGTCAATGGTCAGCCAATCGCCCTCTCGCAGAGCAGTGCGTCCCTTGACCCGCAAGGCACCCGATTCAACATTCCAAATTCCTGGAAAACCAGCCACGCACGGTTGGCACTGCTGCCGGCAAAGCGAGACGGCATGACTTGAGGCTCCGCCATGGGTGGTCAAAATTCCTGCAAAGCCGGCGGCGGCCTGGAATTGCCCGTGGTGCAGCTCTGGAACAACCCAAATCAGCGGGTCGCTGGGTTCTCGCGATTTTCCTGGATTGGCTTGGAAACAAATCCTGCCAGAAGCCGCACCCGTGCCGGCTGGGATGCCGGAGCCAAGGAATCTTAATTGCCGTTTATTCTCCGGCGTTGGGAGCAACAAGGCGGCGACATCGGCTGGGGAGATGCGTTCCAAAACTTCAGCGGGAGAAATCTGCCCTTCCATCAACAGTTGGAATTGCACCCGGATATTGGCCAACGGCGACATCCTCGAATTCCCAACATGGCCAACAAATAACTTCCCGCGTTCCACTGTGAAATCAAATTCTGCCGCGTTTCGTAAATAACGTTCCGCAGCCGCGCCGGCTTCCAGCAAAGGTTTGCGGAGATGCGGGGGGATGGATTTATGCGGCATACGCGGTAGATTATGCCGCCAGTCTAGGAGCGGCTGTTGCCAGCGCAAGTTGTAAGCACAAACGGATCACAACGCTCCCGAACATCAAGCCTCTTTGCACCGTTTTTTCGTCCTTGCTTTCCACTCCATGCAAAGGAGGGCCACAGCTTGTTGGGAACGCTCGGCTCCCGCACTGCAATGGATGAGAACGGGCTTGGGCAGGTTTTCAAAGGCCACTCGCACCCGGTCCAGAAGAATCCGGTTGGAAACCGGCATCCCGCCGTCATCGTGGGCGACTTCTCGCACCCGCAATCCGGCCTCGGCATAATAATCCAGAAGGGGCAGGCCAAGTCGCCGGTAATAAACCGCCATTTCGTCCTCCACCAGCAGGTTGATCACGGAACGGATGCCCTGCCTTTTGACTTCCTTCAACCAGTCTTCCACAACGTCCGATGGAACCGCGCGCAGCGGGAACCCCGGCCGCTCGCCGTGGGCGAGAACGCCTGGAATTGCCCAGTGGATCATTCCAACGGGCATGTCGTCTGCTGTCTTTGGCTTCAAATCAGGCCCATACTACCTGTGCAAAGGGCGGATGAAAAGTTCGAGCGTGATATTCGGTCGGACAGATATTTTCGAATCCGGACGATTCATTCAGCCAAGTGACAGCGGATGTCATGGGGCTGTGGTAACCTGCATATCATGAAGCTTAAAATAATTTTTGAAGTTGCCACGCAATCAAAGGGTTCTACGATTAGCACCACATGTGAAAGCCAACCGCCAGCGACTGAATGGGCAGCGACATTTTTGTCAATGAATGTTGGACAAACGCACGACCCAAGCACCACCTCATAACAAATTATGCCGCGCCAACAACCATCGCCAAAATCCGTCCGTCCCGACGCGCTGGCAATCTTCACCGACCGCGTCACCGAACAGGAGATTTTGCGCAAGATACTGGCGCCCAATCCGCCTGGCCCGCTTGGTTCGTCGGCATTGCTGACCCAGTTTTATGGCGTGGGGGGCGTGGGCAAATCCACGTTATGCCGTCGCGCCTGTGAGATCGCGGCCGCCGAATTTAAGGATACGGTTCGTTTGGTGGTCACCAGTTTTGATGACAACCGGTGGAAAGAAGGATCGGCCTTCACCGAAGTTTCGGCCGAACTGTGCCGGTGTTTGGCGGGGCAGAAGATCATACCGCGCCTGACCGTATCGTTGTTGTTGCTGCATGGTCAACAGACGGGGCGAAATGGTGAAACAATCGGCAATCTTGATGCCGGCTGGTCAATGGCTTTTTCAGCTTTGGACAAGGGTGCCAACGCATCCAACATTCCCGGTTTGAGCTTGGTGGTTGATGGGATCAAGTGGTGGCGCGAACATTCGCACCGCCAGGCTTTGCGCCAGCGGTTGACGGACTTGGGACTCTGGCCGGAAGAGCATTATGGCAAGCTGAACATCCTTGATTTGGAGAAGAAGCTGTCCAGCGCGTTGTATTATGACCTGTCGGATTGGCTGAAGGAAAATCCTGGGCAGCATGTCCGGTTGCTGCTGGATGGGTTTGAACGGCTACAAAGCAGCGAACGCCGGGATGATCCCCAGCAGCGGCTGCACGATTTCATTTGCCATTACGCCAATCCTGGCCCGGACGAACGTGATGCCTGCGACCGCTTCCGCGTGGTCATCTTCGGGCGCAATCAGCTTCGCTGGGATGAAATCTACGAAGACCCGACCTGGCGGGACTATTGGAATTTGCACCTGCTAGGCGGGTTGGCGGAAGCGGATGCGCGGGACTTCTTGAAGAAAACTCGAACCTGGCTCGCCTCCAAGGAGCAGTCGGCGCTGGCTGAGGCGCTGGTAAAATACGAGGAGAAGATTTTGGATGCCTCCGATGAAACCAAGGGCGGGCAGCGAATCTTTTATCCTTTTTACCTGAATCTGGCTGTGGAACTGGTGGAACGGGCGCGTCAATCGGGGCAGGAGCTTGAACTGGGTCGTGCGCCGGCGGAACTACAGGACCGGTTCTTTCGCTATCTTGAGCCGCGCGAACTGCGGGCGTTGATGATTTTGGCTTTGTCCGAGGTGTTCGATGAATCGTTATTCAACTGGCTGGTCAAGGAACGCTTGATTGAATATCCGCAGCACAGTTTCCACAGCCAGTTGCGACGGGAACATTCGTATTTACAGGCGGTGGAGGGGCGAGAGGGCGACTGGCGTTTCCACCGGTTGATGGAGGACGCGCTGCACGCCCGATGGCAGAGCACCACCGAGCTCAAACGCGAGGGGGTTAATTTGATCAGACGGGTGCTGGATTATTACGGCGCGCCCTTGTTGACCAAACCGGAACGCAACTGGGCCGACAGAGAGGTGGAACTCTGGCGGCGGGGGATGGAAATCATCGTCAAACAAGGACCGGAGTTGGGAATGCTTGGCAACGAGCAATGGAAGGCGTTATTGAATACTATGCCGTGGGGGACGGAGCAGTTCCGCTGTGCCGCTCATCGTGTGGATTTCACTCGCCGCATTCTCAAAGAGCAAGAGCGCATTTCAGGGCCTGAACATTTGGAGACACTTTCGACCGTTAATGCACTCGGAAAACTACTTAGCGACAAAGGGGATTATGACGAAGCGCAAGTGTTTTTTAACCGAGCGATGACTTCTTTCGGCTTAATTCGAGAATGTCAGAACCAAGAAGTTATTGACGTCACAAACAACTTGGCAGTCCTGATGAGCAGGAAAGGAAATTTCCATGAGGCAGAGCGTCTTATGACCATGGTGTATGAGCAGCGTAGACGCATTCACGGATCATCCCATGTTGAAACGCTAATGGCCTTGTCAAACCTAGCGCTTATACGAGAGAACTTGGGGGACCATGAAACAGCCGCACTAAATGCAGGGGAGGTTTACAAGGGGTTCACAGAACTCTTTGGCAGTGAACATCTCTTTACTTTGAAAGGTGCCAATAATCTCGCCAAGGCGCTCCTTGGCAAAGGAGACCCATTAAGTGCAGAAAAGATTGCTCGTCATACTTACGAGACAAAGTGCCGTGTGTTTGGTGAAAAGGATCCAACCAGCCTCAATTCCGCAGAGCTATTGGCAGATATATTTCGAGCCAAACGTGATTATGCCGATGCACGACAGTGGTATGAACTTGTAATAACCGGACGCCAAGAGTCTCAGAGTGTGGATCATCCGGATGTGATTCGGTGCATGCACAGCGTTGCGAGTGTGATCAGGCAAGGGGGCAGCATAGGAGATGCAACTGCATATCTCCGCAAAAACTCCTTGCTTAGCAACAGGATCAATGCCGTTTTACAATACAGACTCGCTTGCTACGAATGCCTGAGCGGCAACGTGGAGGAAGGTAAGCGCCTGATCACCGAGGAAATCGCCTCCAAGCCCGCCGTCCGTGAACAAGCCCTCAAAGACGACGACTTGAAAACCATCCACGATTTCATTCGAGACATTCCGCCAACATAATACGGTGATTCCATCACCAAATAGAAAGGACGTTTATGAACGAGATAACAGAAGTTCAAAGTAAATTCGACGATGTTTCCAATAATGTCATGAGTCTTGCCGGCCAAAAGGTATTGACTGGTGACAAACTCACTGAACTCCAAAACCACCTTGGGGCGCTCCAGCAGGCGATTAATGACCTGAAGAAGACTTGCCAGGCACCACCCATGCCACGCAAATCTTCATTGAACGAATAGCTCACATCCACCACGACAGCATTGACGGCATTTATGGAAATGTTTGACACACGCCCTCCTGAAACTCTTAATCAGGACAAATGTGTTGTCTGTCATGAAATCGGCCATGCAGTCACATGGTTCAGCTATGGAGAGGCGATAGGCCCCCTGTTATTCCAGCGCATTATTCGGACTGACGGTAGGGATCAGCTTTTGGCAAAGGTAACCTGTTGGCCGCGAAATGGAGACGAACAGGCGTTGCTGACAAAAGAATATGCTGAACCGTGGGCAGAACGTAAACTGGCCGGAGATATCGCCGCTCGCCTGGCGCATGGGAATATTCCCACGGATCAAATAACCGCTGAAGGAATAGTTTTCCGCCCAAGTTCCTCTGTTCCTGCTATCATAAACCAACTGCCTGAGGAACATGACCTCAAGATGGTGCTGAAATTGGCGCGCAACAACGCCCACGATCAATGGCTGGCATGGGTTGCCGCAAGATTTCAGCGCGCGGCAGGGGTGGTAAACGAGAATTGGCATAGGATCGAAAGTATCGCCATGCATCTGCAGACTAAACTTCCGGAGCGGGTCGGTCGAAGATGCATTCAGGGAACTGACTTGATTGCTCTTATGGCAAAGGCGGGAGTCAGATCACGAAAGGCCCCGCCTGTCGAAATCGTTTTCAACGATAATGTTGGTAGCTTTTGCGTCAGAGCGCGTCGTTTCTACTGGTCGCTCGGCCGCAGCGGCACGGTCAACATTTATGTGGATTCCTCAAGCGGAAACTGTAACGAAAATCAACTGCTATGAGCCTGCCCCCATATAATTCTTACGGATTTATCCCAATCGGAACACACCAGACCACCCTTGAAGTGCTCGATATTGAAATCGCCAATATGGACGTTCGCCGGATCGAGATTTGGACAAAGTTTAAGGAATTTGAATCTCAGGCCAGTGCCTCAGGGTTGTTCAGCAAACTTTTCTTTTTTGGCAGCTTCTTCTCAACCAAACTCGATCCTTCCGATATTGATGTTGCGCTCCAATTCCACAAGAAAGCCCAACCGAAATCGAGCGACCTGCGGATTTTTGATCAAGCAGCCTTAAAGCGCACTTACCTGACGGACGTAGTATTTGTCGAGCCCAGCAACCCATCGTGCAAACGGTTACTCCCGGAATATCTGAAATTTTCAGATTCCCAATTGACCTTGTGCCGTTCTCTCTCTGCGAACGAACAAAGAGAATGGCTGAGGAAAATGAAAAAGTTCTGCCCAGAAAAGGTGCAAGGCGTGGAATACAAGGGGGTTTTGGTTGTTCCTCTGGAAATGGGCAAGAAACCAGACGCGTCGTCTGATGGCAATTCCCCCAGAAGCTATGCAACAGCTTCCGACCCCAAAGCCTGACCATGCCACCCACTATGTCTGCCCCATTCAAAACGGACGATCTGCAAGAAAAACGGAAAGGGTTTCGCCTCAACACCGGTCGAATTATTTACTTGGACGAGATTACACAATGGCGCACCTACAGCTGCCTGATAGAAGGCATTCCGCGCAAGGAGATGAATGATGAATTTATAATCGAAGCCGAAGCCCATGCCCGGAAGAAGATCGGCCTTTCAGTTCCAATCCACGTAATTCCGCCGGTCAGGGAAAAACTTTTGTTCTCCAAAAACCGCCCCGCCCGCCCTGGACGGGAATATGAGCGACTGCCACCAATCACCTGCGCGGCGGCCTTTGAATCCTTTCAGCCCGCCAGAAACCCGGAAGATTGGTCTTCTTGTCTGATAATTGTTTGGTTTCAAGAGCGCTGGGCATTGCCAATTTCGCCTTGTGTTGTCAGCCAGATCAGAAGCCTCAACTGGAATCAGTTGGCCAGAGACTGTATGCCGTGAGACGAGCAATAAACACCAAGAATTGCAGATCAAATACCACAAACAAAAAGAAAAATATGAGTGCACCAAAGAAAGAAAAATGTGACGCCTGCGGCCGTAAAATCGCAATGGTCAAGTTCGGCTGGAAATTCGGCGAATGCGAGAAATGCGGCTACACCACTTGTGAGGACTGCCTGCCAGATATCATGACCGGAAGTTGCGGCACCTGTCCGCATTGTGGCCATTACGGGTCAACATTCTACAGCAAAGGCAAGTATTGAGCCGTGCCTGAACCGTCGAATAATCAGCCGCGCCGCCCAATCGGCGAGAAAATCCGCAAAGTCCTCTATCTTGACGTGGATGGCGTGCTTCAATACGCCGACGGCGGTTGTTGGCGACCCCGATTGGAGGCTGGTGATTTTCTGGCCTGGGCGGTGCGGCATTTCGATTGTCGCTGGCTCACGGCATGGGCGCGCCCTAATGAGTCGGTCCCAGCCAAGCTGGGGATCAGGGTTCCACCAGGTATCGTGGAAGTGAAGTGGCGATCGGCGTCGGAAAGGAATCCCTTCAAGGCGTCCGCCATTAGTGACGATCAGGATTGGGTCTGGTTGGAAGATGAGCCGTCTGAGTTTGACCTGGCCGATTTGAAACGGAGGCGGCAAATAGGACGGCTGGTGCTGGTGGACGCCAGCAAGCCCTTCGTGTTGATGGGGCAGATCCGCAGTGTGCTGGAAGAGCGCTTGGCCCGTCAGGCAACGGCTGGCTGGCCACACAAACTCTTTTCTGAAGGAAATCTGACAGATTTTTTAATTGACCGTTGGAAACTCACGTTGGCCGAGGTGCAGGATGCCAGACAGGCAGCCTGCGGCGATGGTTCGGCGGTGACAATTGCCGGCATTCTTGGGCGGCATCATTTGATAAGCCCCGTATTGCAGACCGACTTCGAGATCATCGAACATGGATGGTTGGAACAAGATTCCCCAGACGAAAAACAGTGCGCGCCGCTAAGACCGGAGGATTTTGTCTCGCATGGAGACTATCTTGACGCACAGATTGCCCACTTGGAAGCCCGCTTGAAACGCCTTTCTTCCCGTCGGAGTTATATCATCGTGAAAATCCGGTTTGAGGGTGATGGGAACCTTATGCGCTTTCGGCCCTCTGGATGCACGGGGGCGAATTCTCAAGGGTTGTTCAGCGGGCAAACCCTCTGTATGAGGTTCGAGAGGGCCGGACCAAATGACTGCGCTTGGAAAGATGTGTTCCGAACGGAGTGGGACACGATCATCCGTTTTATCGCCGCCACGAACGAGGCGGTCAACGGGTTCAACAATAACCTGCACGAAATATGCACCTGAAACCATTAAAACCAGCGGTGCTCATCGTGGATGATAACCCCACTATGCGTGAGATGGCGTCGGTGATTTTGAAGCATTACGCCCGCGTCCGGACTTACCGGGCCGCGACCAATACCGAAGGGCTTCAGAAAGCTAGACGATATAAGATTTCAGCGGTCATCAGTGATTTGGTCCGTCCGAGTGGCGGCAACGGATTCGAGTTTCTTAAGGAATTTAGAAAGACGCACTCGAAAATCCCCGTGATCATATTCTCTGGCAATTCGGAGCCAGCAAACCGGCGACTTGCCAAACGACTTGGTGCGTTTGCGTTTCTTCCGAAGGGGGGAAGGTGCGAAGAACTGGCCGTGGTGGTGTTGAATGCGCTCCGCTCCGCCCGAGGGATAACCACTTTGGTTGTTACTCTGATGGCCTTGGCGATGATGAATGGGCCATTGTCGGCAGCGGACACGAATAGGCTGGCGGTTCCAGGTCGGGACGACATCAGCCGTTACGTTGGCACCAAGGCTAAACCGGGCGAGCAAACCACGCAGCGCGATGCCTCCGGGCGTGCTTTGGGAACCGCCGTTACCGCTGGCCCACGCACGACGTTTCGCGATGGCAGCGGACGAACAACCGGGAGTGCCACCGCTGAGGGCAACCAGAAAGTGTTTCGGGATGCTTCAGGCCGCATGGTCGGAACGGCAACGGTTTCAGGCGGACAGACCACTTATCGCGATGCGGCAGGTCGCGCTCAAGGAACTTCATCCGAATCTGCCGGGAGGACAACCTTTCGTGACGCCGATGGCCGCACCACAAGCACGGTTCAAACCAACGGGCCAGGCAAAACCTTTCGTGACAACAGCGGTCGCTCCATGGGCAGCAGTTCAACCATCGGAGGAAAAAAGTAATCGCGATCTTATCCGCTTATGAGCCAAATTGAAATTTACGCCAACGGGCACAAGGTTTCCACGCTTCGCCTGGAGACGGCCATCGGCTGGCCACATTTATCGGGGGGCCATGTCGACGCCAGATTTTATGGCAACGAACAATTCAGGCTTAAGCCGGTGGGGGAGATGTTGGGTACGCAACTGCTCGGACCTCAGCCTGTGAGCAATGGCATGACGGTAAAGGTTCGAGGCGCGAGTGGATTAACGCTGGAGTTGCGGTTGGAAACCCAGGTTTCGGCAGCATCCTCGAAACCACCGCAAGCGCTCCTCACTGCGGTCGAGCCTCACTACAAAGGTTTGCCTCAACCGCCATTTGATGCCGGGGCCGAATATTATTGCGGGAGGTGCTCGGCAGCTACTTGTGCCCCGCCCGGCAGGAGTGGTTGGGGTTTTTGCCCTAGCTGTCAGGCTTTATATTTTTTCCTCGAAGAGTCTGTGTCACAAAAGCTTCAGTATCCCTGGCAATTTCTCAGCCGGACGGAGTGGCCGCGCGCAAGGTCGTCCATAACCGCCCGCGGTTCCAGGGAACGCGTCGAGGAAATTTGGATGGATGTGGCCAAAACCGTCAAATATGAGAAAGACGACAAACGTTTCAATGGGCGACCGGATGTTTGGCAAACGGCTGCTGAAACCTTGAGTTTTGGCGTCGGAGATTGTGAAGACCACTCCATCTTGCTCGCAGATTGGTTGGTATCGGAGGGTTACGAGATGAGGCTTGCCATCGGCGAAACCAGATCAAACGATGAAGGGTGGAGCGGTCATGTCTGGGTGGTTTTACGCTCGGGCGGCATGGAATATTTGATTGAAGCTGCAAAAAAAACAACCATTCAAGCCTTTCCCGGTGCTGATCCACGCCGCATCGAAGAAATGTGGCGTTCTTTTTATAGACTCGAAACTGTTGATGCGTTGACCAAAAACTTTCGTCCATTTTTCGTTTTCGACTCCCAGCGTATCTGGACTCGCAGAGGTTATGGGGTGAACCAAAAGGGCGAATGCGCCATTCCGCAGCCTCCCTCCTCCTACTGGGCAGAATCTGAATGGATCGAAGGCATCTGGCTCCGAAAGCGCTGAAGCAATTATCTCCAAAAATTAATAATCACACCCTATGAATTCGCTTGAACTTTTCGCCAACGGCCAGCAAGTCTCTACGCTGCGATTGGAAGCGACCATTGGCCGCACGCATTTGTCGCGCGTGCATGCCGACGCCAGGTTTTTTGGCAACGAACAATTCAGGCTTAAGCCGGTGCCGGAGGGCTGGATCATCTCGCCCGTGCCCGGCACGGTCAACCCCACGCTCGTGAACAATGCGCCGCTGATCGGGTCGCAGCCTGTCAGCAACGGCATGACGGTAACAGTTCGTGGGGCGGACGGTTTGAATTTGGAACTTCGGGTCATTAGCGAGGCGACCCCGGCTCCCGCACCGCCGCCAGCGGCTCATGTCCCGGCATGGGTTGCCCCAGCTCCAAGGCCACGCGTCATACCGACTGGAGATTTGGCGGAGGCCATCTCCGGACTGCAAGACCTGCTAACCCGGATTGAAATCAACAGCCTTCAGTCCCAGCAACACCGAACCAACGCCACCCTGGCCAACACGGGTGCTGCGCTTACCTATCTGTTGACTAGCGGCTCCAAAAGAAAAACCGTCCGCACCGTCGGCCAGGTAGTTGCGCTGGGTGGGGTGCTTTACGGCAGCAGTCAGAGCAATCATGCGTCCAACTTGGATGCACAAAACAATCTGCTGATTGATTCTGGATTGAGCGTCATCGAATTGCAGGGGCTGCCACAACTGCGGTTGGAATCAAATCCCGATGCGGTGCGCAGGTTTCTGGAATTGGTGCCTCGGTTGGGCGTTCAGGTGGATGTGGTCATCAAATCGCAGGGCAATCGTTTGAAAAACAAAAGTCTGCTCGGAAAAACCAACCAGCAATTGCTTCTGAACGCGCTCCACATAGACATCGTTAATAACAAGCTCCGGTTGAATCAAATTGTCAGCCAGATTGATCGAACGAAGACTTTTCCCGATGTCAGCGGCACGTTCACCAGCCAGATTTCCACAATTGTCGCGACGAAACTCCGGATGGAAGGTATCTACACCAGAATCATCATCGGCGTTTTGGTCGTTCTGGGGATTGCTTTGGCAAACATCAATCCATCGGGAACCTGGATTTTCTTGGCCGGTATTGGATTTTGGGGCATCAACCACTTTTTCCCATTTTTTCCTCAGTCAAGAAAGTTAAGAAACGCCATCAACTCCTTGGTGGAGGCGTTGCAAAATCAATCAACGGTTCAAAACCTGATCGTCACCTGACGCCTCCATGTTCGATTTTTCAAAAACACCCGAAAAACGTTGATTCAGGTGGTTTGCGGGTTCAAGCTTGCGCCGAGATTCGCCGGTTTTTATCAAAAAACATTAACCAAAACTCATTATGGCTGAAACAAAAATCAAAGGCGTAGTCGACATCGTGATTCTCCTCGACATCACCGGCAGTATGCAGGAATGCATTGATGCTGTGAAGGGGAGCATTTCCACCTTCATCAACTCCTTGATTGCCAAGGATGCCAACAACGACGCGCCCATAAAGGATTGGCGCATGAAAATCTGCGGCTACCGAGATCACCAGCACAACGAAAGCAACTGGTTTGTGGACAATCCGTTTGTCCGGGACGTGGTGGCAGTGCAGGGGCAGTTGAGCGCGGCAAATATGCAGGCCAGCGGCGGTGGCGATGAACCGGAATCCCTGTTGGACGCCCTCTACAAGCTCGCCAAGATGGATCAGGCGGGAGTCCAAGATGGGGAGGATTCAAACAAGTGGCGCGCACGCGGCACCGCCGCGCGGGCAATCATTTTCTTTACCGATGCAACCTTCAAAACGCCCATGACGATTCCCGAGGCGGCTGGCGGTGGGGTCGGCGATGTAATCACTGCGCTTGTGTCCAACCGCATCATTCTTTGTGGGTTCTGTCCTGAATGGTCGGGTTATCTTGATCTCGCCTCGGCCGATCGAGCAGAATTTGAGTTCGTCGCCAGAGAATCTGAAACTCCGGCCCTCGCAGGTTTGGGCAAACCCGGCGATGAAGGAAGGACGGCCATGATCGCCTCTGTTGGTGCCCTCAAAGCCAAGGCTTCGGATGGTGCTGCATTCACAAAAATCATGACTCAACTGGCCAAAACCATTTCCAAGTCAGTCGCGGTCGAGGCGGCAGCTTGTTAAACCTTTAATGATTCATGGCTACGGAATACAGCAGCGGAGTCAAATTCAAGGAAGGCGACCGGATTAAAGGCTATGAAATTCTAAAGGCTTTTGATCCTGGCGGATTTGCCTTCGCCGGCAAGGCGAAGGCTGCGAATGGACGTCCGGTGTTCTTCAAAAAATACAAGCGCCCGGGAGGTTCGTCACCGTGGCTTGCAGGATTTATTGCCTACCAGACTGAACTCAAGCGCCGGATTCAAACGGATGCGGCCTCTAAAAATCTTTGCTACGAATTCATCGAGTTTTTTGAAATGAAGAAGGAGGGGGGCGTTGTTCCGTTGCGGGCCTTTTATCAAGTCTTTGAATGGGTGGAAGGTGGCGACGATTTACGGAAGGCGTTGGACAAGCTGAAAACTGATCTTTCAGCCTACGATTGGAACCAACGGGTGATTTTCGGCCGGGTTATGGTGGCAGGGGTCAACGCCATCCATAAAGCCGGCGTGATTCACTCCGATCTCAAGCCCGATAACTTCTACCTCTTGCCCGACTCAACTATTGCAGCCCAATACAAGTTAAGAGTCATCGACATGGATTTCTCTCTTTTAGAGGGCAAAAAGGCTCCATGGCACGGGCACGAAGGTTATGTGGGCACTCCCGGCTACATGTCGCCGGAGCATCTGCGGGGGGAGGTTCCGAAAAAGGCGTCGGATGTCTTCACGCTGGGGTTAATTCTGGGGGAAATTTTGGGAGCGGGACACCCTGCCGCTCCTTCGATGGACAACTACGACGATCAAGTGAAAAACGGTCGGCTAAAACTGGTAGCAGTCCAGAAACCCATTGAGGGTGTCGCCGATCTGGAGTTTCTGTGCCATGTCATTAATTCGTGCTTCCGGCTGGAGCCGAACAAGCGTCCGACCGCCGAACAGTTGCTCATGGCATTAAACGGTCGGTTGCCTGAATGGGACGGGAAGCGTCCGAAAACCGCAACTTCAGCGACTGTAGCTCCGCCTTCTCCGACACCAGCACCGACAGTCGCACCAAAACCAAAATCACCGACTCCAACTCCGGCGGTGCCACCGGTAATTTCGCCAACGACGCCAACTCCAGTGTCGCCACCAAGGCCTTCTCCATCTCCATCGCCGGCTGCTTCGTCGCCGGCAGCATCGGGTGGCGTCGAGTTGATTGGGCCGGCTGGGCAGAAATTGCGGGCGAACATCGCAACGAAGTTTGGCCGCAACATCCTCAAAGCTTGGGGGCCGGACTACGAGAAATTCATTAGCCCCGAACAGTTTCACCTGTTCAAAGACGTCTCCGGTAAGTGGATAATTGAGCACTACTCCACGGCTACGAATGCCACCAACGCAAATGGCAATCCCATCACCGCCCCAATTCCAGTGCAATCAGGGATGATCATCACTTTGGGTAAAACCGGCAAGTGTCCCATTACGCTGATTTTGCCAAACAAAGTCACGCTTACCGAACGGGTTCTCAATGCTTCTTAAAAACACTTATTATGCCCTGGAAATGTCCCCAATGTGGAGTTGATGGAATTGATGACTCGGTTGGATCTCATGCCATTGAGGCCGGCGGTTGCGGTTATGTAAAGTTCCCGCCCGGCGTCGCGTTTGTCTCGGATGCCACCGGCAAGGGAATCCAGGCGCGCATTTCCACGACTTTCGGGACATCTGCCCTGAAAATGTTGGGCGATCCCGAGGTGAAATACGTTTCCAGCGAACAGTTCAAGTTAGAAAAACGCACCGACCAAGGCGGATGGGCGGTCACGAATGTTTCCTGGGCCACAAATCCCATGTTTCTGAACGGTGCGCTTATTCCGTCCGAGGGGGCCATTCTCAAGAACGGCGACAAACTTTCCATCAAGGATAAGTTTTTTCGCCTGACCATCCGCTTGTTGAACTGAACTGCGAAACCCCAAAATCCATGAACAACGAAACCCCAAAATCCCAGTTTTTTCGACTGAAAATGAAAGAACTTGGGGTTGAAATCGGCAAGCCAAGTTGTGACATGGAAACGACAGATTCCGGGGTAAAAGAAGTTCCACAACCCATCGCAACAGTTGTTGCCGCTCCCGTGATCGAAGTCAAGACACCTCCATCCGAGGCCTCAGAGGCAGCCGCCAAGTCCAGTCCCGCCGATTATATTCCGGCTCAGGATGCGCTGAAACGTATCCGGGCGGAAATGGCGGCCATCTTCCAACGCGCGGCTGCCAAGGTGGACTCAGGTGAACTCCCGTTAATTGGCTGGGGCTTAACCCTGCCGCGCGTGCAAAAAATGGCAGCCGAGCACGAAGGGAAGCTATGGTTCTTCATCGGAGACATTCATGGCGATTTTCTTGCCTGGCATTGGCTGTTTGAACGGGTGCGTCAGGAAAAGGATTTTCGCTTATGCTTCCTTGGCGACCTGGTTGATCGCGGACCGCTGGATCTTGAATGTTTTGCGGCCTTGCTGGAAGCGGTTGAAAAATATCCAAACCAAATCCTCTGGATTCTCGGCAACCATGACGAAGGGTTACGGTTCAACCCGAAGGCGGAGAAGAAGTTTTCGTCCAGTGTGGAACCATCGGAGTTTGTTGATTCCTTGAATGCCGAACATGACGGCATTACCACAAAGCAACTGGAGGCGTGGGGGAAACTGTTCATCAGCATTTGTCGCCGGCTTCCCCGCGCCGTGCTTTTTTCTGATGGCCTATTGGCAACCCACGGTGGTGTGCCGCTGCAAGATCGGTGGGACACTCTAAAGACATTGGAAGCATTTCATCAAGAGCGGGCGTTGGGAGATTTTACCTGGTCGCGGGCAACTAATTATCCCACTAAACTTGGATGGAAATATGATCCGGAAAAGCGCCTGACCTCTTCGGCCTTTGAGTTCGGCTACAAGGACATTGATGGTTTTTGCAAGGCTGTGGAACAGGTTTTCCCGGTGAAACGCATTGTGCGCGGCCACGATCATGTAGAAAACGGATTTGAGGTGCCGGCCAACTACAAGAACACGCCGGTGCTAACTATCAATGGCTTTGGGTTCAACTACCTGAGCAATTCGGTGGCAAATTACCGACCTAATCTGGCTCTGGGCGTAGCGGTTGCGGGAAAACTGCCGCGCGTGGAAGAGGTCGCCTATCTACCCGAAGAATACACCATTGTCTATCCTCCCATAGAGAAACCCGCTGCCGCATGAAGTTGTGAATAAAACCTGACTTCAAACCCGCGATACTGACCCATGAAACCCCAAAACGTTGATTTCGTTCTGCTGGTTGATTCCAGTGAGAGTATGCGTCCGTGTTTCGCGGCGTTACGCGAGCACTTGAAAGACCTGCTTTACCCTTTGCAACAGGCAAACTTTAAAGTGCGGTTCGGCTTGGTGGCCTATGCCGCAGCGCCCGGTCCGGGTGGCCCAATTTACGATCACACCTTCATCTGTGGCAGCGGTCCGGAGATGATTCAGAAGCTTTACAGTCCGCAAGTGAACGCCTCGGACTTTTTCACCAGCGACCCCGCCATGGTGGCGAGGGTGTTGGGCGGCTTGGAGGCTCAAGGCAATGAGGACACCTTGTTGGCCCTCGACATTGCTGCGGATTTCCCATTTGGGCCACCGGACTCTACCCGGCGCGTGATCGCCGTCTTCACCGATGAGCCGTTGGAAGCCGGAGTATCAGAGACACAACCGTTGGCGAAAATTCCGGAATTGATCCAAAAGCTAATGTCGCGGCGGATACAACTATTCATGTCCGCTCCGTTTAGCGGAGCCTTGGAGCAGTTGGGTTCGCTGGACCGGGCTGAGATTGAGGCCGTGGATGGCGGAGACGGGTTGAAATCGGTGGATTTTAAGAAGCTGCTGGCGCAGATGGGCAAGAGCATCAGCGTTTCATCGCTACAAATGGGGCCGGAGCCAGCCTGGAAGAAAGCCATTTTCGGACAGGATCGTTGGAACAACAACCGCGTGATTAACGCTTCAAACCGCCGAGTGGTGCTTTCCGTGGGGGAGTCGGCCAAACTTAATACTTCCCGACCAATTACAAAAATTAATGTCCGGCTGCAATGGACGGCTGCCGTTGATCTGGACCTTCATGCGTTCTACCGCACGAAGTCAGGGCAGGAGGACGAGATCTATTTTGCCGACCGCCAAGGGCCGCACATCACCCTGGACACGGACGCTGGCATTGGGGACTCGGGTGGTCAAAACGAGGAGAACATTACAATTACATCGCTGGATGGGTTCGAGGAAATCTTGTTTGCCACGAAAATATTCATGAAGGGTGGCAGCTATGCCGATTATGACGGCCGGGTAGCTGTGCAAACCAACAATGGCGATGACATTGTTGTGCCTCTGACTTCTCGCGAGCGAGCGGACTGGTGCGTCATTGCCAAGATCGAAAACGCCGCAAATGGGCCAACGGTCACCAATGTGAACCGGGTGACCGATGATGAACCCAATGTAGACCAGTTTTAGTTGGAATGTGTTTCGCCGAAAACAGCTGCTGATTCTTTTCAATGAGTTCCTTTTCCGAACCTGCTTTGATCGCCGCCGGCTTTCTGCGCTGGCGCTGCACCGGGGCGGTGAACTACTGTTGCCCGGATTGTGGGAGTCCGGTAATAACATCAGGTGGTTCTTTTCAACTTGGAATGGCGGATCTTAACCAAGCCAAGTTGGATGAACTTATTGCGCTGCCGCGTATCGGCAGAGTGTTGGCTCAGCGGATTGTTGATCGGAGACCATTCCATTCAATCGAGGAATTGTTGGTTGTGAGTGGTATCACCAAGACAATCTTGGAACAAATCCGCCCATTGGTGACGGTCGGCTCAGAAATTAAGCTGGGAGAAGCAGAGTGTCCAACCTGCATGAGGTTGGTCCTGCCTTTAGTGAAATGTGCCCTGTGTAAAGAGTTGCTGTCATCCGTTCAGAATGACGCAGAACGAGATTGTCTCTCGATTAAAGCCTATCGCAGAGGAAACTGTGCTGCCGCGTTTGCGCCGGATGAACCGCTTTGGGCGTTTAAGCTGTCAGCCAACGGTTCTATAGAAGTGGCAGCCGAATCCGAACTAAGAAGACGCTTCAACAGCGGTGAACTGTATGCATCTTTGCTGGTGCGCTCCGCAAATCAGGACAACTATGCCAAAGCGGATGGGTGCCCGGAATTTCAGGATGTTGCCAAGCCGCGTCCTGCGCCTGAACCCATCGATCCATTGTGGGAATTCAAGACGTCCGTGGGGTCGGTTGCGCAGACCGCCAAACAAAGCGAATTAGTGCAGCGCTTCTTGGATGGGCGGCTGAATTCCGAGACTTTGGTGCGAAAAAACGGGCGTGGCTTGTTTGTGTTGGCGGGCCGGCACTCGCTTTTTGCATCTATTGCAAAGCCGCAGGCCGCTTCACCTCTTGTGGCTCCTGCCTCGCCTCCGCCAACCGCGCGGATTTTGGTGCCCGCCACCACGCCATTGGCGGAGGCACCTCTTGTGCCGTTAACATCGCCTTCTCCTCCATTGCCGCCCGCAACGCCACCTAAACCAAGTGGAAATAAGTGGTTTTTATTCTTTCTCATTCTTTTATTTTGGCCAGGGGCTATTTATTATGCGGTCACACGCGATTTTAGCAAATCTCCATCGCCTTCATCTCCAATCATCTCCCCCGCCGACAGCACGAGACTTTATGGGTGGAATCCGGCAGCAATCAGTTGGGCGGCGTTTCTGTTGGTTTCGTTGGTTGGTTTTGTGCGGGCTAGGATCAGCTTTTTAGGGTCTCCAACTGATAATATGGCATTTACCTTTATTGGCGCTGCCGTCATCACTTTTTTCATATATTCACTGGCAGGCGGCATCCGGCGGCGCAATCATCCATTTATGAGAACCGCACTGATAGGCGGTTTCCTCTGGCTGTCAATTGGTGCTCCGTTATCTGGCATGATTGTGGATCCGAACAACGGGTCACATGTCTTGGTAAATCTGGGTTGCTTTAAATGGCTTGCGAATATGAAACAGGATGATCGGGAGGTGTATCTCGGTTTTAGTCTATTATTGATGCCAATAGTTTCTGGATTTGTTGGAACACTCGCTATGAAGATCGGGGCAATATTCACGAACCTGGGCAAGTTAATATTACTGCTGGTGTTTGTATTCCTGTTCGCCTTGTGGCTTCGCCTGCCTGATTTTATGATGTCCACTCAAAACTAACCCACACAACGACGCGGCCATGCCATCTGAAACGTGAATTTAAAACCAAAACTAATCATTGGAGTATCAGTCATCGTTTATTTTTGTATCATCTGTGCGGGCTGTTTTGCGCCCGCACAGAAATCTGAAACCAGCGTATTCCAAGTCTGTTGCACTGCTGAGGCTGACTGGCCAAAAGGAGCAACCTTGGAACAGTTAAAGGACATGCCGGTAAGTGAATTGAACGAACCAGGTATTGATGGCGTGATGTTGATTAAGGAATCAGACACAAATCAACTCTCAGTGCAAACATGGAGGGAATTTTCCCGTTTTACGGAACAGGGTTATGAGCCGGCGGACAATGCGAATCTTGGCTTGAGTTCGTGGCTGATCAAGTCACGGGGATTCATCCCCTTTGTTGAAAAATCCCAACCGTCCCGGATGAGTCATGTTCGGAATCTGCCGATGGATCGAAGGCTGCTGAAGCACTTGCCGATTGATTTGGGGCCGCAGATCAGCAACGAAGAGATTGAGGCGGCAAAGTTGGCTGCTAGCAAAGGCAAAACGTGGGTGGACTTTTATCCCGACACGAAGATCCTCCAGCACACCAAAACGATGACCCTGTTGCGGGCGGACGATTGGGAAATCCGGCTTCGCATCATGGCTTACGGAGACTACAACCATGACGGCATTGAAGACGTGCTAGTTTGCATCTCGCACGCATCGCCCGGAACTCTGGCGTATTCCTTCAATGTCATTCTCACGCGCAGTTCGGGAAACCAAGCCCTACAACGGGTGACTCCCTAACGGACTTGATAAATGAAACTGGAACTAAAGAGCTTAGTGAAGAGAATAAGTATCAGCCTCAGCATGGCTTTGGCGCTGGCCTTGTTTCTTTCTGGTCTTGAGGCGAAGATCTTTGGATACCCCGCCCGTTATGGCCCATTTCTCACTGGGAAAACGCCTAAATCCATTCGCCTTAACACTTGTGTTTCGTTGGGCAAAGCCCTCTCTCCATTGGACGACATCGACGGCACTGTGCAGCAATACCGCATTCGAGCAGACGGCCAACGCCAGGGGCAAACCACATTGACACTTCACGGAACAACCAACGGATGGATCGTTGCCATCAGCGATACTCACGGCAAAAGCCTGATGTCGGCACCTTTTACGAATAGCATGACCAGCTCCCTGATGGAAGTGTTCTCTGGCGACTTGAATCAGGACGGCATACCTGATTTCATCGTAAATGTTTGGTCGGGTGGAACGGGTCTTGCAATGGACGGCAGCGAAGTGACCTTTCTTCTCTCGTCAAAAGACGGATATCGCGCCAGCTCATTTTGCCACTATGCCTTCGGCAAGGAGGATGTGGTTCGATTCAGTGCCCACGGGCCGGTTTATTTCATACGCAATCAACTGATTGGCAACGACGGCGAAAAAACCCGCGACGGACGTGATCACAACTTTTGGGTTTACAATTTGAACCGCATCGAGGGGAGCCGGTTTCTTCCGGCCGATGCGGATCAGCCAGGTTTTCCAAAATGGGTTTGGTTTACCGATCAGGCCAACCACGATGAAACCACCCAATTGTCGCAGGAACAGAAAAATAGATTGTTGATAAAAACATTAAGGTGACGACACCAAAAGTAAGGCGGCCCGCCGGTGAACTTCAGCGAGCCGCGCATGGAATTGATATTGGTTGGTTTATGGGCGCGGCAGATATTCGATGCGATCCGCCCAATGCGAATGTTTGCGCCAATTCGGATGCGCTGAAAAACAAAGTTTGCTCGCTGCGCTCGATAAAACGATGGTTCGCGCTGCACTCCATTCGCGTGCTCAACAACAATACGAACCGCGCAACCATTCACGGTTTCCATTTATTCATGTCGCTGCCGCACGCGCGGAATGCCTGACGCTCATGCCCGGCCAGCCTGCTAACGCAGGCTATGGCCGGGCACCGGGCCGCCATCTCGGATTTACGGACGTCACGCTCGGCGGCCCTTTCGCTACACCGCGCGCGCGTATAACCGTTACGTATTTACGGATGTCATTCTTGCATTCCAACCGTTCAGGTTGGCGGATGATTTTAAGCGCGGTGTCAGGCATTGAAACCTCGTCGCTTCGCTCCTCGACAGGAAAAGACAGCAGCCCGGCTTCACCGAGCCGACACTTGCGTTGCCAAGTATCGGCACGGTTTCGCCCGCGCACGACGACTGACTCGCCAGCTTTGCACCCGTTCCACTCCGCTGCCGCGATCCGCAAACGGCGGCGGAGCGCTTTCGCTTCGTTCCGACGGCCGCAAACTGGTGAGACAGTCAGAACAGCTCGTGCGCCCCCGAAAAGCAAAAATGGCCGCGAGACTTCGTCCGGCCAGGACCAGCAATAGCCCGCGATGCTTCGCACGGGCAAGACACCGCAATAGGCCGCGAGGCTCCGCCCGGCCAAGACTATCGGCATTAACCGTGAGCACGGCCATTTTCCGGACGCTACTCTCCGCTGGCGCTCCGTTTCGCCGCCCGAAAAAGTGGCCGACCTCACTGATAAAACCAAATTGGTCCGAGACCCCGTCGCTGGACTCCGCAGCCTGCTGTCTCGGATTGCCCTGGTCGCCCGAAATCCGGCCATCATTCCGCTACGTTCCATCGGCGGGGACTCAGATTCATTGGCTTCGCGCTGTCGCGACTGGGCCGGGAACGAGTCCGCAAACCCGGCGAACGTGGCACACATCGGCTCCGCGGCTTCGTTGGCATGCAGGAATGCTTCCCGGACAGAACACAAGAGCAGTTATATTCAAAGCCGCCCCTTTTGCCGTTTCCCGCTGGCGCGTGACCCTCGGCAAACGGGTCCCCGCCGTCTCCCGCGTGTCCCTCCGCGCCGACGGCCCGGTTCATTGACATATAACTGCGTCTTGTGTCCCATCCGGCTGCTTCACTGTCACGCTGACTGCTGATCCGCACCTCGCGCTCGTGCGGGCAGTCATCGCGCCAGTTCGCAGGCATCCTTCACGCCAACGCCGCCGCTCCGCCTGTAACGCGAACAGCCGGGTCTGCAACCCCAAAGTCCCCCGCCCACCCCGGATGCTCGCCCCCTCCATCCCCAGGGGGCTGCGCTAAAGTGTTTTCAGGTCCGGCTTTTTCTGCATCTGCGTTTCTCTCCATCGCCCTCATGGCGTCAGCCCAAAACCAGCCCGCCCACTCGTGGCGCCTTCTGAAGAGCACTTCCACGGGGGAGGGCTGGGGCTTCCGCTTTTTCATGAAGGGCGACGGACAGAAGACGCACAGCAGAGCAGAAAAAAAAAGACCATGAAAACAAATACAAAAAAATCAATCGGGCTCGGGAGCAGATCCGCACAGTTGAGCAGCACAGATACCAACACACCGGCAACAGCGGGCGCAGTTGCGCCAGTGGCGAAGCCAGACAATCGTTTGCCGATTGATGCCGAGACGCGGAAGAAAAACCGCACCTTGCCCATTACGAAAGTTTTGGAGCTTTTGAAAACCAGCAATCCGGGTTTGTTCAATCTTGCCGAGGTTGTCGGCAGATGGGTTTGGGTGGCGTTCCGCGAGACACCCGCGCCGGAGATGCGGCAGCAATTGGCGCAGCTTGGTTTCCATTGGAACCGTGAGCGCCAAGCATGGCAGCACCCGTGCGGAGTGTTCCGTTTGGGCAGCATCACCGACCCGCACCAGAAGTATTCAAGCTATTTCCCCGCCGACATCAAGACCGCCTGACACCAACGGGGCGGCAGCAATGCCGCCCCATTCCTTCACACAAGATATGAACTCTGAAATCTCCAATCTGAAATCTGAAATCGTGTATGCCTACACCCGCGCGCAGGCCGTCGCCGACGGCGTGCAAGTCGAAGTCACCAAGACCGCGCAGGAAGCCGGAATCAAATTCCCGGTTTTTCTCACGCGCACGGTTTTTGATGCTTACGTCGCCGTGCCGGAAGGCGTGACCGGTCAGGACGAAGCCGGTCGCCTTTGGGATATTGTCTGGATGCTCCGTTTCGGAATCATCCGCAGCCGCCCAGGTTGCGACCGTATCCCGGTCGCGTTGTATGTCCGCAACGACAACCAGCGTTCCCGCCTCATCAAATTGATTGCCACGTGCGGCCCGCTCGATATTGACGACCCGCAGCCCGCCATCACCGTGATGATGCCGGACGAGGATTGACCGCACACGCGCCCGGCCACCTCGCCGGGCGCTAAAATTTTTCGCGGCTGAACGCCCATGTCGTTCAGCCGCGCAGCCATGCTGTTTCTGGGCCTCACGCCGGCCCAGACCCGCGCCAAAGGTTAGGAAAACTCGGAACGCCGCACATTTATTCTTCCGACCACTTGATAACGACTTTCCGGCTGTTATTCTACATAGCCAATGAAAAAACAATTCTTACTTAACCAAGCAATCGTCAACTCCATCTCCGCAGCGTTTCAGCACGCAGGCGTTTACGAGAAGGGTTTGCAGGATACCGATGCGCGAAAAAAAAGCTTACGCAAATCACTGGCAGACCAACTCAAATCAATCTCCGCCGGCTACGTGAAACCTGTCTCCGATGATGCCCATTGCGCGTCCATAGCCAAGCTTGCCGACGACTTGACTCAGGAACAAAAAAGCTCTGACTTTCTGAGAGACGGCCGATTTCGGATCGGCATTGCCCAAAAGGCGCTTAACCTTTACTTGAAATACCTCTGGTGCCTTGGCGATATTCCTGTCCCGCCTCATTGCCCAATTGATCGCGGTATCATTGATCAACTCGACATTCCTAAACAGGAACGCAAAAAATATGACTGGACCAAATTGGATAAGATTGAAGATTACCGGCACCTCATCGGACTTTGCTGCAAGAAAGCCAAAATGGGCAAGAGAGAGTCAATTGCAGAATGGGAATTGGCAATTTGGCGCGCAAACTAGAGTGATGCCTAAAACCCCCGCAACTTCCGTTGCGTGATCGTCCGCGCCTTCGTCGCCACCGCATACCGCAGACAGTCGGCGCAGTCATCGCCCCCGACGCCATCCTCGTCCGTGTCCACCTTGAGCACGTCCTCCGGCCGGTTTGGATCATGTTGGAGCGTCGGCAGTGTCTCAATCAACCGCCCGCACCGTTTGTGGAAAAACAAGGTTGGACGCACGCCTCCCGATGCGAGGCCGGCGTCCGGCTCACCTAACCCTTGCATAACTTCTGCCCAACCGTTCACCCGGTCGGTGTTGGCACAACGCAGGGAAATGCCATGTTTCGCGTATTGTTGCGCAATGGTCGTCCCGTCGCTCTGACGGCTGAAAACATCCGCGCCCGCGACGAACCGTTTCAGATCCGTGACCGCCAATGGCCGGTCGCCAATCTTGTGCCGGGCGAACATCGCCTTGATTGCCGCCGCATGGCGTTGCGGCAGCCAAAGCCGTTCGGCGTGCTCGTCCACGATGAATGTATTCCCGTCGCCATCCCGGCACCCGAGCAGGCAAACAGTGTAGTGAACATGCCCGAAGTCGAGAGCGGCAAACCATTCGACGGCCCGTGAATCATCGAAATCCTCGATGACATGCACGTCGCGGCGAAACATGATGAAATACTGCCCGGCGGCAATATCCCAATCGCCATCCAGCCATGCCCGTTTCTGCCAGCCAGTCAAACCTTCAAGAATCCGGCGGTATTCAGGGTTGTTGAACGCATTGTCGCCCACGCGGGCAGGAATGAAACGTGTCTCGGTTTCGCGCCGTTCGAGCATCGGCGCGACGAACCGTTTCCGATACCAGGCATGACCGACACCGCCGGGATTTGTCGTGGAATAAATCCGTGGACGCCAGCCCGATTTGCTGGACCGGCAGCAAGTTGTGATGTCCTGGAATTTCCGGGCGGTGAGGGTGGTCGCTTCTTCGATGCCAATGACATCGTATTCCAGGCCGAGATAAGCATCCACGTCGCGTTCATTGAGGAAATGACCGGCAATGATGCGCGAACCGTTTGGAAACGTCAGGATGCCACGGAACCCGGAGAACTCATGCGGCAGCCGGTTGAACAACCGTTGCCGCAGATCCTCGAAGTGTTCCAGGTTGGCCTTGCCGACCTTGCGGAGAAGGAGGCATTTCAAGCCAGCCATGCGCTGGCAATCATCCGCGCCGAGCTGCGCCAGCATCCAATGCGACTTGCCGCCACCGCGGGCGCCGCCGTAGCCGATGGCCGTCGGCCCGTCTGGTTTATCACACAGCCGGGCGGCGGCACTGGCGGCCAGTTGCCGCTCTTGCAGCCACAGTTTGGCCGCAATGAAGTTGCGGATTTGATCTTCAGGACATCCCACCGCAATTGCGGCGTTCAGTAAAATTTCACGTTCATTCATGGTTTGATCTCCTTTGCCGGCACAACTTCGGCATCCACGATTTTCCCATCATTGAGTCCAGACTCCGTCTGGCCGTAGGCTTTGCGAATGGCAATCTCCCACTCGACATCAATCGTGGCCTTCATGGTCGTGTTGACCTCCTTCACTTCCGTCGGCAACCCGGCCGCCAGCCGGCCCATCTTCGTCGCCAGCTCCAGCAGCCGGGCGATGCCTTCCAGCGTGCCGAACTTGTTCTTGTTCTTTTCCCAACGGGCAATCACCTCATCGGCCAGCGCAATCAACTTCTTGTGCCGCTGCCACTCGGCGATTTTCAGGGCTTCATGCACCTTGTCCCACTCGACGGCTTTTTCGAGCGCCAATCCTTCGATGGCCTGACGCTCGACGGCGGCCAGGTGTCCGGCATGAGCCTGGACGCGGGCGGGCCAGTCGAACCGGCGCGACCATCGTTCGATCATGGTCTTGGACTTGCCATGCTGTTCGGCCACGGTTGCCAGCGAGCGCTGCGCGCCAAGTTCAAGGTAGGTTTTGAAAGCCGCGAAAGCCTTGTTGTGCTCCCGGTGCTGCTGCTCGAACGCCATCATTTTCGTTGTTTCATCATTCATAATTCAAATTTTGCTTTGTTGGCCCCTCCGGCACGGACAGCAAATCCAACGGCAGCGGTGGGAAAGGAAACCCGACCCAAGGAGGGTTTCCCTTTCCCCGATGCCTGTCTTGTCCCTGGTAGCGCAATCTCCTTTAAGGGATGTTGCCACGTTGCCACGCCTGATTTGCAATGGGTTATGAAAGCCGTCATTTTGCCCTCCAATACACCCCGGCGGAGGTACAAACCAGACCGGCGGCGGTCAGTCTGGCAAGGTAGTTGGTCACGCTGCGTTTGCTCATTTTGAGGCAGGACGCGGCATCGGCGGCGATGGCTTTGAAAGCCTTCGGTTCATCGGTGATGACCGCGTCCACAAATTCCTTGTCCGAACACACCTTGTTTTTGGACTGTGGTCGGCGGAGTGCATCCGGGTTCAAGTCGCTGGCGACCTTCATCAGCGGATAATCCCACGCGACCACGAACTCCGGCAGTTGTGGCAGGTTGCGGAGGATGCTGGTGACGGTGAAACAGTCCGGCTCCTCGTGCGGCGTCAGCACCATGATGCTGTCCGGGTCGCGGATCCACGCCCCGGCACCGCTCAGGCGGTCCATCGCATTTTTGACCGTGCTGTCACCCTTGGCGAAATGGTGAGCCACGACGACCGCCGCGCCGGAGGCTTGGGCCAGCGCTTCAAACTGGTTCATCAAATCCGCAATCTCGCCGTTGGCGTTCTCGTCGCGGTTGCCGAGAACCTTGTAGGCCGGATCCAAAATAATCAGACCGTAACGCAGCTTCGCCAGCCGCTCCTCGAGCTGGGGCCGCAGCAGCGTGATGTCGGCATTCTTGCCGCGCAGATTCCAGAAGTGCAGTGGCATTTGCTTGCCCGCGCATTCGGGCCGGCAGGCGCGCAGCGACCGCATCCGGTTTTTGATTGACCAGGTCGGCAACTCGAAATTGATGTAGATCACCGGCAGCTTGGTGCAAGACCGTCCCCACCACGTCTGGCCGGTGGCGACCGACAAAGCCATGTCGAGCAGACTCCACGACTTGTTCGATTTACTCGTGCCGCCCAGGATCATCTTGCAGCCCTGATGCAAAACGCCCTCGATGATGATGGGCGGCGTGGGGAAATCTTGTTCCTCCAATTCGTCCAGCGTCATGATTTCCGGCAGGGCCGGCGGCACCGCGCCCAAATCCACGGCAACGTCCACCTGTTCGTTTGGCGGGAAAATTTTGATGTCCATATCAATGCTTCAACCAGACGATGCGTTGCAGTTTTCCATCCCGCCAGGCACCGGGCACACGCACCGGCTGGGAATAGGTGAAAAGTTTCGGGTCACAGCCGAAGACCGTCAGCGCGGCCTTGAGCCGGTCCTCCATGACTTTGTTGGGCGGGCAATCAAACCACCCATGCAAACTTTTGCCGGCGGTATCAATGATGGCGTGCAGGTTGTAGCGCAGCCGGTTGTTCATGTAGGCGAACACCGCGCCGATTTCGTCCTTCTTGAGCGAATCGCTCTCGACGACGAGAAACCGCGTGCCGTCGCAATTCGCATTGCTGCGGCTGTATGTCCCCGGCTTGAACGCCGAGCCGCAGGTGTAATTGCCCATCGCCGGCCCGATCTGATACCAGTCCGCGAGCGGCCGGAAATGCGTCGCGTGCTCTGGTCTGCCCGTGCTGTAAATGTCGCCGATCCAGACGTGACAATGCGCCGGCCAGAGCCGCAGCCAGGTGCGGAACTGGTCGTCCGGGTCGCGGTTGGCCACCAGCAATGGCGAATCCTCCAAAATCTGCGCGAACGGCCAGTGAAATTTCTCGAACAACTCCGGCTTGAACCGCCCCGCCATCGCGACCAGTGTTTCCAGAATCAATTGCTCGCCGGGGTTACGGCCTTCGGCCTTGGCTCGCGCCAGCACCACTTCACGCGGCAGAATCGCGCCGCTCGCTTGCAACACGTCGCCGGCCCTCAAAACTTTTCCGCCCGGCAACGTCAGCGTCCACGGCGTGCCCAATTCACGGCGCAACCGCTTGTTCGCTTCCCCGACCTCAGCGGCGCACGATGAATGGAAACAATAAATCGTCGGCGCACCATCCACGCAAACCCGGCAATCTTTCTTGCCGGTCTTGTGCGTGTGCAGCGACTCGCCGGGGCAGCGGCAATACCCGCTGACCTCGCTTTGCCAATCCACCCCGCCGACAATGCCGGCGGTGATTTGTCGCGGATCAATCATGGCAGGAAAACCTCGTAGCCTTTGTCTGTCAGCGTCACCCACACCTTGACCTGAATGGTTCCGCTCAATTCCAGGATGGTCAGATTGTCGGCCAGATGTTCCACCAGTTGCTTTCGCAACCCCTCGTCATGCGGAAGGCGATAACGGGTATAGGTGTCGCCATAGGCGAAATCCGCGAACGGGAAGATGCTGCTGCCCTCCCATTCGCCGGTCGGAAACACGCCCACGGCGACGACATAGCCAAAAAACAATTCGTCGCCCGGCTTTTTGAGCGGCCAATCCTTCACCACCAGTTTTTGTTCAATCACATTCATCGTTAATACCTTCCGGTCACGAGCTGCGGTGTGACCTTCAAATGCCACTCGTCGTGGCAGGGTTTGCAGAGATAATCCTTCGGCCACCGGTCCGCCTCGTCCTTGCCGAAGATGGCTTGCGGCGACCAGTGATGTTCCTCCGCACCGCGTGCCCCGCAGCGGGCACAGCGTGGTTGCTCCATGCGCTCCACCACGCGGACGAGAGATAAGTCCACGCCGCGTGCAACCAGCATTTCCTTCGGAATCCAAATAGCAGAACTGTCTTTCCGTGGCGTCCACCAGTTGCACTCCAGACACCACCAGCCAAAATGCTCGGCGGCGCTGGCACTCAACCGGCAGGAAATCTCCTGGCGGGTGTCTCGCGCACAACGCGGGCAATGGCGGGTTTTGATCATCAGAAAGTCAATTCCGGCTCGCAGTGTTGCTTCGCCGCCCGGATGAAATCCGCCGGGCGTCTCAAAATTTCCTTCGCAATATGCGGCGGCAGATAAAGCAGATTCTTCGCGCCGTATTTATCCGCGATGAATTGCAAGACCATGTCCTCGACCCGCGCCTCACCGCCGAGCAGCCGGTGCAAATGCTCGACCGTTTGCACTGACAGCCTGCCAAGCCGAGGTTCGGTTCCCGTTTCTGGATTGTTGAGTGTCGCGTCCATGTTTAGGCCGTGAGAACCATTTCAGTTTTCTGATCTCTGGCCTCTGCCATCTGACCTCCGGCCTGTGCCGGGTTGTAGTCGTTTTCCGTCATCCACAACTCGCGCGCCGCCATGAATGCTCGCAAACCCGATTCCATTTCCGCGTCGCTCCAGACATGTTCAACCGGCGGTTCCGGCGCGACCGAATTAACGATGAGGTTCATGCACTTGGCGCGGACGCCCAGCGCGGCCCGATACGCCGCCAACTGGTAACACCACGTCGAATACGGCTTGGCTTTGTATTTTGGATTCATCTTCATCGTTTTCAGATCCACCAAGGTGAGTCCATGCACTGCATGGTCGATCAGCAAATCCGCCGTGCCGGCATAGCCCAACAGGCTGGAAACTACCCGCTGCTCCGTCCATAAAAGCCGGACGCAGTTCGCCTGAAACCAATCGCGATAGCGATTGAGCCAGGCCGACAGCAATTCGGTGCGGTCAATCTCCAGTGTCTTGGCGACCTGCTCCGCGCCGTGGTGAAACGCCGTGCCGAAATCCGCCGCCCCGTCGCGAGTCGTCAAGGAATCCTCGACCACTCGATGGGCGAAAGCGTCTTCACTTTCGCCCGCGATGCGTGGCAGCGTGAGCGCCGCCAGCACCGCTTGTTCCTGCAACCAGGAAGTGAGACCGGGCTTGGCGATCACCCCCAGGATGTTCGTCACGCTCGGAAGCAGGCCGAGCTTGCGGGCATCGCGCAACGTTGTCGGGCGCGGCTCGCCCTTTGCCGAAAGAACCGTGTGCAACGGCACGCCGTCGGGCTGATACCAATGTGCTGAATCAGGTGAAAATAATTTCATGGGCGTTTTCCTTTCGTAGCAGCCGACGTGAGTCGGCTCATTTTCCCCCCTATGGCCTGACGACAAGTCCGGCGCGGGACGGCAATGGTGGTCGTCCGCGTGGACCGCCAGACGGCGATGCCATCATCCACATCAACGAGGCAATACTTGATCCGTCCGCGCCGCAGGTCATCCAGGGTTTTAGCGAGCATGGACAACTCGCGCGGCAGTTGATAGCCGATCGTCAGGGGATCGAACCCCAACGACTCGGCCGTTTTTGAATCCATCACAGGCATGTTTTTCATGGAATAATGTCGAAGTTTTCGTCCGGGTAGGGCGGGCACTCCTGTGACCGCCTTTCCCTTTCGTGTGGTTCGAGTATTTCGCGGTTAAAACCCGACTTCAGGATCGAAATCGGCCGGCGCGGCCACCGCCGCGGCACTTTTGGGTGGCACAGCCGTCCCGGCTGCCGTGGCCGGCACTGGTGCCAGTCCGGAAGGACCGCCGGGCACATTCTGGCTTCTGACCTCCGGCCTCGGACCTCCGGCCTGCTTCGCCTTCCAATCGGCGTAACGCTGACGCGCCGCCTCTGGATCGTAAGTGCCGCTGGGCGTGACTTTCCGCGTCGGCTTCGACACCGCATCAATGCTGGCGTAAGTCTTGCCCACCATGTTTTTCTGATGCGAGATAACCAGCGTGCAGCACGCGCCGATCAGTTTGTCGAGACTGATGGTTTCGCCCGGCAGCACCGGACGACCGCGCCACTTGCCGATGAACGCCGACAGGTTCGACTTCGGATGCAGCGATGCCGTGAAACTTTTCGACACCGTGCAGGGTTTGCCATCGCTCGTTTTGGCTTCCGACTCGAAGGTGACTTTCACCTTCGGTTTCAGGCTGCGCTGGCCTTGGAACTCCGTCTCGACGAGACCGAGATCCAAAACCCCGACGCAGACGGCCGGATGGATGCCTTCGGGATGCGGCTCAAAGTTGCCGCCTTCATTACATTGCAGGACCATGTTGTTCATGTTTTTTGTTCTTTCGATGTTTCTGTTTTGTTGTTTGTTGCTGGCCGAAGACACACATCTTCAGCCGAGATTGTTTGGGATTCAGGATCGGTGGCCCGTGCGGCACTGGTGGCCCGTGCGGCTCGCACCCATTCGAGGATCAGCAGCGCGTCGGCGGTTTGTAGGGTGACGCTGAGATTGGGGAAGCGACGTTGCGCTTCGGCCTTGAGCTTGTTCTTCCACTCGCTCTTGCTCGCGCACCGCGACGCCGTGCCAAGGCTGAAAACTTTTTGCCAAGTCTGCGGGCGAACCAGCACGAGCCGGATGCCGAGTGCTTGGACGACGCCCTTTAGAAAACCGTATCCCTCGCCGAATTTGAACATCGCCGAGCCGGGTTGGGCTTTGCCCACGAACCCGTTCACTTCCTCCAGCACGCAAACGCACTCGACCGGTGGCCCGTGCGGCACGCACTCGACTTCGGCGGAACGTGCGAGGTCGCGAATCAATTCGAGCCGGTCGCCTTCGGTCGCCGGCATCGGATGGCAAAAGGTTTTGCCAAACGCGGCCACCGCCACGCCGCCGGACACGCCGGGATCAATCGCAATGACCACGCTCATACATCCCCCTTGTTGGTTGGCACCCGGCACGTTTCGGCCAGTGCGCGTTCGACTTCATCCCACTTGAATCGAATCAGGCGGCCCAGCCGATACGCTGGCAGGCGCCCATTTCGTGCCCAATCCGCGACCGTGCGCGGCTGCACAAGCAGGCGGGCGGCAACGTCGCGGGTGTTCAGCCACTGTTCAGGACTGTTCGGGGGGATAACGGGAAGCTTCTTCATTTTGATTTCAGACTCTCGCGTCTTGATTGCCAGTGGCGCTGCCACCGATTGCCTCGACGTCTTCACGCCGCACGCGGACCGCACCCAGCAGAGCAACCGGTTTCAGTCTGCCGGCCAGCATCAAACGGCGGATGGTTGCGCGGTGAACACCCAGCAGCGCAGCCGCATCACAAACCCGCATCAACAACGGCCCGCGCCGTTCCAGATTCGCGGCCTCCATCGTTCCATCCAGCACACGATCAATCGCCGTGAGCTGTTCCGGAGAAGCCTGTAAAATCCGCATCAGCCGTTCGTTGGAAGAATTGGGGTTCATGGTGATAAATTTCAGGAGTCAACCAACGAACAGTTCAAATGTGGGTTTGCCCAGCACGTCCGCGATGCGACGTTTCAAATCCGCGTCGGCATTGGCCCGCCCGGTTTCAATCCGCGAGACTTCGATTTCCTTGAGGCCGAGCAGCTCCGCGAGCCGGAGTTGCGTCAATCCTTTCAGCACCCGCGCCGCCTTCAATCTGTTGTTCGCTGCCATAATCGGTTTGGTTGTTTTAGTGGTGGTCCTCCGCAAGGAGATCGCCACTTCAACCCGTATGGCGTGACAAACCGTGTCACTTCGATGACAAGTCGCGTCACCGGCGAAAAAACAAAAACCCCCGCAAAGTTTCCTTCGCGGGGGTCAAAAAAGTCGAAAGCTGGTTACTCTACCCAAACCACATCAGCCGGTCGTTCATAAGTGAATTGGCCAGCGACGCCGGCCCTGGCCCTTGAACGGCTGGTTCCTGAAAAACGAGATGATGGAATCCAAAGGTGTTTATGTAGATGCTCACCAAACGCGCGCAATGCCATGTGCGGATTATTTTTGCGGTCTTTGGCATCCCGTAACTTTTCAATCAAACGGTCAATCGCCCGCCGAATCGCCCGGACCTGTTTGTCCGCGCCGCCTTCGGAATCCATGCGCGTCACGTTCAGCGAATCGGCAAGATTTTGCAGTTCTTCCAGAGCTTCGGCTTTTTCCGACTCGGATGCACCGGGATCTTTCATCACGGCATTCCATTTTATTGCCTCTTTCTCAATCTTGCGGCGGGTCGAATCGCCGTCCGCCCCCAGGCTTGCCTCCTGCAAAATTTCCTGCCCAAAAACACGGTTGGCGAGTTCGGTTCCATGCAACCCGCCCGGCGGCGGATTGAACAGCAGATAGGCCACCAGCGAAATGCCGCGTCCCAAATCAATTTCCCCCTCCTTCCCGTCATAAATGACTTTCCAGAGACCAGCCCCCCGGCGCAGTAAATAACGCGGCATCGGCAAATCGGGATTGGTTTTGGCCTCGGCACTTGTCGTGGGTAATGCGTTTCCATTCTCCGTAACCGCCGGCATGGTCGTCGGCGACCCGGTCTCGTAGGAGATTCGCAGCAGGCAATCCGGCGGCAGGGTGGCTTTGATGACGCCATCCAGATTCCGGCCCAGCAAGGTTTTCAATGCTCCCGTCACTTCCTTGGCATGATGCTGGTGCAATTCCATGACGCGCCCCGCCACTCCCGTTGGTGTTCCTTCCACATACCGCAACATGCGCCGGACTTCCGGGTTGTCTGCGATGAATTGAGGCACTTCTTTGGCCGTTTCGAATTGAATGGCTTTTTCCAGATACGCCGCGCCCATGATTTTGTCCGCATCCTTGGGCGCTGATTGCGTGAATACGTCCACGGCGTATTGTCGCAAGGGGTCAAACTCTTCCGCTTCGGCGGCCACAACTCCAAAACGCCGGTCTATGCACTGCGAACACACGCCGCAATGCGTGTGTTCGTTGGTTGTCTCCCAGGTGTGCGCGCAACTCCGCGACGAGGCAATCAAAGGCCCGCAATTCGCCGCCATGATTTTCTTCACGACCTCGCCTTTTGTGTTCCAGAGGAACGGATTGTCCACCGTGAATTTTTCCCCGGCCAGCAGGCTGAAAAGTTCCTGCAATTCCGCCAGCACGCGCGGGTGCGTCGTGCGCGTCGCGCGCCCGCCGATCACCTGGGCGCACACCGGCAGGTTGAGGCTCACGATGCCGTTTTCGTAAAAACAAAGTTTTCGCACGTCGAGCATCATTGCCACCGTTGCCCCCAGCGAGGCATAAAGGAACGACCGCGCCCGCTGCGTGTATTCCTTGTTCAAGGACTGCGCCTTGTTGATTTCCACCCGCAGATGCAGCGGTTTCATGTCGCCGCATTTGTCCATGAGTCCCTTGCCCAAAGTTTCGTAAAGTTTTTTGAATTTGGGCGTGGATTGGTGGTTCACCAGCGTCACCATCCGTTTCTTGACAACGATTTCTTCAATCGCGCCGGCCAGCGAGTCCAATCCGCCGGAAAACATCATCACTTGTTCCGGCTTCTGTTTCGGCAAAGTCCCGGTGTCGAAGCCGGTAAAATAATCCTGCAATAGCGGCGCGTCTTTGGCGGAATAAAAACTGAAATCGTAATAATCGTCGGATAGATAATCCAAAGTTTGCCGCAGCACCGTGTTGATTTTGGGGTCGTTCCACAGCGATAACCGTCTCACCGGAATATGAAAGTGCATCCGGCGACGCCAGTTTGCCCCGAGGGTTTGAACATCCAGCGCCCCGCGTTTCAACGCATGGTCGCCGCAATAAACATACGCGGCGATTTCCAGAAGATCGTGAAACTGCGCCGGGATGGTCTTGTAAAGCTTTTCGTGCAGATGTTCGATCGTCAGACGCACGTTGGTTTCCGGCCGGTTCTGCCAGAGGTTTAACACCAGCTTGGTCGTATCCGCTCCGGTGTTTTGCGGCGAAACTCCTCCGCAGAATATATGATGTTTAGTCTCCATGTTTTCTTGCGCGGGCCGCCAGTTCCAGCGTCATTTTCCGAAATGCCACCCAGCCGAAACCTTCCGCCTTTTCGCGGGAAATGCCGCTGGCACTTCTGTCTCGGTATTTGTGAATCCAGTCGGCGGCAAATTTTTCCACGATTTTGGAAGATTCGTGGCAATGGGTTTTCATCGCGCTTTCAAACTGGCGGAGTTGATTGGTTGTGGCAAAGCGTTTGCCTTCGCCCATTTGCGTCCCATTCGTGCGGCTCAAATACATCTTGAGCAGTCCATTCGATATCCCGCCCACAAAATTTTGAAAAAACTGTCCGAAGTTTCGCGGCTGTTTTAACTGCTTGATGGCGGCGGTGACGTCGTCACCTGCTGCCTCAAACAAGGTGCCTTGGTTGAGTTCTTTTTTGTTCAATAGTTCGGTGACGGCGCCCACCAGCGCGCCTTGCGCCACTTCGGAAAAATCCGAACGCTGCCGGGCATCCTCAATGCGACGGTCATATTCATCACCAATGGACAGCACCATGTCCACTTGAGTCGAGTTCTTCGATAGGGAAATTCCAGCCGCCGCCAGTTCTGCCGCCGGGTTCCGGCTGCTGCCGGCCAGCGCCAGTTGCATGATGAGCCGGATCGCCTCACGGAAGCCGGCGTCATCCCGCACCCGCGCCAGCGTCTTGCCTGCCGCCGCCATCACCGCATCGGCAATCTGCGCCTCGTCCGCGCCGTTTGCCACCAGCGACACCACTTCCCTCCACTTTTTCGTGGCCGGCAGCGTGCCAATGCGGCTGTGTCCCATAATCCGTGTCTGTGATTATAACCCGCCAACAAAACAAACGAATTCCCATCAGGCTGTCGTCGCGTTTGCCGGTGATATGAGCAAAACTTAATTAAACCCCGCTCAAAACGCAATCCCCGCGAAATGAATGAGTTTTGACGCTGCCAAATCGCTCTGGGGAAGTCGTCCGCTCTAATCCGAAAATGTTCATTTGCTTGGACCGCCAATGTCTTACCTGTCCTGCCATGCTGTCCGCATGAAAATAAAAAAATCAATCCGGTGCGGGCGGATGACCGGTGACCGAAGCCCCCGGTTTGAGCTTCCGCAATCCACGATCTTCGATATATGCTCCGCTCAGATGGCGAAACAACAGAAAAGATTGCCGGCCAGAATAATGCCAACGGTGGCTGCGTTGCATGACGAGAACGCGGTGCCGTATCACACGAATGGCAACGGTAATGGCAATGGCAATGGCAACGGTTCTCACGCCAGATTGAAGTTCATAGATTTATTCTGCGGCATTGGCGGTTTCCGTTACGCATTTGAGCGCGCGGGTGCGGAATGCGTTTTCTCCTCGGATTGGAATGAAAAGGCGCAGGATACCTACGCCGCCAACCACGGCGAACGCCCGCAGGGCGACATTCATACGGTGCTGGCAAAGATCCCGGAGCATCAAATCCTTTGCGCCGGATTTCCTTGCCAGCCGTTCAGCATCGCGGGCGTCTCCAAGAAACTGAGTCTTGGCAGGAAACATGGCTTTGAAGACCTTGAACAGGGCAACCTGTTTTTCACGCTCGCGGACATCATCAAGGATCACCAGCCCGATGCGTTCGTGCTGGAGAACGTGAAGAACCTCAAGAGCCACGACAAAGGCAACACGTTCCGCGTCATTTACGAAACCTTGACGGAAATTCTCGGCTACACCGTTTATCACCGGATCATTGACGCGCAAAGCGTCGTGCCCCAACACCGCGAACGCATCTTTCTCGTCGGCTTCCGGCAGCCGCGTTATTTTGAATTCCCGGCCTTCCCGGCGGAAGGGCCAAAACTCGAATCCATCCTCGAAACGAATGTCCCGGACAAATACACCCTGACCGACCACCTCTGGAAGTATTTGCAGGATTACGCGGCCAAACATAAAGCGGCCGGCAACGGATTCGGCTTCGGGTTGGTCACTGGTAAAGACACGACCCGGACGTTGAGCGCACGCTATTACAAAGACGGTTCTGAAATTCTGATCTCACAGGGCCCGCGAAAAAACCCGCGCCGCCTGACGCCGCGTGAATGTGCCAGGCTAATGGGCTATCCGAAGGATTTTAAAATTCCCGTCTCTGATACCCAAGCCTACAAGCAGTTCGGAAACTCAGTCGTCGTGCCGGTCGTCGAGCAGGTTGCCAAAGCAGTCATGGCCACTTTGCGGCGTCCAGTGGAGCACAGGGCCGATCTTGTCCTTATTGCACAAGAGAAAGCCAATGCCGAGGCCGCCGGGCGTAAGGTGCAAAAAGTTGTCTATTCAATAACGAGGAGAAAAAAGTGAGCACTTTAAGCGATACGGCTATGCGTTCATACCTGACTCGTAGCATTGCCAGTTTGAATCGTAATAAATTAAATGGGCTATTGGCTGAAGTTGATTTCCGTTCCCATCTGGCTGAATTGGGTTTTGGTGGCCGCGTATCGCGAGGCGGGTGGATTGCTAGAAGAATTGGGGCGGGAGAGTTTGCGCACAAGACCGCAGTGTTCTTCCCCGAAACAATAATTCCCGGCACTGATTATCCAAACACGCGAAGCTTTCCCCAGGCAGATGTTGGCCTGCACACAATTTGCGCGACATTTCACCAAACCGGAATAGCAGCCTATTTTTGCGCCGCGTCCGTGGATCAAGAAGATGTTGGCGAAAGTGTTCACTGGAACGCGATTCAACTTGGAATCCCGACCACGCCGAACTACCAAGCATTCCCCGGTGCAGTTGCCGACTTGTTCACTAACCGAACACGAAAATATAAATATCTTCGACACAAAACAGACGCTGGTTTGATTCCTGCCGGAGCAGTGGCTGAAGAGTTTTCAAAAGAGAATCTCCGCGTTGCATTCCAAACACAATTCATGGCCGAGGTTTCAGACATCGATGGTATTCTGTGGGGACAACAATTCACCTACCCGCTCGAAATCAAGGAAAAGACAGTTGCAAAAGATAACCGGATCGGGGAGTTCTTTGGGCTGGATACCGGGCCATTTGTCAAACTTGCTTATTATGCAGCTAGGCGTGGCAACTTGAATTCACTTTTCATTGTGCGGGAGATCGACAAAGTCGAAACACGGCAGTTAGTCAATTGGTGGTTCATAAGGTTCGAGGAATTGGCCAAGTATGCGTCATGGGTTTCACGGGCTGGTGGAGCAGGAATGGGAGGCGGGGCGAGCACGGTGGTTTGTATTCCGAAGGCTGAATTTCAGCCATTGACAAAGGAGAATTTGGAAAAACTGTGAACCTACTCCAGGTAAAATCTTTTTTTGTAGCTGCCGGTTGCATAAAGCTTTATGCAAAACCCTTGGCTGCGAACGACAATTCCAAGAACCAGGTATATTTCGGCCCCGGCTTCAACGCGCTGAATCTATTCCCGAACACCGGCATCTTCGCTGACAGCAGCCCGAAAAATCCCATTTTCAAGGCCCGGCTTCAGTTCGGTTGGATGTTGCCAAACGGTAAAGTGACAGAAGCGCCGAATGCGCAATTGATTCTTTATCCCCAATATCCAGAGGTGCGTTTCTCCGGTTTTCTGAAGGGTTGCGTGGCAGCTCCTTCCGATTTGATGGCCGGGCGCATGGAAGGCCGGATTTTATTTCTCGGTGTGACTTCTGCCCGTGGCGTCGTCGGATTCGTCGTTGGTGCCAAATCCGAAATTGCCGGCGAGTTTCGCGCCTTGAAACTTGAACCAACGGACGGGGTTTTCACCGAACTGGCATTGCCAAGCATTCCCAACGGCACGGAATCACGCGATAGATTGTTGGGCGAGTTGCATCGGATAAATCAAAAAGGCTGGATTGATTCCAAGCAGCTTGATTCCAGTGGCGTTTTGAAACCTTGCAACGCGTCGCAGTGCGGCGGATTCACGTTGGAAGCCGAGTTGGGGATTCCAAAAAACAGCGACACCGAACCTGATTTTCTCGGCTGGGAGGTTAAACAATATGCCGTCGGAGATTTTGACCGGATTGAATCATCCAAACCAATCACGCTGATGACCCCGGAGCCGGATGGCGGTTTTTACAAGGACGTAAGCACCGAGGCGTTCATCCGAAAATTTGGGTATGCGGACAAGAAAGGCAGGGCTGACCGCCTCAATTTCGGCGGCAGGCATTTTGTCGGGCGGCGTTGTCCGCCGACCGGCCTCACCATGTGTCTGACAGGATATGACAAGGCAACCAGCAAGATCACCGACGCCGGCGGAGAAGTCGCCCTCGTAAGCGACTCCGGTGAAATCGCGGCGGCGTGGTCCTTCGGAAAAATTCTTGAACATTGGTCGCATAAGCACACCAAGGCGGTTTATGTGCCCTCGCTGTGCCGGACTGAACCGCAGCGCCAGTATGCCTATGGGCATAAAGTGCGGCTCGCCGAGAAAACGGATTCCTTGCGGTTGCTCGCCGCTTTCGCTTGCGGCGAAGTGTATTACGATCCCGGCATCAAGCTGGAAAACGCCTCCACCAAACCGAAAAAGAAAAACCGCAGCCAGTTCCGCGTCGCGTCTCGCAACATCAAGGCGCTTTACGAAACGGTGACAGTTGTGGAAGTCTGATTTCATCCTGGCGCTCCGCGCGCAACCTGGTAGCCTGGAAAAAATGAAAACATTCCACTACATCCCGGACTCGGCCAGAACCGCTGCCACCCAATTGCGTCTCGCCCTTGCACAACCCTTGGAAAATTTGCCGAGGGCGGACTTCATTCGCGCATGGTCATCCATCGCATATCTTTTTCCCGGCCTGCATCCCGATGGCTTTGAAGACGCCGACAGCGGTTGGCCGCGCGTCCTGCGCCGTTTTGCCGCCGAAGCATGGCGGCGCGCAGAATCCGGCGAACTCGATGACGCGGAACTTTATCCATCCGACGCCCAATGGTCCGGCTTATACGACCAGATTAAGAATCCCACGCCCGACGAAAGCCACCGGCGGCGTGAACTAGCGTCGCTTTCTTTGGAATGCGCCCATGCCTGACGTCTTCACCAAGGCGAAACGCTCCGCCGTCATGTCCCGGATTCGCGGGCACGGCAACAAAGAGACTGAAATCGTCCTAATGAACATGCTCCGCCAGAATGGCATCACTGGCTGGCGCAGGAATCAAAAAGTTTTCGGCAAGCCGGATTTCCTCTTTAGGGAGGCGCGACTCGCGCTCTTCGTGGACGGCTGCTTTTGGCACGGCTGCCCCAAGCACTGCAAAATTCCCGCTGGCAATCGTGCGTTCTGGAAAAAGAAGTTCGCCGCGAACAAGGCCCGCGACCGCCGGGTCAACCGCGTTTTGCGTAAAAATGGCTGGCGCGTCATCCGAATTTGGGAGCACGAACTGGCCCGGCGGGGCGACGCATGTGTGCGCCGGCTTGCCGACTCACTGCTCAGTCGGCCACCTCGATGAAATCCATCCAGCCCCGGTCCGAGAAGGCAATGTGGCTGGTGTCCGCCCGGTCATCGAATTGCACCGTCATACCCTTTTTGTCAACGGCCAGCACCGTCGCCAGCACGTCCTTGTGGCCGGGCCGGCCGTCATTGTAAACAATTCTGCCGCCCTTTTTAATCTGATCCAATGTGCTCCGAAGTTTCATGATTGCATTATGCGCGACCGCTCGCGCATGTTCAACAACATTTTTATGGTTTTTTTGACCACCGGGCCAATGCTGCTCTGCGGGCGCTGGCCTTGCGTTGCGCTGGCGTCATTTTCGCCGCCAGCGCCTTGCCGCCCTTCAAACCGCCCAACCGCCCCAGCGCAACCGCCGCCGGATTCTTTTTTGATTTCGCATCATTCGCCATGCCTCCATCCTGCCACGAACCGCAACCCGACTGAAGACAGAAAGTTGATCCCGTTCCGCCTTGATGCCAGATTCTCCTGACTGCATCCTTGCCTCGTGCATAGCCAGCGAGTTTCACGCCGAAAGCTGCGGGGAGCAGCGATCCTCACCGGAAGAACACAATTGATATGAATGAGCCGTCAGGAAAAGAAATTCAAACTACCCGCGCCGAGAACGAGGAGGCTTCGACGTTTCAAACAATTTTTTTCCCCGACGGCAACGCCGTGCCCATCCATGTGCCCGATTATCAGCGCGCCTTTTCTTGGGAAAAGAGGCAGATCGAATTGTTTATTGACGACCTGAAAGAATATCAAGGCTGCGACAAGGGTTATTACTTCGGTCACTTCATCGCGGAGCCAATCATCGCAGAGCAAAACAAGGAGTTTTTGGAAATTGTGGATGGCCAGCAGCGCATTACCATGTTCGTGCTGTTTTTGATGGTGTGCCAATTGCGTTCAAAGGATGCTCCTGCGAACGCCTACTCACTGATCAAGAGTTTTTTTACGGTCAGCTACGACCGTAAAGCGTTGGAAACCATTCGCCGTTACCTTGGAGCATTCCTTGAGAAGAACGGGCATTTCGATGGGAAGCCGCCGGCTGACGAGCAAATCATCGAGGGCCTGTTGTTATCCAAAGAAAACTTCACCCGCTCTCAGAGAAGGATGGTGCTGGCCTTGCTTCGTTTTCACATGGCATTCCAAAAGAGAGAGTTGGATGAGGCCAAGATCGGGGAGTATATCACAGTAGTCATGAACGCTCAGTGTTCCCTTCACCTGGCAAGGGACAAGTCTGTCGCGGTGAATATCTTTGAATTGCACAACACCCGAGGTGTTCCGCTAACGACTCTGGAGAAGGTCAAGGCCAAGCTCATGAAATTCGTCTATGATCATGATGGCGAGGTGGAAATAATCCAGGATGAATTCGGTCAGATTTACGGCATGGAAGAGCGGTTGGCCGCGAGCAGTTTCCGTGGCGAGATGGAGATGGAACATCTTCTCCGGCTTCATCTCAGGGTCATTGACGACGGGGACAAGAAGACTGCGGAGCAATTTAATTTTCCACACACGAATGACACCGCCGACAAACTTGTCGAATATGTTGATTTAAGGCTTCGCCACATTGACGGCGATGAGAATAAACCTAAAATCCTTGAGGATGTCGGTGTGCAGTATGCGATCAATCTGGCAAAAGAATTCAAAAAATCCGTGCGGATCGTCAGTGAATTCCTACCTGCATGGGACGAAGTTGATCGTTTAGTGGGGGACGTGCTAATCTTGGAGCCGGAGTTGAGCTGCCAGTTTTTCCTTATCATTTGCCGCAGGTTGGAGAAAGAAAAAGACAAAGCCGATGGACGCATAGGCGGTGATGCGCTTTTGCTCTGGGAGAAGCTGCTCTTCACACGGGACTTCCATGGCGAGTATCACGGGAAGGCATACAGGGATAATTTTCCGAAATTGTTCACGTTCCGTGTGGTGGATGGGGAGCAAATCACTGTGGTGGATGAGGAGCAAATCACGAATGTGATAAAGAACTACTTGGTGGATGGTTTCCGCCCGTGGGACGTGACGAAAGGACTTCAATCCATTGTGGCCTTGTATTTGAAAGCGCATCAGGAGGACATTCTGAACCGCGCATTTTATTGGCATCCGTGGGTTCACAAAATGAAATACGCCATTTACAAATACGAGGTGAAAGAGAAAAAAAACTATAATATTCGGGAAGTAGTCAAGGGCGGCATCTCGGTCGAACACATTTTGCCACAAGCATGGGCATGGGAGTGGATCGTGGACTCGTGCGGAGTTCCTAGGAATCTGTCAAACGATGAGAAAGACAAATGGATAAAAGACGTTGGTTACTTTATCAATGGAATCGGGAATCTCCTTTTGATTTCACAGAGTGCAAATTCATCTGTTGGGAATAAACATCCGGCAAAGAAGGAATATCCTTATTCTGGAGGATCATACGAAGAGCACAATCAAAACCGGGAGATATGGACGCCGCCAGAAAATTGGGGGAAACTAATCGAGAAGCGCGGCAAGGATATTTTCAAATTCATGCTCGACAATCTAGCTGACGCCTCCGAAAAAACATCCAACTCACCACCCCCATGCCCTCCGCCGTCAATTTAGACCTGAAAAAAATCCAAGACCAAGCCTTTGACCGTGCTGAATGGGCGGAGCAGGGGATTCGGCGGTATCACGCTGTCACGGCAAAGCTGGACGCCTCGACTGCAAAGACGATCCGTGTGCTCTATGACTGGATGTTTGTGCCGACCACCCTCTGGCCGTTTAACATCCAGGATGTGCTGGAGGATTGCCTGACGTCTTTGGAAAATGGGAAACGACTTAACTCGCGCCACAAGTTGATCATTGAACTACTGCCGGAACCGCCGGATGAATCCATTTGTGCCGCAGTGACGGGACATGAATTTCAGGTTCAAAAGGGAACCTACGAAAATCTGGTCAAAACCCAGGCCAAATATGACCAGAACGAACTCGCCATTCGGAATGACCCGGATTTGCGCCGGCAATGGGAGAGTATCAAGGCCGCCTTCGATGTTACAACCTACTGCGACCACAAAGGCGTGATCCGCCGGACCATGACCGCCGAACGCAACCTGCGTCCGTCGTTTTCCGTGAACCTTCGCCGACCGGAAGAGGCCTTTCAAGCGGCGTTCGATGCGTTTTGTCTGCGGTGGAATCTATACGGGATGCAGCATGACGAACCGCTACTGCTCAAACTCGCCGTGAATCTCACTCCCTACGGAACGATGATTCACATTCCCGCCTATTGGTCATTTGACCCGAAGCGTGACATTCGGTGGGATGCCATTGCCAAACTTCATCGAACCCGCGTCCACGGACGCCAGGGTTCCGTCTTGGCCGAAGGCGTTGCCGAACGGATGCAAAATGCCGAAAAACTCCGCCAGCTTGACGAGGAAGTTCGTCGCCTAGGCTTGAAGGGCGACCCGAAGCACGAGTTCATCTGCCTGGGACTGGGCTGGGATGTTCGCACTAGCCCCAAGCGCATCAGTCGACTGCGCGCGGAATTCAAGAACCGCGCCTAGCTCAAAGTATTTGCTTTGCCGCCTGATTAAAGGCATCCATCAAATATGCTCCAACCTCCGTTTCCTCGATTTTCTCAGCGGTGGTGCCGTCGGTTTTTCCCAGTTCACAAAGTTGCGTGTTCAAATATAAATGTTGAAATACCTGGAATATCCGGAAGAAAAAATAATGTTTGGAGATGGCCAGTCCATTGTCAGTGCGCATTTCCTCAAGCACCTGGAGAACCTCATCCTTCTCCGCATTGTATATCTGAAAACAAACCCCATCGGTTTCCGTATCAAATACTTTTAGTTTGGTCTCCCGCTCAACGAGATTGTAAAAGGTTGCTTCATCTGAATCATACCATTCTTGCATTGCCACCAGCATCTGCCCGTCAGAGAAGCCGAATCTTTTTTTGAGAATCCTCAAATACGATTCGATGCTTTCAAACTTGTCATAATCAATCTGTGCCTCCAGCAGCGTGCGGCAATTTCGGTTGATGTGATAAAGCGTCTTTATCATGTATTCATGCAGCGCTACTTGCGTGGTAATGAAATCAGACCCCTCGATTTTGTCGCCCGGCCTTGCATTGATGAGCCTGAAGATACCGAAAGCTTGCGGGATTAACCGAGCAACTTCATTGGCCGCCACCTCTACCAAGTCAGGATCGCGATTGGCACCAGCCTTTTCATTTTTACCCGCGACCGCATTCAACAACAACGAACAATACCTCGGAACAAAGTTTTTATAGGCAACGGTAGTAAAAATATCATTGTAAAGTTCAGGCAGCGTCACATCGTTAAAGTTTGGATTCATAATATTCGTGTGTTTGGTGTTTTTCGATTTTCCCAACTCCCGAATGGTCATGCAATCAGTTTACTGGCAAAACGATGCCGGCTTCAGCCCCGTTTTTTGCAACAACTCGTGCAGCGTGGCTGCATTCGCATGGCACATCATCGCCAGCAACACCCGCCCGGCGGCTTCGGCGTCGGCTTGGGCGTGGTGGTGGTTAAATTGATGGCCGATGTGCGCGGTCAGGGCTTTCAGCCCGTGACTTGGCAGTTCCGGCCAGACGCGCCGTGCGAGCTGACAGGTGCAAATATAATCAAACTCCGGTCGGGGCAGCCCAAAATAATCCAGCGTCACGCGCAAATGCTCGATGTCGAAAGCGGCATTGTGCGCAATCACGATGTCAGCTTGTGTCAGCCGGGCCAGCAGATCCGGCGCAATGTCAGGAAATTCAGCGGCATCCAGCACATCCAGATGCGTCAGGCCGTGGCATTCAATGAAGTCGTCGTGAAACCAGCCGTGGCCTTTGGGTGGCCGCACCAGCCAATAAGGCGATTCCGTCAGTTGACCATTTTCAAAGACGGCCAGTCCGGCGGCGCAGATGCTCACGCGCGAAGGATTGGCGGTTTCAAAGTCAAGACTGACGAAGTTCATCGGGTGCAGGAGGTTTTATGCTTCAAATCACCGGATGTTGTAAAGATACAACACCGTTGCCCATCCAGATGGCAACGCCGGAGGCGGTTCAGGCAGTTCTTCGGTATATTTGCAGAGCATCAGAAGCAGGTGACGGGCATGAAAGAATGCCTCGATGATCGCGCGAGTTGATGACGGCGGTTTCGAGTTGCCTTCGGCCACGATTTCGACGAAGTCTGGATTCAACTTGAGGTGTGGCGCAAGCGATTGCAGAACTTCGACGATTTTCAACGTGGCTGTTTGAGCGCGGAGAACCTTGAACGAATGATGATAAAAGCGGTAAATCGGATCTTCGTAACCCCAATGGTCGGACACGGAGGCCAGGAGCGCTCTTAATTCGGGCAGCCTGTGTTTGGCCGTGGACAGCAACTTCTTCTCTTCCGCCTCGCGCACTGCCAACGGTTTTAATTCGATTGGCACCGGCTTTGGTTCGGCGGGAGGCAACGTTCCTTTTCGTTTTCCATCCGGCTTCCGATTCACACCTGGTTTTTTGGTTTTCATATTTTTCAAGCCGCAAATCCAATTCGCGGGCGGCTGATTTCGTCGGTGTCCTGTCCGGCAAACACCTCGGCGAGGGAGTAATCATGGGCTTGTGGCAATTTCCGGCCAAGACTTCCGGCCAGGCGGGCGGCTTGGGCGTAGTCGAGCCGGCCAAATACGCGATGGCAAAGCAGACGACCGGGACGAAGCAGCGCCGGATCAATGTCGGCGGCGGAGCAATTGATCGTGCAGATGATTTGCAGACGGAGGAAATCGGCGAGCATTCCATCCGACAAATTCAAGAGTGCGCTTACCTGTTCGCGATTGTCAGAACCGCGAGTCATCAGCGCCGCGTCGGAATCCTCCAGAATGACGACGAACTTTTTATTGGAATGATGCCATCGCTGATCGGTCCAGAAGCCGATAAAATCGGGCTTTGAAAGAATGCCCATCGCGGCTGTCGGGATGAAATAGAATCGGTGCGACTCCTTGAGTTCCCCCATGAGGTGACGAAGATAAAAGGTTTTGCCCGTGCCCGGCTTTCCCTCAAAAATCGAGAGGCCATTGGGTCGTCTACAAAGTTTTTCGACAAAACTCCGATGCCATTCTCCGCCGCCACTGCCGTAATGAAGGGCAAGGGCTTCCGGTTTGAGAACCGTGTCGGAAGATAAAGAGACTTCTTTGGTTTTGATATTGTCTCCTTCCTGCTGGATCAGATGGAAAATTCCGCCATCTGAAGTTGGTGGCGTGGGCTGGCGGTATTTCCGGCTGAACTGTGTCACAAGACGTTCCGCCTCAACCGGAGTGGCAGCGAAACCAATAATCCTGTCCTTGTCGGCATAGAGAAAAGCCCGGGGGCCGAACTGAAAGGTGAGATCATCCCATTCCTTCGTGGTGTTTTTGGCGTCTTTGGAGGAAACTTTGCGGATGGAGCGGAACAGGGTGTCGGCATTCTCTGAAATCATCTGATTCAGATCCCATGAACCATAAAACCGGCAGACATGCAATCGGCCCGCGCCAAATGAAGACATGACGGGAACATGCGGCTTGCGATATGTTTCGACGAAAGCATCCGAATCGGCGAGGTCGCAGATGATGGTGGGATTATCAGCGGATTTTCCGGGGCCGCACGGTGCCGGGATGGTTGCCGGCATGGATTGTGGCGAGGCGGTCGTGATGGATTCAGGTGCATTCAACATAAGGTGATTCTTTGCTGATTCAGAGAATGGCCCGATTTCCGTTTGGTTTCAAAGGAACTGAATGTCCCCAATCCCTGTCCGGGCAGCCGCCAGATTATCACACGGCCCGGACCAGGCCGCTCCACCCGAAAATTCTTCCCTTCGGATTTTCGTCCTGTCCGGGCAGCCGGCGGATTCAGTTTGAACTTTTCCCAGTGAGCATCTTCAGCATCCGCGCTTGGTCCTGCTTCCAAGTCTTCGCCGTGCTGCGTTCCAAAATCGCCCTAATCTTTTTGTCCTGTTTTCCCGCTGCCAGACATCCAATTTCAGCTTTCCTCGGCCCGTGAAGTCGTTCGATTACTTCACTGGGCAGCGTTTCAACTTTCAGATTTTTTGATGTTGGCCCGTCTGGCACAGATCCACTCATCAGCAGTTTCGGCATGGCCGCATTCAGCGCCGACCGGAACGCCTCCCGGCCCGGCTGGAAATAATGTTTCAACACAATGTCGGTCGTCTTGTGGCCGGTGACCTTTTGCACCAGTTCCAGCGGCACGCCGGCCGTCAGCGCCAGCGTAACCCACGTCACGCGAAAGCTATGGAAATCCCGCACACTCGCCCGCCGCAAGCCATGCTCCCGCTTCACCTGTAATCCGGTAATTTCCGCTTTCCGCTTTGCGCTTTCCGCCTGATGGCCAGTGCGGCTCGCACCCCGGATGATTCGGCAGCCAATCGCCGCTTCAATCTCGTTCAAGTAGCCGGAAACGCTGCCCTTGCTTACGTTGGCCGCCGCCATGACGGCTTGGATGTTTTGACCGTCCATGTAGAGCTTGAACACCGCCGCCATGCGTGACCGTTTCTCGCCTTCCGGCAACTTGGCGATAAAATTCTCGCCGCGCTTCCGAGCCTCATCAGTTGATATTTCCGGCAGCGTCTTCGTTTCGCCAGCTTCAATCACCGGCTCGCCCAGACCCACTGCCAAAATCTTTTTCACCCGCCAGGTGATGCCGTCGGGATTTTCCAGATACATCCGCGCCTGCTTTGGAAAGACATAGCCCTCGCGCTTTGCTCCTTGCTCCTTGCTCCTTGCTTTCAATTCCTGGTCCAGCATCGGGAAAATCGGTATGCTCACCGTCTGACCCGTCTTGGACGTTTTCACCGTGATGAACCGTTTTGGCAAATCCACGTCCGCCCATTCCAGCAGGCAACAATCCCCGCGCCGCATCGCCGTGCATATTCCCACGATGATAATTGGCCGGATGAATTCATCGGCCCGCGCCGCCTCCGAGATTGCCGCCAGTTCTTCAGGCGTGAATGGCTGGCGGAACACCGTTTCGGTTTCGCGCGTCGGCGTGCCGACAAACGGATTGATGCCGCCCGCCGGCAGCAGATATTTGAACGTCGCCCGGAGCAGCTTGAGCGTGTCATTCCAGGTTTTGCCGGTGATGCCGCGTTTCGATTCCGTGTCCATGAAAGCCCGCGTCAACGTGCGAGTCACCTGTGCCATTTCCACCGCCTTGGGATTCTGCTGCCGCACGAACGCCGCAAACCGGTTCAGCGTGGATTTGCATTGCCTTGAGTAACGGTCATCCACCTGTCGGCGCCGCGCGATCTTCGCCCACTCATCCGCCAGCGCCACCAGCTTCACCGATTTGATGATCTCGCCCGTTTTGCTCTCGTAGATCCGTTCAATGAGGTGCGTTGAATCCCGTTTCGACCGGGCCTCCTCGACGATGCTGTCCAGCTTCATTTGGGCGGCGGTGCGGGAACACTGAAATTCGGTGTCGCCCTGGTCGAGCAGCGAAAGGGAGGGCGGAGGCGTCCCGGTGATTTTGACGTCCAGATTGACGGTGAAACGTTTGCCGTTCACCTCATAGCGGGCATACCAATTTTCGCGCAACCGCCCGTCGCGTTGCTTTCGTAGTTCGAGTGGCATAGAAGGTTTTTCAGTTTGCAGCGCGGTGCAACCGGCTGCACCAGACCGCGCCTTGACCTTCTTATATTCCCACACATCCACCCACACAACAAGCAAAAAAAGCAGAAAAAGCTAATAAATCCCATATTAGTCAAGACACGTTCAGGCTCATAACCTGAAGGTCCTAGGTTCAAATCCTAGCCCCGCAACCAATTTAACCCCGCATGCGCGGGGTTTTTTGTTTTGCAAAGCCGCGCCAACCTTTATTCTCATCAAATGCGCACCGTTTCGGTTCATTTGGGAAATCGCAGTTACGCGATTAAAATTGCGCCGGGTTTGCTCGACCAACTTGGCCGGCAATGCGCGCGCCTGACGCTGGGCACCCGCTGCGCCATCATCACGGACACCAACGTCGGTAAACGATATGCCAAGGCGGCTTTCAATTCCCTCGCCACTGCGGGCTTTTCGCCCTCGCTGATTGTGGTTCCGGCGGGGGAAACGGCCAAAAGCCTGAAAACCGTCCAGACCTGCTACGACCTGCTCGCGGCGCATCGCATCGAACGCAAATCCTTCATCGTCGCGTTGGGCGGCGGCGTGGTGGGCGATTTGGCCGGGTTCGTCGCGGCGACGTATTTGCGCGGCATTGCGTTCGTGCAGGTGCCCACGACGCTGCTGGCGCAGGTGGACAGCTCCGTTGGCGGCAAGGTCGGCGTGAATCTGAAGGCCGGGAAAAATCTTGTGGGCGCTTTTTACCAGCCGCGGCTCGTGCTGTGCGATCTCGACACGCTGGACACCCTGCCGGTGCGCGAATTCCGGGCCGGGCTGGGCGAGGTCATCAAATACGGCATCATTTCCGACGCAAAACTTTTCACGCAACTCGAACGCGACCTGCCAAAACTTTTGCGGCGCGAATCGAATACGCTGGCCGACGTGGTTGCGCGCTGCTGCGAAATCAAGGCCGAGGTGGTCGGCCAGGACGAGACGGAAGGCGGACTGCGCGCGATTTTGAATTTCGGTCATACCGTCGGCCATGCGCTTGAAGTTATTTCTGGCTACGGAAAATACCTGCACGGGGAGGCGATTTCCATCGGCCAGGTGGCGGCGGCGGGCCTTTCGCATAGGATTTCCGGCCTGCCGGCCCGCGATGTTCTGCGAATCGAGAATTTGCTCCAGGCCGCCGGGCTGCCGGTGGAGGTCAAATTGAATCCGGCGCGGCTCAAAAAACTTTTTGCCGCCATGCGTCTCGACAAAAAAGTCAGCGGTGGCGAAATCAAGTTCGTGCTGGCCAAACGAATTGGCAAGGTGGTCTGGGGCCAGCGGGTTCCCGAAGAATGCATCCAGGAAGCCCTCGTCCTTCGACTTTCAACCCTCGACTAACATGAGTTCCGTAAGCGAAACCATCGTTCGTGAATACTTCGAACTGCACGAGTTCCTTGTCCGCCAGCATCGCAAATACATCGCGCAAACTAAACGCGAGGATGATGACATTGATTTCTTCGTGCTGAATCCGCATCCGCAAAAGCGCGACGACGAATTACCGTTTGTTTTGTCATCGCCGGACTTGAAGTTCATCGGGCGCGCCGTCGTGGTCGTGAAAGGCTGGCACACCGAGACATTCAGCATGGCGGTGTTGTCACACGCGCCGGAGATTTTCCGGTTTGTCGAACCGAAGGTGTTTCAGCAGGCCGTCCGCACGTTTGGCGAGGAGGGCGCGCCGACAAAAATTCTGGTCGTGCCCGCCTTGCCACAGGGCGAAGACGCGCGCAAACAAAGTGTTGAATTGCTGCGGTCAAAGGGCATTGACGCCGTGATCCCATTTCACGTGATGCTCGCCGACCTTATCGGGCACATCGAGGTGAACCGCAACTACCAGAAATCCGACCTGCTCCAGATGATCCGCATCCTGAAGAACTACAATTTCTTCAAGGAACCGCAGATGGAGTTGTTCAAGACGAAACAGAAACGGCGTTGAACCGCCTGCTTGGAAATCCTTTTCTTGCGGCAGTAGGTGAACGCGGTTCTGGCTGAATTTACCATGGGTTGGTGGAATCGGAACCAGCCTTGCCAGGCAAATCAAATTGATTTCCTGATTTCCAAAATCGCGGCCCGTGCTAACTTATCGCCGACATGGTTCTGGTCATAGACAATTACGATTCGTTTACCTACAACCTCGTGCAATATCTCGGCGAGTTGCAGGTGGAACTGGAGGTGCGGCGCAACGACGAGGTCACGCTCGACCAAATCCGCGAGCTGAAGCCGGAGCGCATTCTCGTGTCGCCGGGACCGTGCTCGCCGCGCGAATCGGGCCTGTCGAACGAGGTCATCCGCATGTTCGGGCGGGAAATGCCCGTGTTCGGCGTCTGCCTCGGTCACCAGTGCATCGGGCATGTGTTTGGCGCGGAGGTGGTGGTCAATTACCGCATGATGCATGGCAAGACCTCGCCGATTAAGCACAACGGCAAGGATCTTTTTGTCGGGATGGCCAATCCGTTTGTCGCCACGCGCTATCATTCGCTCGTCATCAAGCGCGACACGCTGCCCGATTGCCTCGAAATCACCGCCGAGAGCGATGAGGGTGAAATCATGGGTGTGTGCCACAAGCAACTGCCGATCTGGGGCGTGCAGTTCCATCCGGAAAGCATCCTGACCGAAAACGGTCGTCAGATTATCAAAAATTTTCTCAAGTTGAAGTAATGGCGGCGTACGTTATAATCAAAAGCTCATGCAAATTATTTTGCTGAAATCGAAAATTCACCGCGCAACCGTCACCGGCGGTGACTTGAAATATGAGGGCAGTCTGACCATTTCCGTTGACCTGATGGAAAAGGTTGGCCTGCAACCGTATGAAAAAATCCTCTGCGGCAACATGGCCAACGGCGAGCGGTTCGAAACCTACGCCATTCCCGGCAAACGCGGTTCCGGCGAAATCATCCTTAATGGCGCTGTGGCGCATCTCGGCAAGAAGGGCGACTTGGTGACCATCATGAACTTTGCAATCGTCGGCCAGGCAAAGGCGAAAAAATGGCAGCCCCGTGTCATTGTGCTCGGCAAGAGGAACAAAATCGTGGACGAGCGGGGAATATAAGACGCAAAGGTAGGGCGGGCAGTCCTCTGCCCGCCGTTCGTCCTGCAAAGGTTGCGGCGCGCACGGAGTGAGACGCGCCCTACCAATAAAATTTACAGATTCTTGGCGACTTCGTTCCAATTGATCACATTCCAGACCGCCTTCAGATAATCCGCGCGCTTGTTCTGGTATTTCAGATAGTAGGCATGTTCCCAGACGTCCACGCCGAGCAACGGCTTGCCTTCGCAGCCGGCAACGGCCTTGCCCATGAGTGGATTATCCTGATTAGAGGTGGAAACGATTTCCAGTTTACCGCCGTTCGAGACGAGCCAGGCCCAGCCACTGCCGAACCGGCCGATGCCCGCCGCTTCAAACTTCGCCTGAAAATCGGCAAACGAGCCGAACGTGCCGTTGATGGCGTCGCCGAGCTTGCCGGTGGGCACGCCGCCAGCCTTGGGCGCGAGAATTTTCCAGAAGAACGAATGGTTCCAATGGCCGCCGCCGTTGTTGCGCACCGGGCCGCGGATGTTGTCTGGCACGGAAGCGAGGTCCTTGATCAAAGCTTCGAGCGATTTGGTTTCCAGAGCCGCGTTGCCGACGATGGCCTTGTTGAGGTTGTCCACGTAGGCCTTGTGATGGCGGTCGTGATGAATTTCCATCGTCAGCGCGTCAATGTGCGGTTCCAAGGCTTCCTTGGGATAGGGCAGGGGCGGTAGTTCATGTGCCATAATATTTAATCCTTTTGTTTCATTTTATTAATCCTGAAAAACAATTTGCACGCAAATGAATAAAAATCAAGTGCGGATGAACATTAATCGTCAATCCTTTTACTTGCTCTTCCCGAGTCATTACCAGGACGCCCAGTTGGGGGTGTTGCGTCCCGTGTCACTATTTCTTCACCGGCTAATTCAGCCAGCACTTGGGAAATGGTTTTGGATTGTCCCGGCAAAATCAAATCTGGCGCGATTTCGCTCAGCGGTCGAAGCACAAACCGCCGCAGATGTGCTCGCGGATGCGGCAAAATCAACTCCGCTGAGTTTCGCGCCTCTGTTCCGAATGCAATCAGATCCAAGTCCAGCGCACGCGGCTCGTTCAGGACTTTTTTTGGCGGACGTCCGAAGTCCTTTTCCAGCGCGCGAAGTTTCTGTAGCAACGATTCCGGTGTTTCGTTTTTTTGCGGCGCGAAACCAACCATGGCGTTCACAAACAGCGGCGAGTTGGGCGGACAATTTACCGGCGTGGTTTGCCACAGCGAAGACTTAAGAATCGGCTGGCCGGAAAACTCCTGCAATCGCGCCATCGCGTCTAGGATGGTGCGCCGCGAATCGCCTAGATTGGAACCGAGGGCAACAAAAACCAAAGTAGGAGCCGACGTGAGGAGGCTCATTTTTTGTATTATTAAGTTAGAGACTCCTTACGTCGTCTCCTGCGGTTCATTTCAGGCCCAGCACATCCTGCATGTCGTAGAGGCCGGGTTTTTGCTTCACCACCCAGAGCGCCGCGCGCAATGCGCCGTTGGCAAAGGTGTCGCGGCTCGACGCTTTGTGGGTCAATTCGAGCCGCTCGCCGGTGTTTGCAAAAATGACCGTGTGATCGCCCACCACGTCGCCGCCGCGCACGGAATGGATGCCGATTTCCAAAGCCGTGCGTTCACCGACAATGCCGACGCGGCCGTGCCGCACCGCTTTTTCGAGCTGTAGCTTGCGCACGCCGGCCAGAATTTCCGCCAGCGATTTCGCCGTGCCGCTGGGTGCATCCTTTTTCAGACGATGATGCATTTCAACAATTTCCAGATCAAAGTCCGGCCCCAGGCTTTCCGCCGCCTTGCGCGTGAGCCAGAACAGCGTGTTGACGCCGGTCGAAAAATTCGACGCCCAGACGATCGGAATGTGCGCCTTCGCCTCCCTGATCTCAAACGTGTCAGTATCGGTGTGGCCGGTGGTGCCGATGACCAGCGCCTTTTTGTGTTGTGCGCACAATTTGGCAACCTCGGGTGTGGCCGTGTGTGAACTGAAATCCACCACCACGTCGCCGCGCTCAATGATTGCGCCGAGATCGTCGCCGACGTCAATCTGGCCGGCGATTTCAAGTTCGCGAAAATTCGGCGCGCAGGCAATGATCGCCTTGCCCATGCGGCCTTTCGAACCGGTGATGATGACTTTAATCATGGCAGTTGGAAGTTCGCAGATGGCAGATGGGGAGTTGTGGTCGATGTTCGTTGTCTTTCCTATCTCCCATCTTCGATCTGCAATGTCCTAATTTAATATTCCACACCCCTCCATCGTCGCGCGCAATTTCGCGCGGTTGATCCCGCTCATCGGGACGAGCGGCAAACGATATTCTTCGACCAGCAAACCCATCATAGCCAGCGCGGCCTTGACCGGGACCGGATTGGTCTCAATGAACAAATCCTTGAACAGCGGATAAAACCGCGCGTGCAGTTGCGAGGCTTTCCGGATCTGGTCGCGGGTGAATGCATCCACCATCTGCGCGACTTCGCGCGGAATGACGTTCGACGCCACGCTGATGACGCCTTGCGCGCCGACGGCCATGAACGGCAGCGTCAGCGAATCGTCACCGGACAAAATCTCAAATTTTGGACCGAGCGCCGCGCGCAGTTGCGAAACCCGGTCACAACTCCCGCCGGCTTCCTTGATGCCGATGATGTTTTTGCATTCACGCGCCAGGCGACTGACCGTCTCGATGCCGATTTCGATGCCGCAACGCCCCGGGATGCTGTAAAGCACGATGGGCAATCTCGTCGCGTGCGCGATGGCGCAGAAATGCTGGAACAATCCTTCCTGCGACGGTTTATTGTAATACGGCGCGACCTGGAGCGAACCGTCCGCCCCGACATCCTCGGCTCGTTGCGTCAGATAAATCGCCTCTTTCGTCGAGTTCGCGCCGGTGCCGGCGATGACTTTGATTTTGCCCCGGGCAAATTTCACCGAACGTTCGATGATGCGAATGTGCTCCTCGCAATCCACCGTCGGCGATTCGCCGGTGGTGCCGACGGGCACGATGCCGTCCACGCCGCCCTTGATTTGCAATTGAATCAGGCGGGCGAGTGCGGTTTCGTCCACGGCGCCGTTTTTGAACGGGGTGACCAATGCGGTATAAGTGCCGGTAAACATATCAATTCGGGATAAAATCGGCGAAAACCGCGCCGTTGGCGAGCAGGATTTTCAATCTGAAAATTTAACCGCCCGGATGCAAAGGCGCGGACATAATTTTTAGAAACGTTGAAACTGGCGGCAAGAGTTCGATTCGAAGATTCAAAAGTTGCAGTTTATCCTCATGTTAGGAATCATCATCATAACTTTAATCTACCTTTTTGTCACTATCCGTTACCTTCGCCGAATCATCAAGGCTTGGACAATATGGCTTGGCAAGAATCAATAGGACGCCAAGCATGCCAACAACCAAACCAGGAATAACAAACTCAGCGCCACCGCTCACAAAACCATAGATGATAAAAATAACGCCACCAAAGACAAACCATGCGCCGACAAAACGACCGAGAAAATTAAATAGCGCCCCATGACCTTTTTGCGAGTCTGACATTTTCAAAAATGCTCCATGATGCCTAACAGATAATGGACGCTCCGTTGTGCAGTCTATCCTGTTTCATGGCCGCCAGTGTGTTTCGCGTTTAAGTCTCTGTCCAGCACACTTTTGACGCTGAATTTCCGTTTTCTTGACCCTGTGGTGGCGGAAATCGAAATGCCCTTTCCGTGAGGAGAAGGGCATTCCGTCCTTGGCGACCACTAAAAACGTCAGCTACCCGCTCAAAGCGACGCGAACTGGGCTGTCCTGATGTTGGATGATTTTGGAAAACTTTGCGTGAGTGGCTGGAAAGTAAAAGCGAGATCAAGTTCCCGTCCACCGCTTTTTGCCAGGTCGAAAGCTTTCCGTACGGCATTTTGCAGATCGGGCCTCGTGACGGCAACCTGCAGGCTCACTGTTTTGATGATCGTCCTGTCCTGGATCGTGTCCTTGGTGGCGTACTTGGGTTCGTAAGGTTTGTTTTTGGTGTTCATGGCATTTTGTTTTTTCTATTTGGCCTTTGGTTGTACGAATCAGTGGAAATACTACGAAACAAGTCCGTTTCGTCTATGGGGTAAACACCCCATATCACCGGCATGGGTTACTCGCTTATCATGATACCATGAAAGTTCAGAAGATCGAACTAATGTTGCTTGATGCAACAGCGCCCATTTGCGACGTCTGCACCAGGCGCAGGACGGGACGCGCATGATCCTCCTCGTCCTCTGCTTGTTGGTGGCTGCCTCCTTTGTCTGCGCTGTATTCGTCCTCTGCGCTTGCGCCCTCGTCGCGGCCATCTTGCCGCCTGATCCGGCCATCCAATGGCGGGAAGAGGATATGGGGCAAACACCCCATAGCGCCCACCATTTTCCCAGTACAATATTATCATAGTCAATTTCACAAAAGGATTTGTAAGCCAAAACTCTGGGTGGGGCTGAGATTATGATGCAAAGAAATCATCAAAACGAGAACGGGACTGACAACGAGAAGACGCAGCCCGATGGCCGGCAGCGGGTCGTCAAAGTCGAGAGCGTCGCAAGTGGCAATGGGGATGATGGGTCGCATGTGTTGGTTGTAGATGCGGACGCGGAGCAGGGGATCCGCGCCTCCGAACTTAGTTATCGGCGGTTATTCGAAGCGTCGGAAGACGGCATCCTGATTTTGGACGTTGACACGGGACGCATCAACGATGTGAATGCTTTCCTTTTAAATCTATTGGGTTTTTCCCGCAGTGAAATGCTCGGCAAAACCGTTGGGGAGCTTAGTCCGTTCAAGGACATCGTGTCCAATCAAGCCATGTTGGAGCGACTGCAACAGCACGGGTATGTCCGCTATGAAGACCTGCCACTGCAAGCGAAGGATGGCCGCCACATTGCCGTGGAGTTTGTCAGCAACGTGTATCAAGCCGGTGACCGCAACGTGATTCAATGTAACATCCGCGACATCACGAAACGCAAGCAGGCGGAAGAGGCTCTGCGCGACAGACGGGAGAAATTCCGGAGCCTCTTCGAGAGTTCCGATGAAGCCATCACGACTCTGGAGCCTCCTTTCTGGAAGTTCACCTCTGGAAACCCGGCCACCTTGAAGATGTTCGGGGCGAAGAACGAGGAGGAGTTTATTTGTCACGTGCCATCGGAACTGTCTCCCGATCGGCAGCCGGACGGGTGCGCGTCCACTGAGAAAGCCATGGAAATGATTAAGACGACCATGCGCGAAGGCTTCCACTTCTTTGAGTGGACGCATCGGCGGATCGGCGGCGAGGAGTTTCCCGCCAACGTGCTCCTGACTCGGATGGGGCAGGGGCAAGGTGGTATCCAAGCCACCATCCGCGACATCACCGAGCGCAAGCAGGCGGAAAAAACCTTAATCCGGCTTGCGGCGATTGTTGAATCTTCGGACGACGCCATCATCGGCAAAGACCTGAACAGCATCGTCACCAGTTGGAATAAAGGTGCGGAAAATATTTTTGGCTATACGGCCAGCGAGATGATGGGAACTTCAATCATGCGGCTGATTCCGGCCGACCGGCAGGATGAGGAGAGACATATTCTGGAGAAGATCAAGCGCGGCGAATGGATGGAGCGTTTTGAGACTCTGCGACTGACCAAGGACAGACGGGTGATTGATATCTCGATCGTGACATCACCGATCAAGGATGCCACCGGCAAGGTCATCGGTGTATCGAAAGTGGCGCGCGACATCACCGCCCGCCGGAAATTAGAGGAACAATTCCGCCAGTTGCAAAAGATGGAGGGCATCGGCCAGTTGGCTGCCGGTGTGGCGCATGACTTCAACAACATCCTGACGGTGATTTTACTACATGCAAATCTGATGAAGGCCGGGCCCGGCAGCTCTCCTGAACAATTGGAGTCCGC
>Ga0302319_10001148_pt1 | contig 59363 bp, 39 predicted proteins | sample Bog_T0_2_FD_203319 | JGI IMG/M metagenome (GOLD analysis project Ga0302319, IMG submission 203319) | Peat permafrost microbial communities from Stordalen Mire near Abisko, Sweden - Bog_T0_2 | ecosystem: Environmental > Terrestrial > Soil > Wetlands > Peat | place: Sweden: Abisko, Stordalen Mire...
GCGACCTTCCGCCATCAGGAGGCTTGTAGCGAACGTTCGCTCATAGACGGTGATCTCTGCGTTGTCCTTGACAGCGCCGAGCATGGCCCTTTCGATCTCCCATCCCGTCTTGTCGGCGGCATGCACGATGCGATTCCTGCTGTGGCCCCCCTCGCGACCAAGCGCCAATTCACCGTCGGTTTCAAGATCAAATTGAGCGCCAAGGCCGATCAGCCACTCGATGGCGTCAGGGGCATGTTGCACCAGAAAGCGGACGGCGTCGACATCACAGAGCCCCGCTCCGGCAATCAGTGTATCTTCTTCGTGCAGTCGCCAGGAATCGGCCTCACCGACGGCGGCGGCGATACCGCCTTGGGCTTTGCTCGTGTTAGATTCGAAGGCCTCACCCTTGGTCAACACGCAGACTCGACCGTGGCGGGCCGCCCGGAGGGCGAAGGTCAAACCCGCGAGCCCGCTTCCGATGACCACAAAGTCGTAGCTGTCTATACGGGTGGACATGGTTTATCCTACGCTACCCGCTCCGGAGGGGTGCCAGCGGGTAAACCCATGCCATGGATGGACAATACGAGAGGGTAGCAAGGCAATTTGGCCCCAGTGCGGCCGCATATGCGGTGAGCAGCACTCACGCAGATGCAGTTGCTCTCACCGACTTGGTCGATCGACTGCAACTCGCCAACACCGATCGCTGCATCGACATCGCGACGGGAGCGGGCAACATGGCGTTGGCGATGGCGCCCCATGTGGCGACGGTCGTTGCCGTCGACATTACGCCGGAGATGCTCATCCTGACCCGAGAGCGTGCGACAAAATCCAATCTAGGCAACCTCTCGGTTGCCCTAGGAGCGGCAGAGCGGTTGCCTTTTGCCGACAGCACGTTCTCCGTGGCGACGGTCCGGACGGCATCTCACCACTTTGCCGACGTCGGACTATCGGTTCGGGAGATGGCACGGGTGCTTAGGCCCGGAGGCCTGGCCATGATTGTTGACACCGCCGTTCCCGAAGACGCCGAGATTGACTCGGCGCTTAACCTGATCGAAGTGATTCGCGATCCATCCCACGTGCGGAACTACGCCCCGAGTGAGTGGAGGGGCTTCCTGGCAGCCGCATCCTTTGAAGTTCATTTCGAGCGGATGCATAGTCATGCCCTTGGCAAACGCATGCGATTCAGTGATTGGACTGAGCGCATGAAGGTGCCGCCCCCCAGTATCGAACGCCTCCGTGGCTTGTTTGAGGAGGCTTCGCCCGGCCTCAAGTCGGTGATGGACATCCAAGTGGAGGGCGACGACTATTGGTTCACACTCCCCGAGATCACGCTTGTAGCGAGGCGCATCGGCGAGCCTTGAATACCGTCATTGGGTCCAAGAACTGTTGCGCTCCCCGCGAGGGGCCATAATTACCGCCAGTGGCGATCGCGATTCTCCAACTGATCCGACCCAAGCAATGGAGCAAGAATCTCTTGGTCTTTGCTGCCCTGCTCTTCACCGGAGATTTCCGCGATACCAGTCTCATCATTCGGGCGGTGGCTGCATTCCTGGCGATGTGCGCCACTAGTTCCGCGGCCTACGTGTTGAATGATCTGCTTGACGCCGACCGCGACCGCGCTCATCCGGTGAAGAAGAATCGGCCGATCGCCAGTGGCCGTATTTCCATTCCCATTGCCATCCTCGTTGGTGTGTTGCTCGCGGCAGTTGGTATCGGAATCGCCAGTTGGCTCGGGCCCGGAGTGCTCGCGCTCGTCGGCATCTATATCCTGATCCAAGTTTCCTACAACGCGATATGGAAGCGAGTCCCGTTGTCGGATGTTTTCATGATTTCGGCGGGGTTCATTCTTCGGGCGGTGCTCGGAGCGGCCGCGCTCGGAGTTGCGATATCCGGATGGCTTCTCTTCTGTACCGGGAGTCTCGCCCTGATGCTGGGCTTCGGCAAACGGCGGCATGAATATGTGCTTCAAGGGGACGAGCGGGTCAAGAGCCGAGAGGCATTGGCAGGCTACAACCTTGAGACCCTGAATGCGTTTGTCGTGATGTGCAGCGTCTGTGCCGCCCAAGGCTACGCTATGTACGCGATTCAAAGCCCGACCGCGGTCAAGTACCCGGGGCTCGTGGTCACCACGCTGTTTGTGTTCTACGGCGTGTTTCGCTACGTTTACGTGGTGATGCGGAACGGTGAGGGGGGAGAACCAGAGAACCTGCTCTTCAGGGACACTCATATCCTCTTCACGATCCTCTGCTTCATCGTAACCGCTATTCTGGCGATTCGCGGAGTTCATCTTAAGATGATTGAAGGCGGGCATTGATGGAGTCGTATCGTTTTGCAATTGTCATTGGGGCATCGAGCGGCATCGGCGCCGAGTTGGTTGAGTTACTTGCAAACCAAGGCTGCCGAGTGGCCGCTGTGGCCAGACGGACGGACCGCTTGACCGAATTGGCCTCCAGGTATCCGGGCAAGGTTTTGCCCTATACCCACGATGTGACCAATTATGAGGAGGTGCCGCCGCTGTTTCAGGAGGTCACCCAGGTATTGGGCGGCTTAGACCTCGTCATCTATGCCAGCGGTGTGATGCCGGAAGTCGGTTTCAACGAGTTTGACTTTGCGAAGGATCGCGCGATGGTAGAGGTCAATCTGCTGGGAGCGATTTCCTGGCTGGACGAGGCGGCCAATCGCATGCAACAGACCCGACACGGTTGCATCGTGGGAATCGGTTCGCGGGGAGGGGATCGGGGGTTCGGAAGTATGCCCGTTTACTCCACCACCAAGGCCGCGTTGGCCACTTACCTTGAGGCACTGCGGAACCGGGTCGCACGATATGGCGTTCGAGTAGTTACCGTCAAACCGGGACCGGTAGCCACCGAAATGACTGCGCATCTTCACCTAAAGGGCATGCTCTCCGCGCATGCTGCGGCCCGCCGAATCCTAGCAGTGAGTTTCAAGACCGGGGAGCACTATCTTAAATTCTCCGACCGCTGCATTTGCGCGGTCATTCGGGTCTTTCCGTCGTTCCTGTTCCGGAGACTTAAGCTGTGAGTGCGGCCCCGGTGCTGCCGAGAGATCGCCTCGAAAGCCTCTCGGGTTTCGGAATGGTCTTTGCCAGCGATGGCTACCATTTCCGCCCTTCGACTGTGGACCAGGTTCGCGACATTCTGCTGCTTGCCCAACGGACCGGGAGAAGGATCGTTCAACGGGGCAGCGGAAACAGCTACGGAGACGCCAACATCGGCGCGGAATGCATCATTCTCGACTGCTCGCGAATGGACCGTATTCTCGCTTGGGATCCTGCAAGCGGAGTCATCGAAATCGAAGCAGGGGCGACTATTGAACGGCTATGGCGTCACTGCATGGAGGATGGATATTGGCCACCGGTCGTGAGTGGGACCATGTTTCCCACCGTGGGGGGTGCGCTCGCGATGAACATTCACGGGAAGAACAACTTTCACACAGGACCCATCGGCGAGCACGTGCTTGAATTGAGGATCATGGACGGTTCGGGAAATGTCCGGACGCTCGGGCCAAGCGACGAGTTGTTCTATTCCGTGATTGGAAGTGCCGGTCTGCTGGGGGTCATCCTTGGCGCCAAACTGCAGATGCGGCGCATCGCATCCGGCAGTCTCAAAGTTTTGGAACTGACCAATCCCGATCTCCACGATCATTTTGTGCAGTTTGAGCGCTACGAAAAGGAAGCGGACTATATGGTGAGCTGGGTCGATTGCTTTGCAAAGGGACCCCGTTTGGGCCGAGGCCAAATGCATGTGGGTTGGTATCAAGGCTCGCCCGACCCAGCGAGCTTGATGCCGGCCGCCCAGGACCTTCCCGACACGATCTTGGGATTTTTCCCAAAGGCTGTCGTGTGGAGGATTCTACGAGCGTTCAATAACCGCTCGGGCATGCGGCTGATTAACTGGGCCAAGTATTCGGCCTCCGCTGTCCTCCACGATGGCAACAGCGTGATCCAGGGGCTTGTGGCTTTCAGCTTCTTGCTTGATTACGTGCCAAATTGGCGCAAGGCCTACGCGCCTGGAGGCTTCATCCAGTATCAGTCCTTCGTTCCGAAGGAGCAAGCGGAACAGGTGTTTCGCCGTCAACTGGAAATGCAACAGGACGCCCGCTTGGAATCCTTCCTTGGGGTTCTCAAACGCCATCGCCCTGACAAATTCCTGTTGTCTCATAGTGTTGATGGATACTCCTTCGCCCTTGACATCAAAGTGACACGAGAGTCTTGGCCTCGGATTCAAAACCTGGCCCACGTCATGAATGATCTCACTCTGCGAGCGGGCGGACGGTTTTATCTGGCCAAGGACTGCACCCTGCGTCCCGCGGACGTTCGAGGTTATTTGGGCGAAGCTGCGCTGAACACTTTTTGGCGGCATCGGGCCGAGGTCGACCCAGGTCGATTGTTTACGAGCCAACTTGCTCAGCGCCTGCAATTGGACGAGATGGGGTAAACCCCGGCGATGGGGGATCTTCAGGTCGCGGGTCGGCTCGGGGCGGCGCTCGTACTGGGCCTGATTATTGGGCTGGAGAGGCAATGGCGTCAAGGGTTAGGTGGCATGCGCACTTACACCTTGGTTTCCCTCGGTGCGGCGCTGTTTGTTCTGGCGGGCGTTATGTTGCCCAGTGCGGATTACACGCGGTTTGCCGCTCAGGTTGCTTCGGGCATCGGTTTTCTATGCGCGGGCGTCATCTTCCGACAAGGGCCCACTGTAAAGGGACTCAATCAGGCAGCGACGATTTGGTGCTCTTGTGGGATAGGAGTCCTTTGCGGGGCCGGCCTTATGGTCCCAGCATCGGTGGGGACGATCGGCGTCCTTTTCGTCAATCTCGTGGTGCGGACATGGTCGCTTGAACTCGATGCGCATCTGGGCGATAGCCCCGGCGTTGCTCTCAGGTACACGCTCGAGATCGATTGCACGGTGTCGCAGACCAACATCCTACGCGCCCGGCTTGCCGCTAGTCTCGCCGAGGGCGGTCCCTTGAGACTTAGCTCGGTTGCAACGGTCGAGGGGGCGGGCCACGGTTCACGGGGGATTCGCGCCGAATTGGTAAGCCAAGGGCGCTCTGATGAGTCGGTTGAGCAGCTCGTTGCCCACATGAGCCAGGAGGCGGGCATCAAGAGTATTCGGTGGCAACTGGCGCCGGCTGATGGGACCTTTCCGATGCCGCTCTAGATGGACGCCGCGAGTTCGATGTCAGCCAGCGCCCTTTCCAGAAAGTCGCGTGACCCAGCCTCATGTTCTTGAGTGAACTTACGGAACGTGGACTCAACCACCATAACGAGGCTAAGGTATAGGGTGTAAAGCCGCCTGCGTGTCCGGCACGTTTTACTTTGAAATCGCTCGCCATATGAATGGAGCAGCGCCTCACTCGGTTCATAAAAGTTGGCTTCCATCAAGGGATCTCCCCACATTGCGCGTTCAAAGTCGATGTAGCCGGTGATCTCGCCGGATTCGGGCCGCACAAAGATATTTCCATCCCAAAGGTCCCAGTGAATGAGCCTCGGGCGAGTGACCTCCTCCAACGCATCATACAAAGAGGCCGCGACCTTAAAGGCGCCTTGAACTCCTGGAACCGCAAGGTCCTCGGCATCGCTTTGCAGCCACGCGAAGAGGCCAGCCACGGCCTCAGGCCACGTTTGGGAGGGTGGGCCATTGAAGAGGCCGAATTGGGGTCCACTTATCTCGTGAAGTTCTCGGAGGTGAGCACCGACTTGGCTTCGCGCCTGATCTCTCGCTTCGTCGGACATCGAGTCGCGGACCTGACTCATCGGCTGGCCGTCAAGTCTGGTGACGATAAAAAAGTCGTGCGGCAGCATGTCATGGGAGGTGTCGTAGGCCAGCAGGGAGGGCACGGGAAGTCGGCTCATCGTCCGCACCAGGTCAGTCACTTCGATCTCGGCCTTCATGAGATCGCGTTCATAACGAAGTAAGCGGATCGCCGGGGATGGCGCGATCTTAAGGACGAACTCGTCTCCGTCTGGCATTTTCAGCCCGAATGCGGTCCCAAACCAACCCTCCTTCAACTCATGAATGGAAACGGGTCGGGCCCCGAGGTGCTTGTGGGCAACTCGTCCTACCTCATGGTTTGTCAAGCGCGGCTTGGTGATGCTTTCGATTTGGTTGGCCGCCTTCCTCTCAGGGCCGTTTCAGAACGCCGGTGGCCCTGTGAGGAAGTATTTCACATTGGATGCCGCGGTCAGCTCATCCGGTGGCTGACCGAAGGCCCAAAATCTAGTGCCGCCTGAAGACAAGCGGGAAAATCAGGGCCATCATGAGCAGGCTGAAGCAGACCGCCCCAATGATCGCCCCCCACTTGGCCCACTTCATTTCGTGGGCTTCCAGCTCATCCACGGTGTTAAAGCGACCGCTTGACCAGGCCCACTCATTGCCTTTCACGCCAAACCAGACGTTGACAAGGAGCATCGCGAGGCCGAAACCGTAGGTTTTCAGCATGGCGCCGACGACGAGAGTCGCCAGGGTCCAATACTTGCCGTGGCCGACGCCCCAGATCCAACTAAGAAGGCAGGCCCCCCAGTTGAACTTCCTCCTGACTTCCTCTGGAAGGACAGAATCGTTGCCATAGGATCGGGGGTAAGCCGTGAAGGGAACTCCGCTCGCGGCAGCGCCAGCCGGGCCGAAAGCAGTGGCCGTCAGCGGTTGCATCGGCGAATAAAAGGTGCCTGGCGGTGCCAGTTGGGGCTCCATTGAGGGCGGCAGTGTTGCGGTTTGGATAGCCGCCAGAACTCCGAATTGCAATCCGGGAGCTTGCGCTGCGACCACCTGTGGGCCACCTTCTTCGGGCGTGAGCATCGTGAAAGGGCCGAGTCGTCTTTCCTGGATCCACTGATTGAGGGTATCCACGTCGGCAGGGCCATACTGTTGGCCGTCCTGACCAGTCATCAAGTATTTCATGGGGTTAATGGCTCGATTCACCGTTGCTAGAACAAGAATCATGCCATTTATCCCACAATGCACCGGTCACGCAACCACAAGGATTGCCTGATTGCATCGCAGGGCCCGGCTGCTCAGTGGTTGATGATCGGCGGCTGCATACCCGCTCCCGAGCGGGCAAGCATGAGCGCCGAGAAGGCTCCGGTAAGGCCGAGGATGACGCCGCAGACGCAACCGGCGATCAGAATCCCGACGCCCCATTTGGCCCAAATGACTTGACAGGCTTCCATTTCATCGGCGCTCTGAAAGCGACCGCTTTCCCACGCCCACGTGTTGCCTTTGACGCCATACCAAATTTGAAGGCCCAGCCCTAAACCGAACGCCACCACACTGCCAACGCCCGGAAGCGCCAAATTGAGTGGAATTGAGATGCCACCCACTGCGAGTGAGATCAGCGTTAGGTAGGCCTTGTGGTTGAGGCCCCAAATCCAGGTCAAGAAGAAGGCACCCCAGTTAAACTTCTTGAGGACATCTTCCGAGGGTCCGAAGCTCTGACCGCGCGGATAGGGACTGAAACCCGGGCCACTTGTGGGAGCGCTGACGCCGCGAGAGGGCGCACCAGGTCCATAGCTTGGTGGCGGCGTATATCCGGTGCCGGGAGGGGCAGCGGACATCGGTTGCCCAGGCTGAGCCGACGGGTTGGCCTGAGTAGGCCCAGGCTGCGGAATCGAGCCTGGAAAGACAAGCCCCTGCACCATTGAAGCCGCAATGTTGGGACCGCCATCTTCCGGGGCGAGCATGGACTGGGGACCAAGGCGGTTTTCCGTGATCCACTGGTTTAGGGTCGCCAAATCGGCAGGGCCAAACTTCTGGCCATCGGGAAGTATGACAAAGTATCTCATGGCTAGGTGCCCCTCAACATTAGCACACAATTGCGGCATTTTGACGAGGTTGACCGTCGGCATCGGGAAGCCGCTAACGAAGCAAAAGCATTAGGAAACGACCAACGTGGCCAAATGAACTGACGTAGACTGTTGCACGGGGAAAGCTCCGGTGCATGTTGTCATGCGGACCTATCCCACGTATTCAGGATCAGTTCGGCGGGCGCCGCCTAAATTCTGCATCCCATCACAATCTCTGGATTTGCTTTGTAGTATATTATCGTCTACTAGTTGGTAGCTATGCCTCACGACAAGATCGTTGTTTCCGGTGCGAGGGAGAATAACCTCAAGAACATCTCGCTCGAGATTCCCCGAGACTGCTTGGTGGTCATTACAGGTCTCTCTGGCTCGGGAAAGTCATCGCTAGCTTTTGACACCATCTATGCCGAGGGCCAGAGGCGCTACGTGGAAAGCCTTAGCGCCTATGCGCGCCAGTTCCTGGGGCAGATGGACAAACCGGATGTGGATCACGTCGATGGCTTGTCTCCCGCGATCTCCATCGACCAGAAATCGGCCTCGAAAAACCCCCGATCAACGGTCGGTACGGTGACCGAGATTTATGACTATCTGAGGATTCTCTATGCCCGGGTTGGCACCCCTTTCTGTCCAAACGGCCACGGACCCATTGAACGCCAAAGCACCGACACGATCGTCGATGTCGCACGTTCCTTGCCGGATGGAACCAAGCTCCAGGTTCTGGCGCCGGTCGTTCGCGGCCGCAAGGGTGAATACAAATCGGTTCTGCAGGATGTCGCCAAGGCGGGCTATGTTCGGGTGAGAGTGGATGGCGAAATGCACGAGGTCACCGATGACATCGAAATGGATCGCTACAAGCAGCACACCATCGAAGTCGTCATCGATCGGATCGTGATGAAAGAAGGCATCGACCGAAGGTTGAGCGATTCCATTGAAGCCGGCCTCAAGATGGGAAAGGGTCTCATAACCCTTAGCTACCAGGCATCCAGCGAGGCGGATGACACGAGCCATTTCCCAGAAGGCTCGCCGGCGCCAGAAGGCTACACCGACGTTCTGTTTAGCGAGCATTACTCATGCCCCGAGTGCGGATTCTCGATGCCGGAACTTGAGCCCCGGATGTTCTCGTTCAATAGTCCATTCGGCGCCTGTCCAGAGTGCACAGGGTTGGGGACCAAAACGGAGTTTGATCCTGACCTCGTCTGTCCTGATCCCTCCAAATCACTTCGCGATGGCGCCATTGTGCCGTTCGTTTACAAATCGGGTGAAGTCAAAGAGTGGTGGCCGGAAATGCTGGATGCGGTGGGGCGAACGTGCGGATTCGATTCACGGCTTCCCGTGAAGGATGTGCCCGAAGCGGGCATGCAGGCGGTTTGGCACGGCCTGCCCGAACCCATCTCGGTGATCATGAAGTATTCGCGAACGGAGCGCACATTCAAGACCGAGTGGCATGGAGTTCTTGGCGCGCTCAAGAAACGCTATGAGCAGACGGAAAGCGAGTGGGTGAAGCGGGACCTAGAGCAATACCAGGCCACGAAGCCATGCCCGGTCTGCGGAGGACGCCGCCTGAAGCCTGAGGTCCTGTCGGTAAAGGTAGCCAGCCTTGACATCGCATCGGTCACTTGCATGCCGGTAGATGAGGCCCTTGCCTTTTTCGGGGGGCTATCTGAGAAGCTGAACAAGCGACAACTCACGATTGCCGAGCGAGCGGTCAAGGAGATTGTTGAGCGGCTCCGTTTTCTCGCCGATGTCGGTCTAGGGTACTTGACTCTCGACAGAAGTGCCCGGACGCTCGCGGGCGGCGAAGCTCAACGCATCCGTCTGGCGACTCAGATCGGAAGCGGATTGATGGGCTGCCTGTACATCCTCGACGAGCCATCGATAGGTTTGCATCAACGCGATAATCGTAAGCTTATTGAGACACTTCGCCGCCTTCGCGATCTTGGAAATACTGTCATTGTCGTTGAGCATGACGAGGAAACCATGCTTGCTGCCGATTGGCTGATCGAATTGGGACCGGGCGCCGGCGAACATGGTGGGCAAGTGGTCGCGCAAGGACCGGTAAGCGTCTTCCTGAATTCAGATTGCGAGACCGCCAAATATCTGACCGGGCGACGGGAGATTGCCATTCCAACTGAACGGCGAGCGCCAGGCGAACGCTTGATACGCATCAAGGGCGCTAGCGGCCACAATTTGAAATCAGTCGACGTCTCTATTCCCTTGGGACTGTTCGCGTGTGTAACCGGCGTAAGCGGCAGCGGGAAGTCAACACTGATTCAGGACACGCTATTCCCCCGGCTGATGTTCGAAGTTTACGGGACCCGAACCGTCTGGGAGCCCCACGACGAGGTCACCGGGCTGGAGCACTTTGATAAGGTGATTGACATTGATCAATCGCCGATAGGCCGGACGCCGAGAAGCAATCCCGCTACGTATACGGGAACCTTCGACATGATTCGCGAACTGTTCACCCTGACTCAGGACGCAAAGGTGAGGGGCTTTAAGAACGGTCGCTTCTCCTTCAACGTGAAGGGTGGTCGTTGCGAGGCTTGCAAAGGCGACGGCATTATCAAGATCGAAATGCACTTCCTGCCCGATGTGTACGTTCCTTGCGAAATCTGCAAGGGTCGGCGCTACAACCGCGAGACGTTGGAGGTGCGCTACAAGGGCAAAAACATCGCCGATGTGCTCGAGATGACGATTGAAGAGGCCTGTGAGTTCTTCAAAGCCATTCCCAAGATTCACCGGAAGCTCATCACCCTTCAGGAGGTCGGCTTGGGCTACATCCGAATGGGGCAGCCGGCGACTACTCTCTCAGGAGGTGAAGCGCAGCGGATCAAACTCGCGGCCGAGTTATCAAAGCGCTCCACGGGCCAAACCGTGTACATCCTTGATGAACCGACGACCGGCTTGCACTTTGAGGATGTTCGAAAGCTCCTTGGAGTTCTCCACCGATTGGTCGATCAAGGCAACACGGTGCTGGTGATTGAGCACAACCTTGATGTGATCAAGACCGCCGACTGGGTCATCGATATGGGCCCTGAGGGAGGGACTGGGGGCGGTCAGCTCGTCGCCAGCGGAACACCAGAACAGGTCGCGCTCACCCCAGGCAGCTACACTGGCGCCTTTCTTAGGGACATGTTCGTAAGGGCAGGTCGGCTGCCCGAGGTTAGCGCTCCCCATGCAGTTGCCCAGGTAGCGGAGAGTCGCGCAGTGTATGGCAAGCCCCCTAGGGCCAAGGCAAAGGCTTCTCAGCCGGGCTAATCGCACGCGCCTTGAAGTGCTCGTTTGTTCGTAAGGATCGTGGCGTCCATCGGGTCCACGCAGATGTCGCCCCAGTTAGGGCCGGTCACTCGGACACGTGATCGAGTGGGATTGAGCACGAACAGGAACTCTTTATCAACCGTGGACCGGCTCCGCACAATCACGCCACGTGGCGTGGAGGTGCCGAGCATCGGTTTGATACCCACCTTGGACAGGAGTGCTGCGATCAAAGCGTCGTGCAGAGCCGGCTCGGTCCGCGCCGCAAGGTAGAGGGCGTGCCCCCGCCCATAGCGGTGAGCAGTGACGGCGGGACGACCTGCATAGAAATCGGAACTGAACACCCCCAAGACTTCAGCGGTTTCGGCGTGAATCAATTCGCAGAATTCATCGGTGGCGAAGCTGCCTTCAAGATCCCATCCAGGTAGTGAGCCCATGCAGACTGCGTTCGATGAACCCGATGGAATGACGTCAAGCTCCTCACTCCAGACGCCGAGAACTTCCCTCAGCGGGGCAAGAAAGCCGCCCCGAAACACGAGGCTGTTCTCGTCGACCCATCCGGAAAGGTAGGTCGTGAGAAATGCGCCGCCACTCCGTACAAATTGCTCGATCTGATCCACAAAGTTGGGGCGCAAGCTATAGGCCATCGGGGCAATTGCCAAGCGGTAGCGGCTTAGGTCATCATCCATTCCGACGATGTCCGCTTGGCATCCGGCTTGCTGGATCGCACGATAAAACTCGAGGCAAGTCTTGAGGTACCCCTTGTCGCCACGGACTGGACCGTTAGCAGCATCCAACGACCAGCGGTTCTCCCAGTCGAAGACCAACGCGATTTCCGCTTTAGGCAAACTGCCAGCGATTTCGTCTAGGGTGCCCAGTTCTTGACCCACCGCTTGGACTTCCTTGAAAACGCGGCTTGTCTCGCCGCCCGAATGCCCTACCACCGCTCCATGAAACTGCTCTTCGCAGCCCCGGGACTGGCGCCATTGGAAGTGAAGCAACCCATCGGAACCGTGAGCCAGGGCATGAATACTCTCAAAACGATGGACTCCGGGCCGCTTGAGTGGCATCGAGACATACCAGTTTGCAGAGCTTGGTGTGTATTCCATGACCATCCAAGGATGGTCACGCTTGATCGAGCGCATGAGATCGTGCTTGAATCCGACCGTGACCCAGGTCTCCGGATCGCAAAGATCAGCGACTTCAGCGGGGTAGCTGTCCCAGGAGATGAAGTCCAAATGGGGACCGAACCGGCGGTAATCAAGGCCCTCGTACGTCCCCATCATGTTCGTGGTGATGGGCACCTGCGGCGTCAACGAGCGTAGTGGGGCTGCCTCGTTCAGCATGAATTGGATCGTTTGGTCGGTGACAAAACGCTTCCAATCCACGGTGAGGCCATGAATCGATCTCTCCCCATAGGGACCTCCTGGCGGCTCGATTTCATCCCAGGAGCCATAGGCATGGCTCCAAAACGCTGTCCAATAGGCTCGGTTCAAGGCATCGAGATCGCCCCTGAATTTGTTGCGAAGCCACAAGCGAAATTGACACGTGCTTTCCTCGCCAAAGTCTTCGCCTCCATATTCATTGGACAGATGCCAGGCGAGAAGGTTTGGGTGCTGACCATATCGCTCGGCGAGTCTTCGAGCCAGCTCCTGGGTCTTGGCGCGATAGACCTCCGATCCCAGGTTGTAGTTCACCCGGTTTCCATGCTGCTTCCGCACCCGGTCTACGCCGGTGCGAAGTGTCTCGGGGTAGTTGGCAGAAAGCCACGCAGGGGGCGCCGCGCTTGGCGTGCCGAGAATGAGACGACGGTCAGCTGCGGTTAGACGCGCGATGGATTCGTCCAACCAGCCAAAATCGAATTGCCCTTCAGCGGGTTCGATACGCGACCAAGCGAACATGCCGATCGTGGCAATCTTGAAGTGGGAAAGCTTCATCAGGCGAACGTCCTCGCGTTGCGTCTCGACGTCCCACTGTTCTGGGGAGTAGTCGCCTCCGAACCAGATGCCGGGATACTTGGGATTGATCAGATTGTTCTGTTCCATCATCTATTCTTGGCGCTCAGTGTCCGGAGGACGTCATGCCCCGACCGACCACATCCACGCTTGGGAGTGCGTTGCCACCGTCATCAAAAGTAGCCAGGGTGTCCCAGGGCACCCCTTGTTGAGGGGTTGATATCCACATCGGGGCCCAATAGAGCAGACCCCGTCCCCGTCCCCCGGGTACTTCTCGGATGATCGTCATCACCCGGGCAACAAAGGCAGCCTGCCCCGCCGGGGTCGCCGGCAAGCCGGGTTCGAGCTTGGAGAGTATTTCGGAGAATCCTTGGTGATGCGCCGTCCAGGGGTAGGCAGTCTCGACGACGTAGATGTTTCGATGGTAGTAATCGGCTAGCTCATCGATGTTCGCGCGAAATACGTCCAGATGGCCATGCCAAAACGGGTAATAGGAAAGACCGATCGCATCAAACGGCACGTGGTAGGGCAGAAGATGGTCAAGCCACCAATGTGCGGCTGCATTGTCGCCGCCAAACTGTAGATGAAGCATCACAATGACCGGAAGCCCATGTGCTCCTTCGCGAGCCCCATCGACACCGGCCTTTAGAAGAGCGGCAAGGTGGGCCCACTGTTGGGGGTCCTTGGTACCTACCTGGCCGTCCGGCCAGAGCATGCCGGCGCCGATTTCGTTGCCGATCTGCACCATGGATGGTGGAGTGCCTTGGGCAACGAGGGCGCCGATGACTTGACGGGTGTACGCCTCGACCGCCTCGGTCAGATGAGAGAAATCAAGGTGGGCCCATGCGGCAGGTTTGATCTGCTTTCCGGGGTCTGCCCATGAGTCGGAGTAATGGAAATCAATGGAAATCTTCAGTCCCACGGCTTTGGCTCTCCGCGCCATCGCTAGGGTGTGCAATTCGTCACAGAAGCCATCTTGAGGATGGTTCCAGACCCGAAGGCGGACGTAGTTCCACCCTGCCCTCCGCATGATCACAAAGGGGTCAAGAGGCTTGCCCTGGTAGAGGAAGCGACCGTGGGCGGCTTCCACCTGAGGTATTTCGGAGACGTCTCCTCCTCGGAGCACGTCAACCTGACCACTGGCGATTTGAAGGGTTACCGCCAATACGAAACCAATGCCGAGAAACCGATGAGTGACAGGTCGAGGCAGGTTCATTTCGCCGAGGCTGCCTTGGCCTCGGCAATCATCTTTGCCTTTTGGTCAGGAGGAAGCGGGCTCCCTTGAATCCACTTGATTCGTTGGTCAAGGTTCATCGAATTGAGATTCCTTTGATAGTCCGCTTGAGACACGGAAGGTGCATCTCCAATGTTGTCGCATCCACACAACGGTAAAGCGAGAATCACGACAAGGATTCCAAGGAGCGCTGTATTGGCTAATTTAGGTCGCATTTGACTGCCATCCTCAAACATGGTCCGGGGTGACCCGGCAGCCTTGACGACTGCCGGGCCCCACAGAGTGATCATTGTTGAAATTCGGGGCTTGCCTTATCTGTGCCCCAGAGTGGGTACATCGTTCCGCTGGCGGGGTTGCTCCCGTCGTACGGCCAGAGGTTCCAACCCGATTCGTAACCGAAGGGTTCAAGCTGAGTGTTGCTGAAGTTCTTGGCGTGACTGTCGCAGAAGCCCACATTGGTCTTCCCGCCGTGGAGTCCGGTATAGGTGGAACCCCAGAAGGAGGCTCCAGGCCAGACCGTGTTATCTACCGGGAAGTCGGTGAGCAATACGGTCCTTGAGGGCGCAATGATGTTCACGGTCACACCCGCACCCAGGCCGGATGCGACATAGCCGCTCGGACCTACCGGGGCCCCACCACTGTCAATGCTGCCACCGGCGATATGGCCACCCAAAGCAGGAGTAGAACAGGTGCCTGGATTCCAGCTAAACAAGGTTGGGTTCGGAAGGTAGTCCATGGGCGGGTAGATGTCGCTGAAGTAGCTATCAACGCCCGAATCGTAGGTGGATCCGTAGATGGATGTGCCCAGTCCCACGCACGTGTCGCTTGGCGGCACCATCCAGTAGTTACCAGCGCCGCCAGCATCCTGCTCCACGTGCTGGCTTGTACCCTGAGGGTAGGGGCTGGCCGGGCACTTAAAGATACTGCGGCTTTTGGCATACGGCTGAAGGAACGCGGCGAAAATATAGGAATGGTCGCCGTTCGACGCGGGGATGCCGCTGTCGTAGTCATTGGCGTAAAGGAGGGTGGCGATTCCAATCTGTTTGACATTGGAAAGACAGGCTGTCTTCTTAGCCGCTGCTTTGGCTTGAGCAAAAACAGGGAAGAGGATGGCGGCAAGTATGGCGATGATCGCAATAACGACCAGCAGCTCGATAAGCGTGAATGCGAGATGTTTTCGATGGTTCATAACGGCTCCGTAGGTGTTTGCATCGCTGCAAAAGGCGAGAATGAGAAGTGAGTTAGGCGATTGGGGCGGACGACTCCCGGACGACGAGGGAGACGGGCATGCTGGGATGTCGCTGGACCACCGGATGCCCGTCTAATTGAGAGATCAGAAGTTCTGCTGCTTGGCGGCCAAGCCCCTTAACCCCCATGCTGATGCTGGTTAGGGTTGGACGGACAATGATCGAATACCACGTATCGTCGTAGCCGACGACGGATACATCGGAAGGCACCGAGAGCCCGGCGTTGTGGACGGCGTCAATGGCGCCGTGGGCGGAAAGATCGTTCGCGGCAAAGATCGCGGTTGGCCGCTCGCCGGCTGGCAGCTTCATCAGTTCAGAAGCGGCCAGGTAGCCGCCCTGGCGGTTGAAGTAAGCCGGGCGGCACAAATGCTCCGACTCAAGCCCGTGTTCATGTATCTCATCGAGGAATCCTTGGCGGCGCGGCTCTGAAGTCGAGACATCCATCTTGCCCTCAAGGTGGCCGATTCGTCGATGGCCCAAATCCAATAGGTGCCTTGCCGCCATTCGTCCACCCTGGTAATCGTCGGTTAGCACGCAAAGCCGATTGCCGTTGGGGTTTCCAAGAATGTCCACGACGGGAATGTCCTGCCTTTCGCATTCTTCGTAGATGGGAGATTCGTAGGGTGGACTGACCAGGACCAAGCCGTCGATGCGCTTGTCGATCATCCCAGCGGCCTTCCCTCCCTGGTCCTCAGCGGTGGCTGAGTAGAGCATGAGGTTGTAGCCACGAGCGGAAGCGGCCCCAGTGACGCCGTTGGCGATCAAGGAATAGAAGGGGTCGTGCTCGGCGTAGGCTTCAAGGCTTGGGAACATGAGGCCGAGAATGTGGGTGCGGCCGGTGGCGAGGGCGCCTGCATTTGGGTTGCGCCGGTAGCCGAGTTCATCGGCGGCCTTCATGATTCGGTCGCGGGTGCTGGCGCTGAGGCCAAGCGTCTTGCTCTTGGCCCCGTTGAGCGTGACCGAGACCGCAGCAATCGAAGTTCCCGCTCTGGCGGCAATGTCGCGCATCTTTGCACCCATGTGTTTTTCCTGGACCCATTAGGCGCTTAATTAAAGAATATTAAACGCTTAATTAATGATCCAAACCTATTGTACAGCAAGGCCCGTCAAAAACCAAATGAATTTTGAGGGGCCCTTTGAAAGGGGCGAACAGGGCCCCCCTGCCAAAGGATTTGGCAGGGGGGCAGGCGTCAAGGGTCAACCGAGAACGATGCGCACTTCGTTGATGTGGCCAGCAAGGTCGAGGGGCACCGTGTTCCCATCCACCTTTTGACCGTTCACGGTCAGCGAGACCACGCCCTTGCTCACATGGTTTGGATTCTCGATGGTGATGTCGAATCGCTTGCCTCGGAACTTGCGGCTGACCTTGAAGCCATCCCACGCCTGGGGTATCGAAGGATCGACGATAAGCCCGTCAAAGTCAGGGCGGACGCCGAGAACAAACTGGCTAATGGCGACGAAAGACCATGAAGCCGTTCCTGTGAGCCAGGAGTTCCGGGCCCGACCGAACTTGTTGACATGCTCAATGCCGGTGATGAACTGGGAATACACGTACGGCTCCATGCCGTAGTGGTCGGCCTGGTCATTGTAGGCCGCCGGTAGGTAGGACAGGTAGTACTCAAACGCCCGGTCGCCCCGGCCGAGCATGGCCTCGGCAATGATCGCCCAGGTGTTGGAGTGGCAGAAGATGCCGGCGTTCTCCTTCAAACCAGGTGGGAAGCTTGTCGCGGCGCCGATCTCCAAGTCGTATTTGCGGAACGCCGGCCAGTTCAGGACGATTCCGTGCTTGGTGGCCAGGTACTTGTTGAGGCTGTCCATCGCCCTGATCCCCCGGTCACGCGGTGCGGCGCCGGAAACCACCGACCAGGACTGGGAGTTGATGAAGATCTTGGACTGCTCGCTCTCGTGACTGCCAAGTTTCTTACCGCTGTCCAAAAATCCGCGAACGTACCACTCCCCATCCCAGGCCTCGGATTCGATGGCGGCCTGCATGGTTTGAGCCATCTCGGTGTAGCGAGCCGCATCGGCGGCTTCTCCGCGCTTGTTGGCCAGGATCACGAAATCGTTAAGGCATCGGAAAAAGAGCTGAGTGCTCCAGATACTCTCGCCCTTACCCTTAAGGTTCAAACAATCGTTCCAGTCTGCCCGCAGACCCAGAAGCAATCCATGTGGGCCTCGTTTGGTCCATGAGAACTCAAGAGCTTGCTTCAGGTGGCCGTAAACCGTGGCCTCGCCCGCGTCAGCGTAGGGTTCCACTTCGTCAAGAATGCTCCAATCGCCGGTCTCCCGAATGTAGGCTGGCACCGAGACCAGCAGCCAAAGATGATCGTCGCTGTAGATGTCCTCTTCCGCCATGACGTTGTGGGGACCTTGCACCCAGGAGAGTGGCTGAAAGTGGTGCAGCGCGCATCCACGGGAGGTTTGGCCCTTCATGAGGGTGAGAAGCTTCTTGCGCACGGCGCCAGGGATGGCGTGGACGACTCCCAGGGTGTCTTGGTTGGTGTCGCGGTATCCGATTCCGTCGCGCCCACCGGCCTCGTTGAACGAAGCGGAGCGTGACCAGTTAAACGTCGTGTGGCACTGATACTGGTTCCACACGTTGACCATCACGTTGGCCTCTTCGCTGGGGGTTTCGCAGCCATAGCTAGAGAGGCGCTCATCCCAGTAGGCATGGACCTTGTCCAGTTCGGCTTTGACTTCGGCGTCGTCGGTGAAGCGCTCCTTCAGAGGTCGCCCAACCTCCTCAGAATTGCCGATGCCCATAACGAACGACGCACGTTTGACCTCGCCCGGCACCAGGGAGATTCGATTCTGGAGGGCGGCGCAAGGGCTACCTCCGACCGCGACAGAACCGAAGCACTCGCCGTTTTCGACCGCCTTAGGCTGGCCCTCGTGACGGTAGTTGCCAATGAAGACGTCACGATCGGTATCGAAACTGACCGCCGGCAGGATGGAGGCGAAGAACGCCTGGGGGCCGGGCTGGGGCCAAAGCTGAATGCTGTAGTCGATCACATCCTGCTTGTAGCTCATCGCGCAGACATAGAGGATGTATTGGAAATTGGTGAGGTCCTGGGTCATCTCCCACAGGCACCATTCGGCGTAACCGAACACGGAGAGGTCTCTTACGCGGTCCGATTTGTTCTCAATCTCAACTTCCCAAATCTCAATGGGCTGTCCTACGGGAACGAAGGCGGTGAAGCGGACCTCGATGCCTTTGTATTCGGAAACGAACGTGGTGTAGCCCATTCCGTGCCGACAGATCGACTTGAACTCGGCGAGAGGCTTGGCAACGGGCTGCCAGGTGGCCGACCAATAGTCGCCATCGGCTTCATCGCGCAGATAGATGTAGCGGCCAGGGCGGTCCGTTGGGATGCTGTTAAACCGGAACCGGGTCATGCGTCCGCTTTTCGGGGACTTATAGAAGCTGTAGCCAGAGGCGTTGTTCGAGATAATCGAGCAAAACTCATCCGACCCCATGTAGTTGATCCACGACGCGGGGGTGTCGGGGTTGTCGATGACGTACTCTCGCCGTTGGGAATCGAAGTGACCGTAGCGCATAAAAAGTTTGCCTAGCTCCTTGAAATTGCGGATAAGCGCAATGCCGTGCCCCCGCCCTAATAGGGGAGATCTCATCGTTCCATGAATAAATGTGAACGGATGGCGACGACCGACGCGGCTGGAATTATACGCCCAAAGCATGGCTATAGGCGTCGGCGATAGTTAGGACTTGGCTGTCGGTTCAGTCGACGGGTCATGCTTCGCCGGCAAAGGTGATGCCCGCCGAGTGCCGAAGCTTGTCGAGCGTGCGCGCCTGCTGAAGCGTGTCCTCAATCGTGACGTATGGGCATTCCCGGGCTTCGAAGTACGCCGCGACCGCATCGGCCTCGTAAGCGTATAGCTCCGGATTGGTAAGGCTGAGGTCGATGGTCTCGGCGAGTTGATTGCCATCGAATCGGTGGATCTTTGAGCCTTTCGATTGCTTCCACGGGCCCTCGATGTGGATGCGGCCTTTATCGCCATAGATCGTAGCGTCGTTTCTGCCGAAGTAGCCGATGCCGTTCGAAAAGGTGGCGGACCGGTTTCCAGAGAACTTCAAGAGGCCGCTTCCGATCCAGTCCACTCCGCGAGGACTCCGTTCGGAGACGTAGTTGGCCTCGCTTGGCTCTTCGCGGAAAGCCATGCGGGCCAGCGACACGCAGTAGGTGCCCACGTCCATCAACCCTCCGCCTCCAAGGGCAGGGTCGTTCCGAAAGTTTGTCCAGTCTTCGCTTGCCTGCCAGGCAAATTCGGAGTTGACCACCTTGACCTCGCCAATGGCGCCCGAGTTGATCCACTCGCGAACTTTGGCGGTCTGCGGTGTGCAGCGGTACATGAACGCCTCCATAAAGAACACGCCCGCCTGGCGGACGGCAGCGAGGGCGACTTCCGCCTCCTGGATGTTCAAGGTAAAAGGCTTCTCGCAGAGGATGCCCTTCCCAGCTCGAGCCACCGCAATCGTGTCCTGCATGTGGGCGTGGTGGGGAGTGGCAATGTACACCACGTCCACTTCTGGGTTGGCCAACACGGCCTCATAGGAGCCGACTGGCTTACCTCCGCGCTTTTCGCAGAACGCTTGGGCTCTCTCCAACGTTCGCGAACCCACGACGACTAACTCGCCGGACCTGCTGAGTGGCAGGCCCTCCGCAAACTGGTGGGCGATGCTGCCGGTGCCGAGGATTCCCCAACGTAGCTTCTTTGCCATAAGTGCCCCAGCATATCACTCTGGAGACTTGACCTTCCAAATGGTGCCGTTGGGTGTGTCTTGGACCTCAATGTGCAACTCGTCAAGCTGGAGTCGGATCGCGTCGGCCCTGGCATAGTCCTTGGCCGCCTTGGCGGCGGCTCGCTCATCAATCATGGCCTGGATGGCCGCTTCGTCAACGGAAGGCGCTCCCGCCACCGAGGCGTCTTGGCCATGTTGGTTGGCAATGATTCCCAACAGGTCATTGATCTTCATTAGGAAGCGGACCCCCGCTAGGCCCGAGACTTCGCTTAGCGCATCCCCCTCGCGGAGGATGAGTTTGGCGCCCTCAATCGCCTTGGCAACCGCCACCGGGGTATTCAGGTCGTTGCACATGGCTTCCAGGGCCTGGTCGTAAAGGTCTTCCAAGGTCTGGGTGAGGTCTTCTTCCGCAGTGCGTCCAGATACTGCTGCCGACTCAGCCCGGGCCAATGCCTCTCGGAATCGCTCAATATTTCCAGCCGCGTCGCGCAGGCTTTGCTGGGTGAAATTCAGGGGCTTGCTATAGACGCCGCCGATGAGGGCAAGGCGCAACGCCATCGGATCAAAGCCGCGCTCCTCCGTCACTTCGCGGACGGTAAGAAAGTTGCCCAGGCTCTTGGACATCTTCTGACCCTCCACCTGTAGGTGGCGGGTGTGGATCCAGTGATTGCTGAACGGCTTGCCGGTCAGCGCTTCGGATTGGGCGACTTCGCATTCGTGGTGGGGGAAAATGTTGTCCTCACCTCCAGCGTGAAGGTCCAGGGTGTCGCCCAAGTAAGCGCGGGACATCGCGCTGCACTCGATGTGCCAGCCTGGAAAGCCCCAGCCATAAGGCGAAAACCATTGCATCAGGTGCCGGTCGTCTTTCTTCCACAGGGCAAAGTCGGCGGGGTGGTGCTTATTTTCGTCGGACACCACTTCCCGAACGCCGCGCTTTAACGTGTCTTGATCGCGGTTGCCGCTCAGCTTGCCGTACTCCGGGAAGCTTTCGACCGAGAAGTAGACCCCGCTTGGCGTCTCATAGGCCTTGCCCATGCGAACCAACTCCATTGCCATGAGGAGCTGCTCGCGAATATGCTGAGTAGCCCGGGGGCGAACATAGGGCTCAACGAGGTTGAGCCTTCGCCAGTCCTCCTTGAACGCTGCGATGTAGTAGTCGGCCAACTCCCATACATTGACAAACTGCTCTCCCTCCTTTGAGGTAAGGCCTTTGGCCATGCGATCTTCTCCTCCGGCATCTGTGACATCATCCTGGGTCAAATGGCCGACGTCGGTGATGTTGCATACCCAGGTAGCCTTCCAGCCAAGGGCAGCAGCCGTACGGACGACAAGGTCAGAGGTCAAAAAGGAACGAAAATTGCCGATGTGGGCGTAGCTGTACACCGTCGGACCGCATGTATAGAACTTGAGAATTCCCGGCTCTTGCGTTCGCAACTCACGCACCCGCTTGGTCATTGTGTCGTACAGGCGGAAAGTGGGAATGGACATTGAAGTCATTTTACCTTTGGGCCGGAAACCGAACTCCCGTGAAGGTGGTTGTACATGGAGGAGCAGATTTGAAGAAGATCATTTTCCTGGCATCGGCTGTGGTGGGGATGTCCATTGGCGTTTACGCCCAGGGCATCCATTGGGCTCACTCGTTTGAAAGCGCCAGCCAGCAGGCTTCGCAGAGCCATAAGCTGCTGCTGGTCGACTTCTATACCAGTTGGTGTCAGTGGTGCAAGGTGATGGATAAGGAGGTGTATCCCAACGCACAGGTGATCAAGGCTTCCAACGACTTCGTTCCCGTACGCCTTGACGCCGAGAAGAACGGGGTCAGTCAGGCCCAAGACTACAGCGTACGCGCCTACCCGACCATTCTCTTCCTCACCCCTGAGGGCAGGCCGGTCTATCGTCTGGAGGGCTACCTGCCGGCCCACGACTTCCTTGGCCTCATGCACGAAGTCGAGATATTGCGCCAACGGATGGAGAAGGGAGATGCCACCTTGCGGTCAAATCCCCAGGACCTCAACACCCTTGCGACGATGACCAACATTAGCGTTGAGGCCGGGGACATGATCCACGCCGAAGGCTATTGGAAGCGGGCGCGACAGGTCATCGGTCGAGCGAAGAGCGACGCGGTTTCCATGGCCGGTGACAATATCGGTAACTCCTATATTCAGCATGAGCATTACGATTTGGCTCGCGCGGTGTTCAAGACCTCACTAAGCGCGGCAAAGACGCCCGATGCTGTGGCAAACGCCATGGTTGGTCTTGCGATCAGCTACCTTGCCGATAATCAGGTTCCGAAGGGCAAACAGATTGTTAACGCCGCGCTAACCATTCCCAATCTGAGCGCTGACGAAACTCGTCGCCTCCGGGCGCTGTTGGCGCAGGTTAATTCGCAGTAACCTACTTTTGGAGTTCAGGCACCCAAGCCGTGGTACGGCCGCCGATCTGCTCGCGAATGAGCGATCGGCCATCATGAAACTCGTCGCCTTTTCCGCCTCCCCAGCGAACATGGAACAGCCAATCCTTCGGGTACTTGGTCGAATCTGCTCCAGCGTCGACCGCGATCCGTACCACGTTGCGAATCGCCCCATGAAGGGCATCGATTTCGTGGTGGGCCAAGGAGTTCCCTAAACGGGCGGGCGCAATCCTTGCGTGGTAAAGCACCTCATCTGCGATCCAGTTCCCGATGCCGGAAATCCAAGTTTGATCCTGAAGGAGTGCCTTGATCGGCGCCTTCCGGCCCTTGAGAAATGCCGCGAGGGTCTCAACGCTGGGTAGGTCAGTCAACACGTCGGGACCGAGCTGGGCGATTCGGGGATCAGATGGTGCATCGTTTGTCAGCCAGATGCGAGCAAGCCTCCTCCCGTCGGTCATCGCAATTCTGCGGCCATCGTCGGAAGTGAGCATCAGCTTCAAGAACCGCGGTCGTCCATCTTCATCGTCCATTGGGGCGTCACCATGTTCTCTCAGTCGAATGGATGGTTGGCCCAGCTCACGAACCCAGCCCGCCATTCCCAAGTGGATGGCCAAGGTCGGCCCGCCGTCCAATTCGATCCACCAGAACTTTCCTTTTCGACCCACGGATATCACCGTGTGGTTGATCACACCTTCTTCGATCGCTTCAGGGGGGACGCCTTGAAAGACGATCGTGTCTACCACGGCTTCAACGTCGGTGATGCGTCTTCCGAGCAACGTTCGCTCGACCGTCCGGCGCACGGTTTCGACCTCGGGGAGTTCGGGCATGTTGCCTATGATAGCGCGTCAGGCATCCGCCACAAATAAATCAGGGCCGCCACAGTGCGGCCCAATGGTTGGTCGTTGGGGGGAATGATTGGGAGGAACCGAGGCACAAGAGGCATTCCACGGAAGTGACTCCCAATGCCCGGCAAACGTGGCAGACCGATGCTCCAAGCCGTTTAAAAACCGCAATGTCGCGGGGAGCCCGTTACGTAGGGGAACCAAAAGCCGATTCCCGCTGTACAATGCCTGAATGGCGAGATCCATCTGGAACGGGGTGATCAGCTTCGGGTTGGTGAGCATTCCCGTGGGCCTGCAAACCGCGACGCAAGAAAAGGACATCCGGTTTAATCAGCTGCACCGGGTGTGCGGCTCGCGGATCAAGCAGCAGAAATTCTGCCCGACTTGCGACCGGGTGGTCGAAGCCGACGAAATTGATCGTGGGTACGAGGTTGCCAAGAATCAATATGTCGTCGTAACCGATGAAGATTTCGATGCCCTGCCCGTGCCCAGCAAGCACACGATTGAGGTCTTGGCTTTTGTGCACCACGAACAAGTCGATCCAATCTACTTTGACCAAACCTACTACCTGGACCCCGCCGAGACCGGACGCAAGCCCTTCGCCCTCCTGATGAAGGTTTTGCAGGAAAAGGGGGTCTGCGCCTTGGGCAAAATCGCCCTTCGCAACAAAGAAAACCTCTGTTTGTTAAGACCCGCCTTCGGCACGCTGGTTTGCGAATCGCTGTTCTACCCCGATGAGATCCGAAAGTCGGAGACGCCGAGCCTCGACTCGGTCACGGTCGACGATCGCGAACTCAACATGGCAAAGAGCTTGGTTGATCTGCTTGCGGACGACTTTCATCCAGAGAATTTCTCAGACGGCTATCGCAGCGCCCTGATGGAACGGATTGAGGCGAAGCAGCACGGTGGAGAACTCAAGACCTCGACCGAACCGAATGCGCCAATGGTAGTCAACCTGATGGACGCGCTTAAGGCAAGTCTTGAGATGGCGCAGAAGAACGCGGCGAAGAGTGGTTAACCGGTGCGCCGATACGCCGATAAGCGCAACTTCGACCAAACCCCGGAACCAGCCGAGGCCCGTGGCGAGGGCGAAGGCCCCCTGCGCTTCTGTGTTCAGAAACACGCGGCCCGCCGCTTGCACTACGACCTACGCATTGAAATGGGGGGGACGCTGGTGTGCTGGGCAGTTCCCCATGGCCCTTCCCTAAACCCTGCCGACAAGCGCCTAGCCGTGCATGTGGAGGATCATCCCTTGGAGTATTTGGACTTTGAGGGAGTGATTCCAAAGGGGCAGTATGGCGGTGGCCAGATGGTGCTGTGGGATCGCGGCGTCTATTCTCCCGATGAGGGCGGTGTCCTGAGCTTTGATGATCGAGCGGAGGCAGACCGCCGCATGCAGACCGAATTCTCCGCCGGCAAACTGTCATTCACATTGCGCGGGAGCAAACTGGCCGGATCGTGGACGTTGGTAAAGACCACCCGAAACGAGCAGGACTGGCTGCTGATCAAGCATCGCGACGAGTTTGCCAGCGCTTCCCGCGACGTTCTGAAGGAGGATCGCTCCGTGCTGAGCGGGCTCTCCATCGAAGACCTTCGCGACGGGCGCTCTGCGGCCGAAGAGTTTGACGCATCCGACATTGCCGGCGCCGTGCGAGCCACCCTTCCGCGATCGCCCCAGCCGATGCTCTGTACGGAGGCCGACAAGCCATTTTCCAAGCCAGATTGGACGTTTCAGGTGAAGCTGGACGGCATCCGGATGCTGGCGCTTGGCGAGGATCGAAAGGTGAAGCTTCTCTCGCGACGTGGCAACGACATCACCGGTAAGTTTCCGGCGATCGCCCGTGAGCTTGCGGCTTGCCCGCATCGATCCTTCGTCCTGGACGGCGAGGTAGTGCTTTACAATTCGCGCGGAGTACCCGACTTCCAGGGGCTTATGGAGCGCTTTCAGCTAGCTTCCCAATCCGACATCTTGCGGCAGGATCTCTTGAGCCCGGTGGAGTACTGCGTATTCGATCTGCTCTTTCTCGACGGTTGGGACATGCGGGGCTGTGCGTTAAGCGACCGAAGGGCGGCGCTGGAGGGGAGTGATCTCCAAGGGGCCCAGACACGACTCCTCGATTTCTATCCAGAAATTGGCGAGCTTCTCTACGACAAGGCCCGAGACATGGGCTTTGAGGGGATTGTCGCGAAAAAATCTTCTTCCCGGTACGTCGAAGGGCGACGCTCTCCCGACTGGCTCAAGATCAAGGAAGGTTTCTCGGATGAGTTTGTGATCGTCGGCTACACCGAGGCAGACTCGGCCAGGCGTGATTCTTTTCGCTCGTTGGTTTTGGCGGAGTTCAATGCGGGGCAATTCGTATTCGCAGGAACCGTGGGCGGCGGATTCAGCGACGACGCACTCAAAACGATGCGCACGCGCCTCGACGCCATGACGCCAGGCGCCTGCCCTTTTGGCGAAGCACCCGATCTGGAAGGGGTGGCCGTGCACTGGCTAACGCCCGCCCTTTGGATCGAAGTGCGATATGGAGCGCGAACCCGGGAGGGCCGCTTACGGTTTCCCGTCTTCGTTCGAGTCCGGGAGGATCTTCCTCCGCCGGACAAGGGATCAGGTGAAGCAGAACCCATGTCTCAAGTAGATGATTGGCTGGCCCAACTCGATGATGCCAAGCAGGATACGATCTTGGTTGTGGATGGGTGCTCCATTCACTTCTCCAACCTCGACCGCGTCTTCTGGCCCGCCACTGACCAAACGGCGCCCGTCACGAAGCGCGATCTTGCCCGCTACTACCTCAAGGTTTCTGGGCACATCCTGCCCCAACTTCGAGATCGGCCACTGAGCCTGGTGCGGTGCCCCGATGGCATCCTTGGAGAGCACTTCTTTCAGAAGCATTGGGACAAGGGTCTCCCGGAGTGGGTGGACCGAGTGCCGGTTTGGTCTGACCACAACGGCCGAGCGGCGCCCTATGTCGTGTGCAACTCCGTCGCGACTCTCCTCTGGATGGCGCAGATGGGAGTGCTTGAGATTCACCCGTGGTATTCGCGATATGCGTCGGGACCCGAGGGCTTGTCCCTGACCACCTCAGACGAGGCAGCGATGGACGCATCGGCCTTGAGCTACCCAGACTTCTTGGTCGTCGACCTTGATCCCACCCTGCCAAAGGATAAGGAGACCGACCCTGACGCGATGTGGGCCGGATTCAAAATGTCGGTGGAGGTTGCGCTGCGCTTCAAGACCATGTTGGACGAGCTGCAATTGGAGGGGTTTGCGAAGACGAGCGGAAAGACGGGCATCCATATCTTCATTCCCATCATTCGCAACCTTGAATTCTCTGTGGTGCGAGCCCTTGCGGAAACCTTGGGCCGCCACTTGGAAAGTTTGATGCCCGACAAGGTCACAATGGAGTGGGTGGTCAAGAAGAGACCAGAGAAGGTGTTCTTCGACCACAATCAGAATGTGCGGGGCAAGACATTGGCGGGCATTTTCTCTCCTCGTCCAGTTCCGGGCGCCCCAGTCTCCTTCCCGCTTTCGTGGGCGCGACTGAGAACGATCCGTCCGGAGCAGTTCACGGTTGCCTCGGCGCCGGCTGCTTTGGTGAATTACGGGGATCCTTGGGAGCGCTTGACGGCGGCCCCCCAGGACCTGCGGCGGCTGGGCGGGTGAGACCAAACCGAGGTTCGGGGCGTCCAATTGGAGGGGAAGGGCGGTTCGGTCCTTGCCGTCGGTGGTTTCGGGAGCAAGGAAGCGTATTTCGATGATGACAAGTTGGAGTTGGGTGATCGGGCTTATCTTGGGCGCGACCATCGGCAGCTTTCTCAATGTGGTGATTTACCGGATGCCGCGTGGGATGAGCCTTTCTAAGCCAGCCCACAGCTTTTGTCCGAATTGCAACCACGCCCTGCTCATTTTCCCGGACATGGTGCCCCTGTTGAGTTGGGCGTTCATGGGCGCCAAATGCCGCTACTGCAAGCACAAGATTTCTTCGAGATATTTCTTCGTAGAACTCATCAACGGGGTGATTTGGGCAGGCATTTGGTATCAATACTTGATCGTTGGCTCTGACCTGCCGACCGCTATCTTTTATGCGATCGGCGCCTCGGCCTTGGTGGTTGCCATCTTCGTAGACCTGGAACTCTACATCATCCCCGACCAGGTCAACGCATTCCTCCTATTCGCTGGGCTTGCTTACAACGGCTGGCTCATCTACCATCACGATCCGCGAGGTTATGCCTGGGGCGTTCCGAGCAGTGTCGTCGGGGCGCTCGTTGGTGTAGGAGCCCTTTGGGGAATTGCAATTTTCGGAAGGGTGCTGTTTCGCAAGGATGCGATGGGCCACGGCGACATCAAGATGGCGCGGGGCATTGGGGCCATTCTCTTCATGGGTCCCGCGCTGCTCAGCTTTGGGCTCGCGGTGCTCCTAGGCGCGGTGCTGGGCATCCTTCAGATTGCCTTTCGAGCGAAGCCGGCGGTGACCCACTTAAGTGATGCTGGAGAATCGAGCGCTCCGGAGGAAGAAGAAGTCCCACCTCCAGAGAGCATCGCCTCGCTGATCAAGTGCGGGCTCGGATACGTCCTTTGTATTGATGTGATCGGCCTGTTTATCCCGAAGCTGTACATGGCCTGGTTCGGTGAAGATCCGTTCTTGCCTGTTCAAGATATGGGGGACTTTAAGGTAGAACTCACAATGATTCCCTTTGGCCCGTATTTGGCCCTTGGGGCGATCATAGCGACCATTTTCAAGGACCCGATGCTGGGCGTCTGGAATTCCTACGTCCACTCGATCAGGGGCGACGTGGGCCTATTGGAACATTGGCGGACGATCGCAGGTCTGGTTACTGGAGCAAATCGGGAGCCGATGGGATGATTCGCAAAGCATTTACGATGATTGAGTTGCTGACGGTGATTGCCATCATCGCTTTGCTCGCGGCAATTGTCTACCCCGCATTTACCCGGGCTAGGGCCCAGGCGTTCAAGAATGGGGACATGTCCAACATGAACCAGATTCGAATCGGACTGCAGTTGTACGATTCGGACCAAGGCGCCTACCCTCCGCAATTGCTGGGCTATGCATCCGTTTATTTCGACGGGGTCGATGAAGATCAGGTGATTCCTGCCAATCAGGCTCGCGGGTTTTTGCCACCCCAGAGGGCAAACCTGAGCGCATTGCAGCCCCACAACGACCAGGCCGACACCAAGACGTATACGACGGCGGTATGGCCCACGCAGGATCCCAAGGCGGTTGGCACCGATCCCCAGTTGGACTTGAACGGCGACGGCCAAATCACATCGGCGGACGATTTTTGCGCTGCCCGTCAAGCCCATGGTCCCACAACCACCGTGACCCGCTGGCTATCCGCATCCGATTATTCGGCTGACCGACTCGATTTTGGCCGAGATGAGAACATTGGCGCGGTTTCCGCGGGCCCGAGCTCACTCTGCGATGGCACCCAGCCCACCGGCGCTTTCTGTGTGGACAGTTACTTTTACAACGTAAGCGGCTACGATGTGTCGATGCAGCCCGCTTCAGGTGGCAGTCAAGCTCAGCTTCGCTACGCCCTGTTCTGGACCGCATGGGGGCTTGACGATGAGGCCGAGCAGTCTGCGTGCGGGGTTACCCCCGGGCCTGGTAATGCCGATGACGATCCTCGCCAACTTGGCTACGCCAATCCACCCGATAACACGGTCGTGACCTGGAACAGCTACTGGCGCGATTACGGATCTGATTTTGCCACGCCACTTCGCGAAAAGAACGACATCGTGCTTTTCCTGGGCGGCGGCACCAAGCTTATGGATTCTTTGGATGTGAACCAGTCGTCGTGGCGGATTCTGTCCAACAACTGATCCTTTTTCAACTGAATTTGAGGTTTGTGAGATTTGGCGGAAGGTCAACTTCCGAGTTTTGGAGACGATGATGCGCGCAGGAGAACGAAGACAGGGCACGTCCCTTATCGAAATGCTTGTCACCATCGTTGTTTTTGTGGTCGGCATTCTCGCCGTCATTCAGGTGTTTCCCGGTGGGATCCGCATCCTCGCACAGCAACGAGATCGGCTGATCGCGATGCAATTGCTGAAGAGCCAAATTGCTGAGGAACAGGGCCGCAGCGACGGAACCCCATCCCAAATCTTGCCTGTTGCCTACACGCCCCAGAGCGGAGGCGTCGTGCAGATCACTGCCGATCCCACGCGAACGCCGGATGATCTTGGAGCCCAACCGAGCGCGGTGAGCGCCAACGGCGTCGTTAGCGTTAGCGGCAGTCCGGTGGGGTACTGGCCACTGGTAAGCGGGGCCAATGTTTACCGCGAGATCGTCCGAGAAGGCCACGTGATTCCCACCCCCCGCGTAATCGGCAACAGCGCGGCCTACGGCTCGTCCGGTGTTCTCTATGGTGGGCTCCTGCTCCTCAATTACGGGCCGATTCTTTCGTCCACCGATTTGGCTCTGAAGCATGCCTTGTCTCTTGACGGGATATCGAGCGCGGTGACTCTCCAGCCGATCTTTCCCATTTCCCAGAGCGCTGCCTCGAACGTCGTGGTTGAGAGCAATGACATGGTCCAACAATCGGGCCTGCCTGGAAGCACAACCCCGCAGAGTTACGTGTATTACGCAGGGAGCGGGGTAGACAATAACAACGCCTATTTGGAGACCCTGTACGTCGAAGCCCCGACCGTATCGGGTGCAACCAACGAGTACGACGTCCGGTTTAGCGCCGATTTCATGGTTGGAACAAAGATCCAGCGACGTGATATTGAGTACACGATGGAAGCCAATGCGAATACCGCTGGCGGCTACTTCGAGGACTTAATCTCCACGGACGCCGCTTCAAGCGCGGATCCCCCCGACGCAGCCTTTCTGGCCGCAGTTCCAGACCATGCCACGGCCGCCCTTGTCAATATCGATCCGGCGACGATTCGAGTGGACAGGATTTTCCGCAAGGTGGCCATCGGAACGGCCTTCGACGCCGCGGACCCTTACGAGTACTCGATTCCTCTCATCAACGGTGTTATGCCCGCTGAGACGTCGAGCCTGGGCCTTATCCTGTTCAGCCCATATAGCTCGAACCTTTACGAGGATCTGCCCAGTGGGCGCACACCACTCCGTGCACAGGTGACTTACGACGTTTATGACTGGCGGATCATTCGCCATGACTTCAGGGCGCCGGACGTCGGCACAAGCTCGACGCTCAACTACAGCTTCCCTTACCGCAGTCTGCGCGCTCCGAACAGTATCCTTCCCGATCGGAGCATCTACGAAGGCTTGAACGTTCCCACCGATGTCGATCCAAACGGAGCCGAGACCTTCCTGTTGATTGACGCCGAAACGGGAGGCATCTATCTGCCGAGCGACCCGACTAGCCACGTCGCCAATTACACAGTGGATTACACGCGGGGCATCCTGACCTTTCCCAGCGCGGAGATGGAGATCCAGTATCCCGGCTCCGCGAGTGTGCAAATGGTCAACGTGGCGGGGCGACCCCTGCGGGCCATGTTCATGCTTAATGGGGACTGGGCGGCCCAAGTTCAGAAAGCGTCCGCCGATTACGATGAAACGTACTCTGCTCTGCCAGGGGCCGGCCAGTTCTATATTGGCGACGGCCTTCTCGCGGGCAGCGGCACCCGCATCTATTTTCCAAGGGCCGATTTGGGTCAAGTCGTTCGATTTGATGAGATCGACTACCTGACGACGGGCGGGCCCAAGACGCTTCGGGGTCAGAGCATGCAGATCACATCTGCCAACAACGATGCCGATGGGCCGTTTGTCGATGTGAAGAGCCTGGACTCAACGGCGACCCATTTGGATACCTCGGATGGGTACGGAGGCGTCATGGGTGTCCATGGAGCATCACTTTCCATGCGGGCCGTGTGGGAAGACAACGGCGTGTTGATGTTGGGAACCAACCCGTCTACCAACGTCGGCCTGCTCGATACCTACCGAGAGAGTTACCATTCGATGCGGCAGGCTACCTCGTTCCTGGGAGGCCAGACCGAACCATGAAGCGTGCCGCTTACACGATGATTGAGCTCATCACGGTGATTGCGATTACCGCGATCCTGCTCACGATCATTGTGCTTCCTATCTCGCAGAGCTTCAGTTTTGCTCACGCAGCGCAGTCGTTTGCCGACGCCCAGTTTCATGCCAAGCAAATTGCCGACAAGATTGCCTCTGAGATAGCCTCCAGCGCGGGCATCAGGGATACGACCGGGACGACCGGCTCTTTGGTAGTGGCACTCCCGGCCAAAGACCTTGACGTCAACTATGCTCCGGTAACTCTCTCCTACTCGAAGCTGGATATTCTCGAGCCGGCATCGGGGAGTGAGGCGCTGGATTCCTCGGGCAATCCAATTCCAGGCAAGTACGTCAATCCAGGAAACGGCCGGACAGACCCCACGCTCGAGGCGCCTCAGGGAGATCCCAACTTGCCTCTCGCCCCTGGGCAGGTCCTCGTCCGATACGCCCTTTGCCTTCGCGATCCCACCCAGAAGTACAACAACCCTCATCAACTCAACATCATGGGTGGCTACTACAGCACTCCCGGAGTCATCGCCAACCAGGCTCAGGATAATCTGCTTGTGCTGCGACGGTTCGAAGTTCCTACCCATGTGCTGGTCCTAGACGCGAACGGTAACTACCATTCAGTAGTGAACAAGATGGCGTTTATCGACGTGTCGCGGCTGAGCGCCGCCCATCGCGCCGCCTTGAAGATCAACGCCACGAATGGGCCCTACTACGACGATCCCTATTTCATGGAGCCGAACCACTCGGGAGATTCAACGAATTGGGCCGACCTTGCCCATGCAAATGTCACCTACGATGCAGCTGACCCCAACCTCAACACCCACTACACACTCGGTGACCCGACCAAGGCGCAGATGATGACCTACTGGCTTGCTCACTCGTCCGTTGTGACGGAGGCGAGTCGCTACGACATGCTGCAGTTCGTTCTGCAATACGGAGCGCCGGATACTGCGCCGACCTTGGCTTGGGATGGGGCGGCCCCTCGCGTCGTGCCCCTGATTCAATTCAAGCCCGGCCGTTCGACCCCCGGCAGCGAGCCCGCTGAGGGGCTCACCGCCGTCCGATTGGGTGAGGAAGCCAATAACGCTTCCCAGGTTGCCCCCGATGTATATAAGACCCAAAAGGGCCTCTGGGCCAACGAAACCGTTCGCGTATATCCCCAAGCCTGGCAACCGACCGCCTGCCTAATGACACCCGCTTCGACCGATCCCAACGATGCGGTCGATCGGTATCTCGTGTGTCGAAAGGATCCCGCAGGTATCGCTCCTGGGCTGAGCATCTATTCCTACAACCCCATTACCGATGGCTGCGACGATTCGAGCAAGGGCTATGAGGTCTTCGACGAGGTTTCCTATGGTAACGGCCTAGGGCAATACCCATTCAGCTATGCTCTCGCCCAGGCAAACGCGCGATCGGGTTGGGAGAGCAGCGCGGTCGCGTCGGCGATCATGGCCGACTTTGAGGGGTTCGTCCCGTACCCCAACGAGGGCAAGCTGATCGGAAGTTTTTCGATATCCGAGGTGGGGACGCCGACAGCGCTTACCTCAAGTCCGGAAACTCCGCCGATCTCCGGGAATTTGCCGTCGTCGGTCATCGCCGATATCAGCACGCCAGATGCGGACACCACGATTGCCACTCAACCCTATGCGCCAACCACGACCGGTCCGGCTTACGACATCAACGGTTGCTTCAATCGGGTGTGGGAGCAGCAGCCGACCCTTCGTCCCGACATTCAGCGGTTTATCGACCTTCGGGTAACGCCCCAGAGCGATGGACAACCAAGTCCACTCAACCCGATCACTGGTTTTGCCAAGGCCTACATCGTTCCGGGAACAGAAGACGTGATTGGTCCGGACCAGAATCCCGGGCCGGGCTATGGCAATCCGATCCACTATGTTCGTGTCACCCAAAATCCCGGCCCGGATCAGTACACCATTAACTACACCCAGCAGCCGCAACCCGATTACATGGGCGCACTTGGCCTTCCCAACAACCCATTGACTCCCTACAGCCCGACGGATTTTGTCACTGCGGTCATCCAGCCGCGATACATGCCCGGTTACATCCAGTTTGATTCGGACCCAGGCACTCCGTTGCCCGTGGGAACAATTACGGTGTCTTATCGATTCCAATTCTCTATGCCCCAAGATGTGGTCGCCGTTGACTACGACACCCGCCAAACGATGGATGTCTTGATTACCGTCAAGAACTATCCGCAGTCCAACGTAGCTCCGAACCAGACGGAGACGGTCACCGTCTCATCCACCGCTGATGTGAGGTACGTGGCGCGGTGAGATCTCTTGGAACAGCCAGGTCACTTCGATCCGGCCAGACGTTGATCATTGCCCTCCTCGTATTGGGGGCGCTGCTGATCGTTGCGTTCGTCTTCATCGGAATCGTGGCAAACACTATTTCAGGGACCACTTCCAGCCGTCAGCGCACAGTTTCCCAAGATCTCGCCGATGCTGGGATCAACTTTGCCCACGATGAACTGGAAACGAGCACGTTGGGCGCCGACTGGCGAGGGACACCGACGGTAGCGATCAACGGTAGGGATCCCGACAGCGACTTGTTGCAGCCTACGAATTGGACTCCGCCTCCAGCAACCCCGGGCGCACAATATCAGGGCCCAGACGGGTTGGGACCATGGACGCGGGTCAGTTTTCCCAACGGACGCGCACTCACCCGGGTGCGTTATACAAGCGACGCCAGTCTCTTCGCCCAAGCACTTCCCAGTTCGGTTTTGAATCCGGGGAAGGCAAGGTCTTTCATGATCATCGAGTCCATTGGCCGCCCTGGCGTAGTCAACGGAAGTGACCCTACCTTGTTGGCCGCTACGAGCAATCTGGGGGTCGGCGTTACCAAAGACCAATACAAGGAAATCGCCTACGTGCCGCTCGGGGTCACCGATACCGCTCGGTTCATCACCAACAAGTACAACGTAAACCGACCTGCCGATGTGGGCTCCCCGCTCCCGTTTCCCTTCAGCTATGGGGCCTACTACGGCTACAACCCGGCAACGCTCCAAAACACCGTAACCAACCCTATCTGGCCGACGACCACATGGCCGAACGGCAACCCGTTGAACTTGCCACAGGCTTTGGGGACCATGGCGCCATTGGACAAGTTCACCCAGGGCCAGGTTCCAACCACGCCAGTGGTGGACAGTATTCAGCCGTTTGGGGCCAGTTTGCGATCTAATGCCGATCTTCGGGTGTTCGGTGAATACGATCTGAACCTTTGCCCCGACCTCGGCGACGGCATTTTTGTGGCGGGAAAGATTGAAGCGGCCGACAACAACGGCTCCGAAATGAAGTTGAACGTTGCCAGATGGAGTCCAACCCTCAACACATACTCCGATTCCACGGCTATTTACAACTTCCAGCCGAATGGTTCTGGGGGTTATGTCAATACGCCGCTCAGCAGCGATGACCCAAATTTTTCAACGAACCTGGGCTTGGTTCGCGACGGCATTTCCGGGATCGACAACGCCGGTTTTGCTCGTGGTGTGGGCAGGATCGAGCCACCGTCTCTGGAGACGATCGATCCGGCCAGTGGCGTGTCTCGATACTTGAGGTTGAGTCGCGACAGCGGAGTGCTTGAGGGAACCGATCACAATGGCAATCCGAACACCCCGTTTGCCGCCAACAGCGGGAATTATGGGCACGGGCGCAACGTCTATGTCTACAATCCCAGCGATCTCCAGGTGAGCTCGGACGAGCAAGGGCGAATCGATGAGGGCACCGCCCAAGCGCTGGAATATGACTGGCTGAATCCCAATAACAACGAAGCCAATTCGGGTTGGAACGGCTTCTTTTATATCCCCCGCGGAGCCTTTGTGCAGTTGATGGACGACGGATTCATCATCACCCGCGACGTGCGCGGTCCGGCGACCGAAAACACCTGGCACTATCCCGACGGGACTGATTCGGGCGAGTCGACGTTGCGATTCCGAGTCGGTGATGGGACCGACGGGCTGCTTCACGTCCTGAATCGGCTGGAAGCGGTGAGTATAGGGACTTTGACGACGGCCGACTTTGACGCCGGTACGGTGTCAGCGGCGGAATTCCAGTTGGCGCCCCTCTTTGACGGTGTGCTCTACTTCGAAGGCAATGTGAGAGTGAGAGGAACGATTCCGGCCGATGTTCAATTGAGCTTGGTATCCGGCGGCACGATCTATATCGAAGGGTCCATCACCAAGGGCACCCTTGCCGAATTCGCGAGTCCTGGGTTTACAGCGGGTCAACGGTTGAATCGTCCCAGCAAGTCGGCGATTGGACTGTTCGCGCGTCAATACGTTTGCCTGAACACGACCCAGTTCTTTGGCCCCGGCGCGGACCAATCCGTGCAGCCTGTCAACGATGTGCCGAGCACGGTGGGGTACTCGCCAGTGCGAATTCCGCAACCGTCGGGCGCCCTCCAATTGGTCTCGGAAGAATCGCTGGATCCCACCTCAGGGGGCAACCCCTTGAACCCGGCCGCTTGGTCGCCTTATGCGCTTGAGTACACACCGGCGACACCCTCGACGGTCGATACGGCGACGTCGGCTGATCCCTTTCTCTTGAGCGTCGGAGCCCATAGCGATGCGAATTTTCTTGGCTACCACAGCTTGCTCCTGACCCACACCATGGACGATGGCGCTGCGCCCGAAACCTTCTTCCAATTGGCCATCAACAAGGGGCTCAACGACTACAGCGTTGGGTTAAGTAGCACTCCGCCTCCCTATGAGGCATTCCAGACCTATCTCTTCACCGCCTCTCCATATAATCTGGCCACGTCGCTCTTCAGTGAGCCCTACACGACGCCCGGATATGATCCAACGCTGACCGAGACGGTGGGTGACGTGCCCGTTTATGGATTGGGTGGAGAGGATTGGCAACGCTACTCAAAGTTTGAAACCACGACCTTCCCCTTGACCGTCACCGGATCAACTTATCCGCTAGCCGAAATCAACGCGGGCGATTCTCCCTACGCATTCCACGCCTTCGATGGACATGGCACCTATAAGCTCCTGGCCGGCGAACCCAACAGCTTTGAATTGGATGCCGCTTCGGTGGGCTCGGCTGGCGTCAACGACTACCTCGTGGCGCGGGCGGGTTTGCTCCCTCATGACATTCGTATCGAAGCCGCGATCTACGCTGAGGAAGGCAGTTTCTTTGTGATTCCCGGTCCATGGTTCAACCCGAATCCCAACGATCGTCGTGACCTTTATGATAGCCAGGGCTCCGATGCCGCCGACCAGTACAATCGGCTCGCCAACTACGGAAACAATCCTGAGGCCCCGTTTTATGGTGAGCCCATTGACGTTCGAATTCAAATCGTCGGCTCGGTTGCCGAGAACATGCCGCCCCCGATGTCGGTGCAGGAGCAGTGGCTTACCAAGTGGGGCTCGATTCCGGCGGAGCAGGGCGCCAGCGGCAAACTCATCCCCACCGTCCATATCCCAGTTGGAACGAATTTCAACGATCGGTTTCCCGCCGTGCCAAATCTAACGATCAGCTACGATCCGATGCTGGCGACTGGGCGAGCAAGTGGGTTTAACTTCAGTTCAAGTTATCCGCCGATGAGGACGGACAGCTTTGGGAGGGCCCTGCCGCCCATCCCCCGCATGCCGGTCAGTGCAACGATTGCTTACGAGGGAGCGGAGAAATGATGAAGGGTTCCAAATGGTTGGCAATCTTGGCTGCGCTCGCCGTTACCGTTGCGCCAGCCTGGTCACAGTTCCACTATTCCGGCCGGAACCACATTGTGAACGCGGGGGTGCTGCTCCTGGATTCGAACCTGTGGACGTCATCCACCTATTCGGCCAACGATACGCCTTTTGTTTGGTACAACCTGGACAGCGACGTCGGCGCCAAGCCTTCCGGATGGGTGTTTGAAAATCCCAATCCGCCTAGCGTCATTACGGCCGGAATTGCTGCCCGCTGGGGGCTCGCGGGTTCCACCGTGGGTGCGCCGGTGACCCGATCTCAGGCATCGTATTGGGAAGTTCAGCTTTCCCAGACGACAGATACCGAACTTTCGCAGTACGACGTGCTTGTCGCGTCGATTTATGAAACCTTCGAGTTGACGCCCCTTGAGCGCGAGCGGCTGCGCCGCTATGTGGACCAGGGTGGGGTGCTCTGGGTCGATACCGACAGCACCGTTTCCTTTGACCCGGTGAATAACCTTCCCACGCCCTTCATGCTCACATCGGGCACCTCGAGCCGCACGCTTGACACCTTGAGCCCGCTTGTCACCCTACCGAACAGTTTGGGGCTGCAGGATGTGCTGGCTCTGGAGTATGGGGGCGATACGGGCTCGTTCGCTCCCCTGACCGCTACCGAGCTCGCCTCTTACTATGCCGATCCCTTAGCGGTGGATAGCGAAAGGATGTCGATGGTGGCAACCGATAACGGAAATGGAATCATAGGCGCTTGCGCGGTTGGAAATGGTTGGGTGGTACTCACGACGCGAGGCGCTGCTCGCGTGTTGAACGAGGGTATTGATCCGAACACAGGCCTTGCGGTTGCGAATCAGGGCTACAACGCAGACGCTCCGGCGGTGAATCGCCAAACCGCATCGGTAGGCCGCTTCGTAGTCAATGCGATCAGCTTGAATTCAAACCACGCTCAGGTGGCGCAAGGTACGCGCAGTTTGAATTCGATTTCCGACGACCTGGGTGCGCCGCTCTTTCCAGGGTTTGGGTTTGCTTCGGCCGGGTCCCCGACCAGGTCGCCCGACCTCTTCAATGGACTCTTGGTCACGACCGATGACACTCACATTTATGTCTATGCCGCTGCGAAGGGGGGCGTGAGGAATTACCTTCAGGGGCAGTTGATGTGGAAGTCGGAAGCCCTTACTGGCCCTATCTCAAATCCAACTTGCATCGACATCCCAAGCACCTCTGGCGCCGAGCCGGAGTACCAGATAATGGTTGTCGACAGCACGGGGACGGTTCAGGCCTTTAACGCCTTTCAATTTGGTGGCGCGGCTGTTGCGCCGACTTACTCATGCGCCTGCACCGCCACCCCTGGGCCCGGCGCACTTTCGGGTATTCCGCTTGCTCCAACCTATGAAGAGGGCGTCGTTTATGTCGCCGACTGGCTTGGGTCCACTAGTGGGTCCCCTGGCAGAATTTGGGCATTCAATCCGGCAACCGGAACTGCCCTTTCGGGTGGCGCCTTCGCGGTGAGTGGCAGCTTCGGCTCTTTCTCGGCAAGTCCCACGGTCGGCTACATTCCGATCCAAGACAATTCGGGCGGTGCCGACAAGGTTGTCTACATACCCGGCCAGGGGAATTCGAGCCCCGGATCGAGCGGCGCGACGATCTACTCAATCTGGGTGGGCACGCGGGGCGAAACAGGGACGATCGGCGCCCCAGCGACTACAAGTGTCACTCCGCCACAACTCACTGGGAGTTCCCTCCTGATTGAGACCCGAGCGGGGCAGATATTGTCGGGAGCTGTGGTCTACGACGATACGTCTAACGCCCAGGATCCCCTCAATCCGAGGATCACCTTTGTGTCCGCGAGTGGCCAAACGTTCTCGGACGCGCAGACCGCGGCAGCGATAACGGGTCCCATCACGGTGGTGGAGGGGAACATCAATGTGACAGTGAACACGGCACTCGTCACCAATAACGTCCGGGTCGTGGTTGACTACACGCTGGACTGGTCCCAGTGCAGCCCCGCCCCGGTGCGCGGAACCCTATCCCTGCCGGACCAAGGCGCCGGCATCAAGCAAATCATTGGGAGCATTGCTCTCGGTGAAGACGGCAATTTCTTCGCGGTCATGAGCACGGGCGTGGCGCCATTGGGGACGTCGGTGCTTCAAGGTGGCTCGGTTTACGCGTTCTGCGAGAACAAAGGACCAGGCAGGTTCTCACTGTTGTATCGCTATGAAGCGTTCGATGCACACACCAATCCGGCGGTGCCAGCGAAAACGATCCCCCCCGCCTTTGGAGATAACGCGACGCCGTTGACGGCAACGCTTTCCGGGCAAATCTCTAATTTGACCTTTACAGGTCCGCCTGCCGTCAGGGGCAACATCGTTTATGTCCCTGCGGTCGGCTACAAGAACACTTCGGGCCTCACGACCGATTGGATTCCGGTTACGGTTCTGCTGGCATTGAATGCTACTCCGCCCGAACCCGTTGTTACCGTGAACGAGGCGATCCCCGACGCCTCCAAGATCAGCTTGATCCAAGAAGACTTGGATCGTGAACCACTTGACAAGGCAGCGCCGACCACGATTTCCTCCTTCGCTGGCGGTTCATCGAACGTGTTTTCCGTGTCCTCGAATGCTGCGAGCAGCCAATCCACCATAAGTTTCAACAATTTGATGGACACCGAGGGCGGACAGATCATGAACTCCATCGCATCCAATCTCCCGCTTGTGATTCGCACGCAGGGCGGCCAAGACCTGACGGTGTGGCCTGACGCGACTCCTGGTTCGGTATGGAATCCCCTGGTTTGGTACGCGGTGTTTCCGGGTTACGTCGCCACGTCGGCACCCGAAGTCTCTGGAAACACCCTCTACCTCGGCGGGTCAAGCGTATTGAGCCACATTCTGAGGGGTAACGCCCCAGGGACAGGAGAGGCTTCGATTCTCGGCTTCAACACCGCACTCAATGTTAGCGAGGACTCGATCCCTGACGTGGCTGACCAGCGGAGCTGGATGAATCAGATGAACGTCTACGAAACGGGCTCGGGAGTGACCCCGTCGTCTAACCTGCTATGGCCCAGCAGCTTTAGCTCGGTGGCCGGCTTGGCCGCCCGGGTGGACCAGGGCGCCCTAACAAACACGGCGGACAACACGGTCTCGGTCGGCGCGATTGCTGCGGGGGGCGGGCTTCTCGCCGTGCAAGGGAACGCAGGTCTGGCAAGTGATTGGCTCTACACCTTTTCGAGTGGGCTCCTGACGGTTGCCGATAGCTCCAGGGTTGCCAGATTTACTGCGGGCGGCGACACGTCTTTCTCGATTGAGGCGGGCGTCCAATCGTCACTTGCCCAGGATGTCGGGGTAGCGGGCGATTTCCATAACCTCATCACTCCGGTGAAGGCGTATCCGCTTGGAAGCGATACCGTGATCGTGGATGAGGGAGCCAACCGACTCGTCGTTGAAGGCGACGACGGGCGCGAACTGCGAAGCATTGATCAACTGATCATTGACCCGGGTTACAACATTTCTGGAACTGCCTCGGCCGCTCCCGGTTCGGTCAACGGAGAACCCGCGACGTTCAGCAAGCCAGAGGATGTCGCCCTCTACTCAGGCTATGTTTTAGCCTCGGCAAACCCATTCACGAGTCCTTCGACGTTGGAGTACTGGCAGCACTACGTGGTGGCCGACTCCGGCAACGGAAGGTTGGTAGACATCGTGGATCGCTTTGCAGCGGACCCGACGACCTACGATGTGGGTGCTCCGATCTCGGTGGGCGGTGTCGCCCAGCTCGGGGTCCTCTATTGGCACAGCCCGGCCAATGCCAGTGGAAAGGGATGGAATTATGATTCGGTGGCGGTGACTCAAGATGTGGAGCCTACAGGCGCGCCTTCTCCGGGAACTTATCCGCTCATCGTGGGTGGTTTGAGTGGGCCTGCTTCGAGTCCGAATGGGGGCGCCTTGGCCACGGATAGTTTCGGTCAGGCGATCCAAGGTCCTACCAACGGCGGCAGCATCCAACTTTTCGAAGTGGAGTCACTGGGTAAGACCGTTGAGCTCCCCGCGATCAGCCAGGTGACGATCGCCGAAGAGGTGTACACGCCACTGCTGGGAGATACTGGTTCCGACCCGTACACGACTAACTCGAGCAACGAGAGAGTGGCATCTGGATACGACAACGTGCTTTGGAATCCCACCGATTCGGAGGTGGATGGGCACTTGGTTGCAAGAGAGAAGCGCTTGAGCGGTGTCCGGAGCGTGAGCGTCAGTTCACCAGGGGGGGCGTTGCCCGCCGATGGCGTGCTTGCCACCGGCCAAACCGCTTCCAACCTTCCGATCCTAATGTTCACCGACGCGAGCGGGGCGTACGAGATTCAATTCAGGCAGCCAATTCCGGCTGCGATTCCGGTGCCGACGCCGTCCCCACTGCGTCTGATGGATTCGGACCACTGGGCAGTTGATTGGATGTTGCCCGACAAGGCGACCGCAGCCACAGTGAGCGGAACTCCTGCCTATGCTTCAGTGCCTGTTTATTCGGTTTGCGAGGGCCTAAACTCACCTTTCGATGTGAATTCGGGAACGGATGGAAGTGGTCTCCCGTCATCGGTGGGAACGCCAAATGCGGTTGATTACTTGCCCGGAGACAACATCGGTGGATTGAATCCCAACTATGCGCGGCGATTGGATGGAAACAACGTGTTGGTCGTCAATGGTTACCAAAACTCGTCCGCGTTCAGTGATGGGACCGGCTTTACCGGTGAAGTGTTGATCGTGAGTGGAACAATCGACCACGCGAGTTCGACAGACAATACGAGGCTCGGTTTTGGTATGGGTAAAGCCAACCTCGCTTTTGGGACCACGAGCATCCGTTACCAACTTCAAAGCGGCAAGGGCGCCTCCCGAAAGATCGTGGCGCCTGTATTCGCAGACGTGAAATAGCATGAATTTTCGACTGATGCACTCTCGTTTGGCTTGGCTGCGAAAAGGAATCTCGCTGGCATTGCTTCTGCTGGCGATGACTCCCGCTGCCGCCCAGGGGCAGTCGTTCCCCACCTACAAGGGCAATAATGGACGCACTGGTCAAAATGGTGCTCCCGACACCGAGAACCCGGGAGTTGCCAATTTGACGTGGTGGCAGCAGGGCGCTTCGACCTCCGTGGTGCCTTCGTTGATTATCGACGACTCAAATTCTGGGGACACCACCTACACCAGCGCCTGGCAAATCGCGTCGGCTGCAAATGCCGCCTCGGGTGCCTATTTTGCGCCCGGGGCATCCAACACCGACGCGTATCATTACGCACCAACCGTGGCGTCGGATCCTAGCAGCAATCTGCTTGCTCTGGGGCCGACGGCGCCTGATATCGCCACCTTTACGGTGGGTCCTTCCACGACCGTGGCTGGCAACTATAAGATTTACGTTCACATGCCCGACGGTCCCACCAACGGCGTAAGCGGCCTTACCCCACAGGCTCAATATGCAGTGGTACAGGTCACCTTCGCGGACTCCCAAACATTTACGGACATTCTGAATGTTGGCGCTTATGGCAACGGTTGGGTTCCGATTGGGAGCGGGGGTGCGCAGACTACGCGCGTTTTTCAATACGACGGGGTGACCCCATTCACCGTCCAGATTTACAACACGATCCCGCGGAACAGCGGTGGGGGCCTGATGGACACCAATACCCCGGGCTCCGAGTTGGTTTACGCAGACGCCGTCGAGGCGGTACCGGATGAGGGAAGTTACAGTGCTTCCCCGTCGGTGATGCAATTATCGATGGCCGATGGAAGGGTCGTTGACGCGGTGAACCAGGACATCCAGACGGTCCAGCAGGGAACGGTCCAAAGCGTTCAGCAGGGCATCGTTTACAGTCGCGAATACAACACCGGCACCACCGAATGGAGCTGGGAACCCCCAGGTGGAACCGTTGGCGAGGTCTTGGACAACAACAGTGGAGGAGTCATAGCCACGCCCTCATGGACGACGAGCACGACCGCGACAGGCTTTTATGGGCTCAATTACCTCAGTACGCCGATTGAGGACTCCAGCCGGTCGGGCGCGAACACGGTTACGTACTCACCGACTTTGACCGCGGGTAACTATGGTGTTTACGTTTGGGTCGCGGGTGGCAGCTCTTTCCCGCAACAGCAGGAAGTGGATGTCACCTCCAACGGAACCACCACGGCCTATACGGTGAACATGTCAGCGGGTGGGGGTTGGGTGCAGCTTGGGCCTTCGCAGTTCCCGAACTCAGCCAGCTATCCCCTTAGCGTCACCATCACAAATTTCAGTTCCTTGGGGAGCGACTCAGCAAAGACCGCGTATGCGGACGCCGTTTGGTTTGCCGGTCAAAGCACGGGCGCTATCAACTCGACCCCAATCCAGGCAACCGTCAATATCAATATCAGCGGCACCATTACCTCCAAGGCGGTGGTCGTCGTCGCAACCGAAGCAGGCAAGATTTACTGCCTTGACGCCACCGGTAACGGATCCGGGGGAACCACGGTTTACTGGACCTATCCCAGTACGCCGGATCCCGCAAACCCAACTTGGACCGATCCGAACCAGGTCACGGGTCTTGATGGGCCTGGTGGCGTCGCGGTGATGCCGACAACTTTCGATACCAATTCGGGAATTATTCAGCATGTCGAGGTGTCCCCAGGGACCTATCAGGACCGGCTCTACATCACATCGCAAAATGGGCGTATTTACTGCATTGACATGCAGGGACGTGGTGATCAAGATGGAACTGCACCAGGAACCACGACTCGGGACTGGTCTTATCCCAACGATTATCCAGGCACCTACCAGCAGAGCCAACTCGGCGTTTTCCACTCTTCGCTGGCCTACTACCAAACCACCGATGGGACTAACGCTCAGACGATTTATGCTTGCACGGGGCAAGGGAGGATCTATGCCTTGAATGCGGTCGGAGACTTCGGCACCACCACCCGAACGACGACTTCCTACTGGCAATACCCGTCGCTAAGCAGCGGGGTCGCCCCCTTGGATCCCTTTACCACGACGCCTGCCATTGACAACTTTGGGGGAACCAACGATGGACTGCTCTTTGTCGGCACCGCGAGCGTCACCGGCCCCGGTCAGTTCATTGCCGTCCGCACTGATGCGGATACGTCGGGCCATGCTGCCGGGACGCTGGCGTGGTCGTTCACCGGCGACAGCGGGAATGCGCTGGGGTTCTTTGGGGGCCCGGCAACTGCATCCGGGGCAACGATCAACACGGGCCTTACCACGACTGCCCCAAATTCGGTTTTTCTCTCGAACCAGAATGGCTACATCTATGCCCTTCAGGCAGACAATGGCACTGAACTGTGGGAGTCGAACGCCATCGCATCCGACGTCTGGGGGCCCATATCCTTCACCTTCCTGACCGTTCCCTATACGCAGACCACCGGAGGGGTTTCGACTCCAAATTCCACTCCGGCCTCAGTCGCTTGCGTGTTGGTCCCAACGTCGACCGGGGCGGTATACGGGCTTTACGCAGCCCAACAGTTGACAGATCTTGCCAACGTCAACCGCATCGCATGGGGATATCAACTCAATGGCCCGATCGCGACCGACCTGGCATGCGGATACAACTTCTTCTATGCCACCGACCAAACAGGAATTATATATGCTTTCAGTTCCACTGCTTACAGTGGAACCGCGACTCCTCCGGGGAGCGCTATCGTCACGGGAAACAACGCGACTCAATACGCTCGGTACAACATGGCTGAGCTGAAGCTCGTCAACCAGAGTGTTGTCAATGCACTCTTCGCGGGCACTGAGACGTACGCGGACCTCAGCTCAGCGGCCAGCCCCCCTCCGGGATACGAATATGGTCAGTCCGTTTATGCCGTCCTCTATAATTTTCCTGACGACAGTCCGACGATGCTCGGTGACTTTGCGGCAACTGGGCCAGGTTACACTGCCTCTGCTCAACCTCCCATTCAAAAGTTTCCGTCGACCGATGGCACAGTGCCATCTGACCCCTCGCTTTCGGGCGACCCTCGCCTAGACGGGTTCTTTATTTACAATCCGGCGTTGGATATCACCCACGATCTCCAACCGGGTGGACTTCAGGTTAGCGCATCCTCGATCACTTCGCCATTCTTTGGCGCGACCCAGACCTTTGCGCTCAACCCGTCCCAGACACAAGCCACGGTTCAAGTGCTCAATCCTATTTCGATCGTCACCGTTCCCCTAAGCACCGGCGGGACCCCTCCTGGAGGAAAGGCGATTGGATTTTCAGTCGGGACCAGTTCTGACACTGAAGGGAACGGCAATCCCCCTGGCTCGCAACTTGGCGCCACGGTTGGTGCGCCTCCAAACGGTCAAAGCGCTGGTTGTACCGTTGAAGTGATTGACCGCAGCCTGCTCTTCCTTCTTCATCCTGGAACCCCCCTCACGGCGAATGCGAATGTTCCAGGTTTGGCTTGGCAAGGTTACGGATCGTCGGTCGTTAATCCGCTGCCCGCTTGGGCGGCCGGATTCGAGGATCTGCCTGTTTTGAACCCCAATGCCAGCTATGACTATCCGGACATTCACTCGAATCAGATTTCGGCTACGTCCTACGATTCCTCGGGCACGGCTTCGAACAGTCGATTCATCGATAACGCGAAACTGAACGTGCCACTGGCTAACGCTACCAACTATACGACCCGTACGACTGCTTCCTTCGTGCCCACCCAGTTCCAGTTTCAAGTTACCGTCCCGCGTTATCAGCCGGCCAACCTGACCGACTTCAACGATGGCAGTGGTGGGATCCCCAGCGGAAACGCCCTGACGAACACGAGCATTCCCCTGTCGCAGGCGGGTGGCTATACCGGAAGGGTGGACATTTTTGTGGGCATGAACGCAACTCTTGACGTTGCTTCACCAACGCGCCCTCCGTTCCGAAGCTTCTACCTTGGCAGCGGCGTGCCGGTGGATGAGCGAATGGAAATGGGTTCGCCTCTGATTGATCTCAAGTCGCTGGCTGGAGGTGCTGGGTTCTCTTCAACTTCGGCGCCATGGGGTAGTGGCGGGTCGCTTACTCCCCTTAACAACTCAGACACCGGCATGTTTCAGAACATGCAGATTCTCAACACGGGCAACGTGAACCTTGTCAACGTGCGACTTGCCAAGGGTGTGACGCCTGGATCGGGTACTCCGAGCGCCATCACGTTTCCAACCGTGGGCGGCGACCCTCTTGCCTACCTTGACAGTCGCGTTCACTTGTATTCGGATTTGGACCCGAACGTGTGGGATGCGGCTGCTTCGGCAAGCTTAGGATCGAGTTTCCTTGCTAGCGGGCCCTACGGTCCATTTGTCCCGAAGTCCAGGGTAGGCGCTCTCCTCCCCAATGAACTCTATACCAATCCCGTGAGAGCCACAGGGGCCTCGTTGTTCAGCAATACCGTTTGGCCAAGTACGACGACCCCGCCGCTTCCCCGGGTCTCCGTTTCGGTGCCGCTTGGATTCCCGGCGGGGAATTACCAAGGGCAACTCACGGTCACCGACAAGCACCCCGACCCTGCGGATGGCCCCTTCTACAATTCCACGAACCTCGACATCGTTGCCGACCCGACTTCGACGATCAAGGTCAAAGTCGTGGAGTCCCGTTTGACCAACGGCTGGAGCCCGTTTGCCGCCCCGATGGTGGATGCAACCACCGTGCCAAGCGATTCAACGGGATTCCGCAATGTGCAACCTACTGGCATCCGCGACGCAAACGGGAACTTGGTGATCGGTTGGATTTCGGAGAGGGCCAATCCCACCGATCCTGCCTATAGCGCATCGACGCCAGCCTACGTCCCCAGCCCTGCGTATCTATCGGCATCGGGCCAGGTCCTAAATCCCAAATGGCGGTTATACGTTGCCTCCCTGGCAGGTTCCAACACGAACTCGGTGGGTAGCGCATATCTGAGCAATCTGGGTGACCTGAGCAACTTCGCTTCAAATGGCGGGCCGTGGTTTGGCTACCGGTCGGGCAGCACCCCTGATCCGTTCCCCGATGACGCGACGGAGATGCCGCTCATCTTCGGCGCAGCCCCCTTTGAGGCTCGCGTTCACGACCCTGCCTTCCTTGCGAATCCGGCCACCGGAAGTCCGGCGACGACCTGGCTTGCCTGTGTCGTGGATGCCAAGCTCCAACCGGCAAGTGGATCGTCGGTTTCCAAGATCGTGCTTGCTCCGGTTTCGGTTGCATCGGGAGGTCAGGCCACGGTAGGCAGTCCTTACTGGCTTAATGTCGACAGCTTCAGCGAAAAGACGCATCCGTCGCTAGTTCAACTGAGCAACGGCGACATCATGATTTTCTACTCATCGGGAGGCGCCGGCCAGAAGCAAGTGGAATACGTTGTGGTTCCCCAGCCATCGGGTCCGCCCAGCGCGTTGACGCCCATCGTTGGGCCGACGTCGTTGCCCCTTCCGACAGGGTTCGAGATGGACAGTTCACCCAGTGTTACCAATCGGCTGACCGGCCTCGCTCAGAGCACGACAGGCGTTGACGTTGCCTTTACGGGTCGGCTTTCGGGAAGGCCCAGCTCGGAGGTCTTTCTGACCCGGCTAGGCGTTGGCGCCAATAACCTACCCACTGGCGTGGTCTCGTTCACCCAGCGAACTGAGCTACTTACCGCGGAGTCTCGCGGGTTCTACCGAGCACTGGGCACTGGCTGGACAGGTGCGGTCAACTTGATCAATGAAACCACTGGAAACAGCGTCCTCAGCACGGTGGTGGCAGGTGGGCCCGAGCCCGTTGTGCCTCCGTCGGGAATGATTGTGACGCCGACGACCCTGGGAGGAAACGTTTACCTTGATCCAGATGCAGGCACGGTCCGCCTGACTGGCAACCTAGCAACTTCTTCGATGCGTCTGGCCCTTGTTTACAGTCCAAGCGTTTTGAGGGTCAATAATTCAAGCAGCGCCGCCCATAGTGGCGTTTCGCTGGCATACGACTCCCATCAAGTGGACCTGGCCGACGAGGATTCCTACTGGTACTACCTTATCGGCGGCGCTGCGGTAGGCCCGACGGACTCGGTCACCATACGACCGGGCAGATACATGTTCACTTACAATCGTGGCGCCTCTGGCGCCGGCCAGACGGCTCGGCCCTACTGGAAGTCCATGCGGCTTGGCATTCAGCTTCCGACCTCGGTTTACGTGAATCCAAGTTCGGGAGGAATCACGCTTTCGGTTTCGGGCCTCACCCAAACCGGCTACTATCAGGTTGACCCCGTCAAGGGCCAAGTTTATTTCACTGACGCGAACGGAGATCAAACATTGGAGGGGGCGTCGCCTACCATTGCTTATACTGGTGTGGACGCCAATGGCAACCCGATTTCGGTGACGCTGGGCCCCACACCGATTTCATTGATCACCGAAGCAAAGGAGTCGGCGGTGCCGATTGATCAGCCCGTGAATGAGGGCAATCTGACGATGTTCGAAGATCCGTTCGAGGGAAGCATCAACGGGCTCGGCCGTCCGTCCCTCTTTTGGATGCTTTGGGCGAGCACTCGCGGCACCGGCTCAGACATTTATATGGAGACCTTGGCGCCGCGGTTTCTCAGTCGATGAATTTTTCTTACAATAACTGCGAGTTCCGAACTGAATCGAGGGATACGGGCGTCCTTAGGAGGGCAAGCGGTAACGTTGACACTGGCGCAAATACGGTGATAAGATAGTTGCGCTTGGCGAGGGGGGCTCGGAGTCGCCGAATCATGGGTAAGAAGCTAACGGCTGCGGTCGGTATAGATATCGGTAGCCATACGATAAAGGTGGTCGAACTTCGCTCAAGGGGCGGTGAGGCTGAAGTCACGGCAGTCGGTATTGTCGAGACACCCGAGGGCGCGGTGGACCATACCGGCGTCTACAACAGCGACGAGGTTGGCGACGCTCTGAAGGGTTTGCTTCGCTCGTCTGAAATCAAAACACAGCCGGTTGTGTTGTCCCTTGCGGGCCAGGCATCGGTGTTGGTGCGAACACTGGACGTCCCCCGCATGACTCCTGCTGAGCTCAAAGAGCACATGCAGTGGGAAATCAACCGAAATATCCCCTTTGTCGAGAGCAACGTGCTTAGCGATTACCAGGTCTTGCCGGAAGAGGATCCCAATTCGGCGAACATCGAAGTGGTTATGGCGATCGCTCCAGAGTCGGCTATAGAAACGATGCTTGCCTGCACTAAGCGAGCAGGGCGCCACGCAGTTGGTATCGACGTGGAACCGCTCGCCCTCGCGAGGTCGCTGGAGTATTCCCACGGAGACGAGTACCGAGATCAGACGGTTTGTGTCGTGGAAATGGGCGGCAAGACCACGGCGATCAATATATATCGAAATGGAAAGCTACTCATGCCAAGGCAGATTCCGATCGGCGGAGAGATGCTCACCAAGGCCATTGCCGATACTTACATGATTGCCATTCCCGACGCCGAAAAGCTCAAGCGAGAGTCGGCGACGATTCCTGAAGCCGAAATACAAGCGGCCGCCCAAAGCGGTGGCTTCGCTCCGACGTTTGGGTTGGATGACGCGGGATCGACCCAAAGCTTTTCGGCCTACAATCCATTTTCCGACCAACCCCTGCCGCCGAATCCCTTCTTGGACCCTGAGGGTGGGGATGCTCCCCCTGACGCGGCGTTCAATCCGTTTGCTGAAGCTCCGCCGGCGCCTCCGGCCGCCCCAGTGGGAGGCGCGCCGTTTAATCCGTTTGCGGATCCGCCACCGGCCCCGAGCCCGATTACATCCGCGCCGACGCCTTCCGTCGCGCCGTTCAATCCCTTTGCCGAAGCTCCGCCGCTACCTGGGATCGATGAGCCAGCTCCGCCCGCCGTTGCGCCTGCCGAAGTGGCCGCTGAAGGTCCCCCTCCGATTGAACCGTCGGCTGGGTTCAATCCCTTTAGCGACGAGCCCGCCCCGCTTGCTCCGTCGGCGGATGGTGACACGGCCGCAATCGTCCCCACGGATGCAGAGACCGCGCGACTCTTCAGTAGCTTGCGGCCCGTCTTGGAAGAGTTTGTGGCCGAGGTTCGGCGGTCGGTGGATTATTTCAAGAGCCGAGGCGGCGATGTGAACCGGATCGTCCTATGTGGCGGTGGGACCCGGCTCAATGGGCTGGATCGATATATTGGCGCAAGTCTTCAAATTGAGTGTGCCCCTTACGACCCTTTGCGAAATCTAAGAATCAATGAGAAACGGGTCACAATGGAATTTCTTGAAGACTCGCGCGCGGAACTAACGGTGGCTCTGGGCACTGCCCTCCATATTTTGTTTGACTGATCTCGATGAAGCTTAATCTCCTACCCAAATCGGCTGCAAAGGCGCGGGGCGTTGGAACGGCGTGGGTGCTGTCGTCCCTGCTGGCGCTCATTGGTGTTGGGGGCGCCGCATTCATGATCCAGAGTTCCCAGGCTGACCTGGCGAAGGCTCAAGATGCGGCGGCGGCGGCGTTGCCGAAGGCAACCGAGGTGGTGACCATCGCCGGCTATGCCGACGACATTATTCAGAAGGCGACCATCTATCAGTCCAACACGAATCTGGTCCATGCGATGGACAACAACATCAAGAAATATCCGAACTTTTACGACTCGCTCAAGAAGTACATTCCGTCGTTCTTCCGCGTCATCACGTTATCGCCCACCCCTACCGGGGCGGGCAGCACGAACCTGACGATTACTGGGATTATCAAGGACCAAGATCAATATAACGACCTTGTTCTTGCGCTCATGAGGATCCCTGGCGCTGCAAATATCCAGCGTCAGACCATTCCGCACGACGACGTCATCGTGCCCAATGTTCTGGTCAACGATCTAAACCCGGCCCCCTACAAAGCCAGCGAAGGCCGGCCACCTGCCGATCCGGTTGACCGCCTGAACTACTTGATCACCAAAGGCGGCGTGACGGTTCCATCAGGTGTAGACGGGTTTGGTTCTGGTGCGCCGGGAACGCGAGGTGCGATCCCGCAGCAAACCCACCAGGTCACCGTGCAGCTGCAGATGTCGGGCGAACTGCAGGTTCCCGATGTTCGCGGTGCGCTGGCCGCCGAAGGTGGCGGGGCAGCCGCAGCCGCGGCTGGTGGCGGCGGTGGTCAGGCTGGGAACTTCGGAGGGGGCCCCGGAGGGCCAGGTGGCGGCGGACCAGGAGGCCCAGGGGGTCCCGGTCGCGGACGGGGCGGTGCAGATGCAGGAGCGGATGGTTAAACGATGAAATTTCGACCACTCTCCATTTATCTCCTAGGGCTGTCGATATTCATCGTCGCCGTGTCTTATGGGTATTTCACCTATTACCAGCCCAACGAGGAGGAGGCCAAGTACAACAACGACTACGCGGCGAGCCTTCAAGATGTTGGGGCCGACTACAGCAAGGCGGTAGATCGCGTTCATTCGGCCTATAAGCTCGTGACGCAGGCCCAGCAGCAATGGGCCGATATCGTCGCGACACGAACCCCACCGGACAACGTGGCGGAGGGGGGGATTGACCTGCAGGTCAACGGTTGGCAACTGCCCGGCGACGCTCGGAGTTTTCGCAACAGCATTCAGATCGCGGTCAACAAACAGATCCAAGCCGGGGGCATAAAGTTGCCCAACGGCGGGCCCACCGTTCCCGGGTTCGGAGAGACGCAAGATGAAGTCTTGAAGAATCTCAACTATCCCGCGCCCTACGCCTTTCCGGTTGAGATCGTCGAGATTCCCGGTGTCACCGTTCAGGGAACCTATGATCAGATCATGGCCAACTATAAGGCTTGGGGCACCATGCCGCACTACGTGGCCATGCCGGATGGGCTTCAACTGTCGGGAACGTCGCCGCTCTTGACGGGCACCTATAACGTGATCATCTTGGGCTACCTCAAAGCGAAGTCCCTGTATCCGCCCCAACCCGATACGGCACTGGGGGGCAAATAAGCCATGAACTCGCTAAGCTCACAGACGACGGGCCTTCGGGTCTGGTGGATTGGGGCCGCCCTGTTGGCTGCTGCCGCGGGTTGCTCTCCACGGGGCGCCGGGCCAACCACGTATCCTGACGAGCCGATTCCTGCCGACATCACCAAAGAGCACGATTCGTTCACCAACACGGTAACGGCCGGCGTGCCGCTGCCGCCGGCTTCGGACTCTGGTCAGTGGACCAAGATGGCAAAGGCGAAGACCTTTGCCTCCAGACCAGACCCGTTTGCCTTGACGGCCTCCGAGGAAACCTATGATAGCGAGGCGTTTGCGCAAGGGATGTTTGATCAATGGGGCCTCGTGCAGGCGTACGACCCAATTCCCGAGCCGGTGCTTCCCGATGTGCGTCCAGAACCGCAGCCAGCAGATCGGCGCCTGGCAGGTGTTCTGATCGGGGATTCGGTGGTCGCGATCATCGAAATGGGCAACGGAGCTTCCCCACAGATCGTCCACCCCGGAGAGCGAGTGCCGGGCACGGAGTGGACGGTAGTTTCGATTGATCCGGAAAAGGCGATTCTTCACCGCGATGGCGACCGACAACCCCACGATGTGACCGTTCGCCTGGAACCCAGGCCTTGAGAAGACCTATAATAGAAAGAGCGAAAACCTTTTTTGTTGGATAAGGCATCTAAAGAAGTAGGAGACGATGAGAGATGAAAATTAGCAAATTTGCGGCTTCAGTTGCCTTTGCGGCAGCTATGGTCTTTATGGGGGCCGGTCGGGCCTTGGCTCAGGACGTAGACACGGTCAATATTCCGACGCTTGACCTTGAGCAGGCTGATATCCGCGATGCGCTCCATACGCTGTTCAATGATGTGAAAGTGAGCTACGAGGTTTCGGGCGATGTTCAAGGCACGGTGACCCTAGCCATGGAGAACAAGCCCTTCAAGACGGTTCTGGAATCGATTCTTCGCCAGGTTGACGCAACCTACCGCATCGATGGCGGAGTCTACAACGTGATTTCGAAGCCGAAGAGCGGCACCCTTTTGCCGGGAACGATCGATACGACCCCAGCGCCGGTAACCGACACCAAGATTCTGTGGAGAATCCAGATCCTTCACGCAGATCCCGAAGTGATCTTCCTTCTTCTCCAAGGACAGGGGTATCCGAGCATGAGGTCAGAAATCACGGCCCTTAATTCAGGAACGAGCATTGGAGGCGGCGGTTTTGGTGGCGGCCTTGGTGGTGGCGGCGGCCTCGGCGGCGGCTTTGGCAGTGGCGGCATCGGTGGTGGCATGGGCGGCATCGGTGGCGGCATTGGCGGCGGCGTTGGAGGCATCGGCGGCGGCATCGGCAACATCGGTGGTTATTGACGCCAGGTTGGCGTGAGGCTTTAATGAAACACATGAGACATTCGAATCTTAGGGCGTTCGTCGGATGCCTGGTTATCGCCCTTTCGGGCATCGCGTACGCCCAAGACGATGGGGCGCCGAGGGTTGACATCAACCTTAAGGATGCCGATATCGTTGCTGCGGCACAAGGCCTCACCGCCAAGACGGGGCTGCAGTTTGTCTTTGAAAGCAGCGCGGGCTTTAGCCGGGTGACGCTGAAACTTGAACAGGTGACACCGGACGAGGCCATCCAGTACATCTGCGCGGCGGCTGGCGCTACGTACCGAAAGGACGATAACGGGGTCTATCTGATCTCCGCTACTGCTGGCGACTCGAAGAGCCCTGCGCCCCTGTCTGAAGCGCCGGCCTCTGCTGGCACCGCTCCGAAGGACGATCATATCGTGCGTCGGATCGTGATGCGCTACTCCGACCCCTACGAGTTGGAGATGGAACTGTACGGGCTTCCTTCTGACTCAAGCCAAAAATGGGCCTGGCTGCGAAACTACTCAGGAATGGCAGCTTATGCTGGACTGGGCAATAACACCGCCCCCCTTGGGTCCACCCAGAATCCGATACCAATGTCACCGGCGCCTGCGGTTGTGGACAACAGCGTCGTGCCCCGTTCGCCCTCAGAAAGCGGATCAGACATCCAGTTACCTGGTGAGTCAGCCAACCAAGTCGGTGGTCAAGGCTTTGGGGGTGGTGGGTTTGGTGGCCAGGGCGGCATCGGAGGTCAAGGCGGCGGCAATCGCGGAGGTGCGGGCGGCCAGGGCGGAGGCACGTTGCTCCGTCCAGGTCAGGGCCTTGTGCCTGCAGGGCTGGACTTCATCACCTACGATCCTGGAACCAATTCGATCATCGTGCGCGGAACCCGCGAGGCGATCGACCAATTGGAAACCTATGTCGACATGTTCGACCAGGTGCCCAAACAGGTGACGATCAAGGTTGAGTTTGTAACGAGTTCGGAGTCGACCAAGAAGGACCTTGGATTTGACTTTCTTTACCAACGAGGCCCGGTGAGCTTCGGGACCCAGCCGGGAACCTTTGCGAACTCAAGCGATCCCTTCTTCTTGAACTATTCGATCGGAAACGTAACCGCTGAAATGCGCGCATTGCTCACCGAGAACTCAGGAACGACGGTGCAAGCCCCGATTATCCGCACCCTGAACAACGAACCGGCGGTGCTGAACGACAACATCGAAACCTTCGCGGTCACCGCAAATAGCGTCACGACCACGACCGGTACCAACACAAACTACGGTCTGTTGACCATCAATTACCCGACCACCCTTTCGGTGGATCCGCGAATCAATGGAGACGGGACGATCACGATGTTCTTGGCGCCATCGATCGCTTCGCAAGGTGCAATCGACACGCTTCCCACTGGAAACGGGGGTACGCAGCAACTTCCTGAGCAGGACACCCAATCGATTCAAGCCGTCATCCGGGTAAAGGATGGGCAAACGGTCGTCATGGGCGGGCTGGGCCAGCGAAACAACTCCGTGGTTGCCAATAAGTTCCCGATTCTTGGGGATCTGCCTGTCATTGGTCAGTTCTTCAGTTCGAAGCTAACGAACAAAAGCAATCAAGATCTCTTTATCTTCGTGACGCCGACCATCGTCAAGGATGAAGAGAACACGGGCCTTGAGCCTCTCTAATCGAATCGTAGGCTGGCAAGGGCGGCGCCGCGAATTGCGGCCCGCCCTTTCCACGCTTTTAGACCGATGGTAAGGGCCTGGGTTCTGGTCGGTATGATGGGTGTGGGTAAGTCAGCAGTAGGGCGGCAGCTCGCCAATGCGGCCAATCGCGATTTTGTTGATGCCGACCAGCTTCTTCAGCAGCGCTTTGGCCAAACAATATCCAAATTCTTTGCCGTTTACGGCGAGGAAGCCTTCCGCCAACACGAAACCGCCTTGCTGCGCAGCCTTGCCCCAGGTCCATATGTCTTGTCGACAGGCGGTGGCGTCGTGCTCCGCGAGGAAAACTGGCAGGAAATTGAGAGGCTGGGCCCTTCGATCTATCTCAAAGCGGAGGCGAAAACGCTTATTGATCGCCTCGCGACCGGAGTTCGGCGGCGGCCGTTGCTCAGCGGCCCGGACTGGCAGGAGAAGGTTGCAAGCCTATTGGAAGACCGCGAACGGCTTTATCGGCGAGCTGACTTCACCATCGACGTGGACCAAATGTCCCTTAGTGAAGTGACGCTGACTCTTCTTTCTCTTCTCAATCGGTCTTGATCGTCCGAATGCCGATGTCGCAGGTTCTGTTTGGATCTCGCAAAGCGGAATGTATACTCGCCAAGTCCTAACGGGACAGTTCTATGCAGATACGGCACAGTGGAGGCGGCTACCCGATAGAGTTCTTGTCGCCCGCAGACTTACCGGCGCGCCAGCCAAATGATCACGTTTTGATCACCGATGAACACGTGGCGGCGGCCCACCCTCATCTATTGTCCGAGCGAAGCTATGTGACCCCCCCTGGCGAAAAGACCAAGTCGTTCACCTTCCTAGAGAGAATTAGCGAGTGGCTTGCCGAGTCCGGTGCGTCCCGGTCGACGACGCTTGTGGCCTTAGGCGGTGGCGTGATCGGCGACCTTGCCGGGCTGGTAGCCGCAACCTACATGCGTGGCATCCCCTATATTCAGGTCCCCACCTCCCTGCTGGCACAGGTCGATTCCTCGGTCGGCGGCAAGGTTGCCATTGATTTGAGGGCCGGTAAGAACCTGTTCGGCGCGTTTTATCCTCCAATAGCAGTGCTTGTGGCCATTGACGTGCTGGCAACGCTGCCGGAGCGACATTTTCGAAACGGTTCAGCCGAGATATGGAAGCATGGAGCCATCCTAGATGCCGCCTTGTTCGAAGAACTCTGCAGGCAGCCGCTCAGGTTAATCAGCCCAAATCTTGAGCAGGTCATCCGGCGGAGTATTGCGATCAAGGCGGGCGTCGTGGAGTCCGACGAATTCGAAACAAAGGGCCTGAGGGCGGTGCTCAACTTTGGCCATACCATCGGCCATGCATTGGAGGTAGTGACCGGATATGACTCCTTATTGCATGGCGAGGCGGTGAGCATCGGAATGGTGGCCGAAGCGAGGCTGGGTGAATTGATGGGAATCACTGAATGCGGAACCGCCAAGGCATTACTGGACGGTTTGGCGTCGCAAGGATTGCCCGTGAGATTGCCGCGGGGCCTCTTAGCCGATGAACTCGTGTCGGCAATGAGGAAGGATAAGAAGGCCTCCCGTGGAGGCTTGACCTTTTCCCTTCTGACCCGCCTTGGGCACTGTCACCTCGTCGACAACGTTCCCGAAGGTGATGTGCGGGCAATTTTGGGGGAGGAACTATGAGAAAACTGCGCGAATGGCTAACAGTCGCCACAATAGCGCTGGTGAGCCTCGGCTACGTTGGTAGCCAGCTCTCCTATCCAGATCGAGCTGCGGATTGGTCCGAGCGCATAGACCGACAGCCCGTTGTGCTCCTTTCTCTCGTCCTCTTTTTGGCGGCCGTTGTGTTAGCCTTCATTCCACCGCCGAACGACGAAGCTCACAAGTGATCGGGACCATTCTTCGCATCCGATATGAGATCACCGGGCTCCTTAACGAAGGGCCCGTCTTCACGGCCTATTCTGCCCGCGACCGCCTCCTAGCGCGCGACGTGACGGTCCGCGTATTCAAGGCGCCGTTCGACGAGGAGCCCGCTTTTGTGGCGGCTGTTGAGCGGTGTATCGAAAAGTCCAAGCGTCTTCAGCATCCCGGAATCGAGGTCATGCAGAACGTCGACGATCACGACGGCCTGCCATTCATCGTCTCCGAGTTGAGCAGGGGGACGACGCTTGTCGAGCGTATCCGTAAGCTCGCGCCGTTCTCAGTGCCCGTCGCCATCGGCATGGTGATCTCGCTTTTGGAAGCGCTCGATGCCGTGCACTCCGCTGGGCTGGTCCACGGCGACATTGGGCCCCACAATGTGGCGATTCAGACCGATGGCAGCGCACGACTGCAATTGACCGGGATGTGGGAAGCTTACAGCGCCAGCGCGACCGCTGGTTCGGCGGTCTTGACGCTGATGGCTCCGTACATGGCCCCGGAGATTTCAAGCGGCGGACTGCCCACGCCTGCCTCGGATGTTTATGGTGTCGGCGTCATCCTCTACCAGCTCTTGACCGCCCGTTTGCCATATATGGCCGAGACGCCGGGAGCGATGGCGCAGAAACACGCGGGTGAGTACGCCGCCACGCTTCGTTCCATGAATCCGGGGATCCCGGTCGTTCTCGATGAACTGCAGAAGATGGCGATTTCCAAGGCGCCCACCCAGCGCTACGCCTCGGCCGCTCCGTTGCTAAGCGATCTTCGGATGATCCAGGATGCCCTCCGGTTTGGCAAATCGCTGAGTTGGCCTCTCAGCGGCGCACAGCCCGGAGTGAGGGAAGTTCGAAATGTTGCTCCCAAAATGTCTGCGGTTCGCCCGGCGGCAAGGGCTCGCAAGGAGGTTGTTCGCGATAGGGAAGAACCCATAGAGAAGCCCCTGCCCGACGTGCCACTGATCTTGAGAATCACGCTTTGGCTACTCGGCCTTGCTTTCACCGGCATGGTTGTTGGCTTCGTTTGGTGGAGCCTTGATCGGCCAAGGACCACGACCGTGCCCAACCTCAAGAATCGTTCCCTCGTTGAGGCCGAAAGCGAACTTGCGAGTCGGGACCTCTATCAAGGTGTTACGACCCATGTTTTGAGCGAAACCGTTCCGAGGGACCATGTGATCAACCAAGCGCCGCCGCCCGATTCGAAGGTCAATGTTGGCTCCGCGATCTCGATTGTGGTGAGCAAGGGGAGTCGGTTTGCGGAGATCCCGGACCTCATTGGCCACACCGTGGACGAAGCGAGAGCGATGCTAGCGGATGTTGGCCTTGAACTTGACGGCGACATCGAGGACGCCCAAAGTGCGAGCATGGAGAAGGGCCGCATTATCGGACAGTTTCCCGACAAGAAAACAAAGGTGGACCTGGACAGTACGGTCAGGGTGAAGATCAGCGACGGTCCTCCTCCTGGTGCGGAACCCGCTCCCCCTCCCCCAGACACCCTTCCCGAAGAACAGAGCACTAAGTATCACCTGCACTTGATTCTCGACGATCTGACAAAGACAACCAAGGTCCGCATTGATATGGAGGATGATTACGGAACGTCCACTATCTATGAGGAAACACGACAGCCGAGTGATGTTATCGACCTTACCAAGGAGGGACACGGCGCGAAAGCCACCTTCACCGTGTACTATGACGGCGTCGAAGTGTTAGAACAAACCAAAGAAGCCGAGGATGCAAAGTGAGCGGAAGAGGGGCCATCGCCCCTTCGATTCTGTCCTTTCCGCACGCGGCGATGCGGGACCCCGTTCGACAGCTTATGGGCGCTGGGGCAGCTTGGATTCACATCGATGTGATGGACGGTCAGTTCGTTCCGCCGATTTCGTTTGGCGACGGCATGGTGCGATCCTTGAGGGACTTGGGAGACACTCCCTTCGAAGCCCACCTAATGACGCTGTCCCCCGAGCAGCAATTTGACGCGTTCCAGGAAGCGGGGATCGGTCGAATCATCTTCCATGCGGAGGCGACAAAGCACGCCTATCGACACATCCAGGATCTCAAAGAGCGCGGATTGCAGGCGGGGGTGGCGATCAATCCTGCAACTCCAGTTTGTGCGGTTGAGGACATTCTCGACATCGTCGACTTGATCCTTGTCATGACCGTGAATCCGGGATGGGGCGGCCAAACCTTGATTCCAAACTGCCTGAGAAAGGTAACGGAGTTGCGCGAGAAGGCCCCACGTTTGACGATCGAGGTAGATGGGGGTATTGACGACAAGACGCTCCCTCTCACGCTTGCTGCCGGGGCCAACCTCTTCGTGGTCGGAAGTTGGCTTGCCCACCAGAATCCGATTGCCGCAGGGATGGATCGGCTGTTGGAGCTGATTCAATGAGCGAACGAG
>Ga0302319_10001149_pt1 | contig 59285 bp, 43 predicted proteins | sample Bog_T0_2_FD_203319 | JGI IMG/M metagenome (GOLD analysis project Ga0302319, IMG submission 203319) | Peat permafrost microbial communities from Stordalen Mire near Abisko, Sweden - Bog_T0_2 | ecosystem: Environmental > Terrestrial > Soil > Wetlands > Peat | place: Sweden: Abisko, Stordalen Mire...
CCACGCCCTCCGCGATCACCTACGGCTCCGCGCTCAGTTCCTCGCAACTCAACGCCGGTTCCACCGTCGCGGGCACCTTCGTCTACACACCCGCTTCTGGAACCGTCCTCACGGCAGGCACACAGACCCTCTCCGTGACGCTGACGCCGACCGACACCACGGACTACACCACAGCCACGCAAACCGTCTCGCTCACGGTCAATAAGTCCGGATTGACCATCACGGGGACAAGCTCGCTGCCTGTCTCGAGATTTGGCGATACCGTCACCATCACATTCACGTTCATCGGCGCCGGCGTTACGCCGACCGGCACGACTACCATCAAGGACGGTGCCACGACTCTCGGGACAGTCCCCCTGGTCGCCGGCGTAGCCACGCTGCAGACATCCACACTCGTGGCAGGGGTTCACACCATCAAGGCCACCTATAACGGCGATGGCAACTATCAATAGGTCGCCTGCCCGCCTTTGATCGGAAGGCCCGCCCGGCTTGTGCTGCCGCTTTGGGCCGGGTTGTTACTGATCTCTACCTCGGCCCAAACCCCTCAGTCACGCCAAAACCATTGAAATCACTGTGAATACCGTGCGCAGGATGGTACAACAGTTGTGCATGGCCAAGCGGATTAAATCAGGAACAGAACCTCTCCCCGGACAAACCATCAGCCTCCGGACCCTTGGCGAGTATCTCAACCTGTCCCCAGCCACCATCTCCCTGGTCCTCAACAATGCCCCCGGCGTCCGCTCCATTCCTCAGGAAACGCGCGACCGCGTTCTTGAGGCTGCCGCAAAGTTCGATTACCGTCCCAGCTTCTACGCTCGCTCCCTGCGCAAGAAGCAAACGTTTTCCATCGGCGTTCTGGTCCCGGATCTCAACGATCACTATGCCACCCAGGTGCTTTCCGGCATGGAAGAGCTGCTCATCGAGGAGGGGTACTTTTACCTAACTGCGAGTCACCGCCGCAAGCCCGACCTCATCGAGGAGTATCCTCGCCTCCTGCTCGACCGCTGCGTCGAAGGTTTCATTCTGATTGACACAGTGCTGGAACACAGCCTCAAAGTTCCAGCCGTCGCGGTGGCCGGCCATCGCCAGTTTGAGGGGGTTACGAACGTCGTTCTCGACCAACGCCGCGCCGCCGAACTCGCTCTCCGCCACCTCGTGCAGCTCGGCCATCGAAAAATCGCGTTCATGCGCGGCGGCAGCCATAGCTCCGATGCCGATGAGCGCTGGGATTGCCAGATGGCAGTCGCCCGCGATCTGAAGATCGAAGTTCCCGAAGAACTGAAGGTGGCCATCACCCTGCGCGAATCGACGCCCGAAATGGGTTTCGGTCCCACCATCCAGCTCATCAATCGCCGCGCCGATTTTACAGCCCTTTTTTGCTACAACGATCTCTCCGCCCTCGGAGCCATGCGCGCCCTCAAGGACCACGGCCTTCGCGTCCCAGAGGACGTTTCCGTGGTCGGCTTCGACGACGTCCAGATCGCGGCCTTTCATAACCCCAGCCTCACCACCATTCGTCAGCCTCTGAACCAGATGGGCAATGTGGCCGCTCGCGTGTTGCTGCAGAGAATTCGTGGCCAGGCTACCTTTCCTGATTCGGTTCCCATCCTCCCGGAACTCGTCATTCGCGAGTCCACGGCTCCGCCCAGCCAGCGCCGTCCACGCCTCAAGCGTTCCTGAGTCTTTTCATGCTCCATGGCGCATCTTCTGCCGCAGACGGTCCCGGGAAGGCTCCCGCACAATCGGTTCGTGCATTCAGTGCCGCGCATCTCCCACCATGCCTTGCCGCCCAATCAAGGCCCGTGACTGACCGTTCGCGGCTGGGCTCCTGCTGTCTTGCTCTTGTCGTCGCTCTCTGCGTTTCCTCCTCGACTCTCATCGCGCAGCAGCGGACAAACCAGGAGATCGAGCAGTTCTTGCCGCAAATCCAAGGCGATTCCGATACGGAAGCAGCCACGGCTTTGAGCGCCATCGTTCCGGCCGAACGAATCGGTGCCGCGGATGTTGCCCAGTGGAGCTCAGCTCTTCACGGCGTCAAGTCTCGCCAGGCCCTCATGGCCTTGGTCGACCAGTCCGAGTTTCTCGATCCAACACCCGCCATCGATCCGCCCCCGCCTGATCCCGATATTGCCACGCAACGTCAGATCATGGCGTCGGTTGCCCGCTATGTACGCGATTCAATTCCCTGGTTCCCCAACTTCTTTGCCACTCGCACCACCATCCAGTTTGAAGATCGGCCGCTCCTGCCGGGCCTCTCGGGTTCCGTCATCGCGCGTGCGCTGCCCCTCCAAGTTGTCAACCGGGCAACCACCACCGTCTCCTACAGCAAGGGAAGGGAACAGGTTGGTGCCCCATTTACGCAAACACGAAAAAGGCAGACCCTTGGAACTGGGCCTCACCACCCAAGGTGTCTTCGGCCCCATTCTTCAAATCGTCCTGGTCGATGCGGCGAAAGGCAAGGTTGTCTGGAACCGTTGGGAAATGAGCGCAAAGGGTCCGGTGGCCGTCTTTCGCTTCACCGTCCCCGAAGATCGTTCGCACTATCAGGTCACATGGTGCTGTGACCCCACCATCGCCGGAGACATGGTGTCCGATGTCGTATCTGCCTATCACGGCAACATGACAGTTGATCCGGAAACGGGAACCATCCTTCGCCTCGAACTCGTCGCCGATCCATCTCTGCTCAGCCTGAGCCCCGTCAGCCGTGCCGACCTCATGGTGCAGTTCGGCCCCGTCGATCTCGGCAGCAAAATCTATTTTTGCCCGCTGCGCAGCGTCTCCATCACCCGCGCGCCCATCATCGTTGAAAAGCGCATCCGAGGCCAGGTCACCAAGTCACTCGGCCCGGAAAAAGACATGCTGAACGACGTCGTCTACAGTGACTATCACCTGCTCCGTTCCTACATCCGCATCCTGTCGGAGAACCCATCTTCCGATCCCCCGAACTCGGTTCCAGGCCGAGTGAGGTGACCCTGCGGTTCATCCCCTCGATTAAGCTGTCGCTGAGCGAACGGGGCCCCAAACGTTCTTCAGTTTGGGGGTGGTGAGTCGAAGGGTCTGCGGTTGGCGATCTCAAAGGATGCAACGAATTGTCGATAGGAGCATTCCCCATCAACCTTCGTCAAAAGAGCAGCGGCACAAACTCGGCCAGGTTACGCTGCCAAACCGGCCAGATGTGCGCACCCGGTGTCTCCAGTGCCTTCACGGCATATCCCTTTTCCTGCAATTCCTTCACGAGCTTCCGATTCGGTTCCAGGAGCGAATCCCCCGTCCCGCATGAAATCCACAAAAGCCGCAGCTTGCGTGCCGGTCCGCTCACTCCGGGCCGCTCTAAAAACGGCGCCGCCGCACTGAATCCGCCCACCCAGGAAAACTCTCCGGTCCCATCCTTGCCAGCGCTGTTCAGTCCAATATCGAGACTCTGTACTCCGCCCATGGAAAGTCCCGCGATCGCCTTTCCGTCTCGCGTTTTCATCACCTTGTACTCCGCCTCCACGCGCGGGACAATCTCCGTCAACAGGACATTTCGAAATGCGGCATTGTTGGCAACAAACAGCGGCCCAAAGCCAGCCTCCGACGGTTGCTTGCCGGCCACTGCCATGTCGCCATATCCCAGCGGCATTACCACCACCATGGGCTTCGCTTTGCCTTGGGCAATCAGGTTGTCCAGGATCAAATTCGCTCCGCCCATCGCCGTCCAATCGGCAGCTCCCTGGCTCAGGCCGTGCAGCAGGTACAACGCCGGATAAATCGCCGGCCCATGGGCATTGTATCCAGGCGGCGTATAGACGAAGTACTCGCTTCGTCCATTCGGCAACCCCCTCACCATCTTCGATTCATAAAGATGCCGATGCACCTCGCCGTGGGGCGCATCCGCGCGCTCCCACGCCTCGCTCCCCGGCCCGGGTACCCGCACCACGCTATTCAGGTATGCGTAATTCGGCATCACATCGGCATTCAAAGGGTCCAACTCCGCTCTCCCATCCACGATGTACGAATACCAGTAGCTTCCCGCCTCCAGCGGTCCACTGGTCACCGACCAAGTCCCCTCCCTCTGCGTCATCTTCAGAGGAGTCTCCAAGCCAGCCAACGCCACCAGCACATCGCGAGCACCCGGTCGTGCCAGCCGAAACGTCACGCTGCAGTCCTTGTGCAATTCAGGAGAGACCAAACCGGCCGGTTGGCCGAACATCGCCGTCGGCAACAGCGCCGCTAACACCGCCACGGCAGATTGTAGCCTCTCGAGATCGCCTGCCATTTTCCACGGCATAAAGCACTCCCTTCCTTTCCCCTACGGCAACACCAGAACCTCAACCCCGGAAGCCGCGTCCTTCTCGTGAAACACCTGTTCCATCGCCTTCTTGAACTCTTCCGGCTTCGCATTGGGAATATCGGTAAACGTCTGCGGGTTGCGGTCTGTCAGCGGGAACCACGAACTTTGCACCTGCACCATGATTCGGTGCCCGCGCCGGAAAGTATGGAATAGATCCGGCATCGCGAAATTAAGCTCCGTCAGCTTGCCCGGTGTGAGCGCCTCCGGCTTTTCCCAGCTGTTGCGGAACTTGGCGCGGAACGGCTCGCCGCGCAGCAACTCCTCGTAGCCGCCCATGTGCAGCGGCGGCGCATCCACAATCCGCTTATTCCCGTTCATCGAGTCATCCGGATCGGGATCATTCTCCGGATACACATCGATCAGCTTCACGTCGAAGTCCGAATCCGTCCCCGAACTCGCCACCTTGAGCTTCGGCGAAATCGGACCCGCAATCGTCACGTCTTCTTCAAGCGGGTCGGTTTCATACACCAGTACGTCCGGGCGATAACTCGCAAACCGCTGGTCGTCCACCATGTACCGCTGCGGCACCGTGTCGCTCGTATAACCCACAAATGGAACCGGGTGCGCCGGATCGCTCACATACTCGTCCACGCTCTTCGCTTCGGTCGGGGCCTCGAAACTCAGCTTTCCGCCTTCGTGGAAGTAGAGCGTCCTGGCTTTGGCAGGCTTGGGCGGCCACGTGTCAAAGCTCCGCCACACATTGGTCCCCGTTTCAAACACCTCCGCCTTGGGCTGAGCCGCGCCCTTGCCCTTCAAATAATGCTCAAAGAAAGGGAACTGGATGTTGGCGCGGAAATACTCCGAAGTTTTTGCGCTGAACTGCACATCGCCCAGGTGGCTGCCGTCCCCGCGTGCCCACCCACCATGCACCCAAGGACCCTCCACCAGCGTCGTCGGTGTCTCGGGGTTGAACTTGTTGATTGCGTAAAACGTGCGATACGGTCCCGACAAATCCTCAGCGTCGTACCATCCCCCCACCACCAGCACCGCGCACTTTACATTCTTCATGTGCGGTGACAGGTCACGCGATTTCCAGTAGGCGTCATAGGTGGTGTGCTTGGCCTGATCGTTGAACAGCCAGTTCGAACCCTTCAAATAAAGCTTGTCCAGGTTCATCACGTTGCCGGCATCCAGATAAAACCGGTAATGGTCGGGCGTCCCGAAGTCGAAGGCCACGGTCGGCTTCGGCGTCTGCGGCCCGTCTTGCGGGTGAAAGAACGGCGCATAGAATCCAAAGTTCGCCGCCAGCATGAATGCCCCGCCATGGTACGCGTCATCGCCTAGGAACAGGTCCGTCATGGGCGCCTGCGGGCTCGCCGCCACCAGCGCCGGGTGCGAGTCGATGATCGAAGCCGACGTATAAAACCCCGGGTACGAAATCCCCCAGATGCCCACCTTGCCATTGTTGTTGGCTACGTTTTTCAGCAGGAAATCGATCGTGTCCGACGTGTCTGACGCGTCGTCCACATCCTGCGGCCCCTTCTTGTCGTCGATGTGCGGCCGCATCTCAACAAACTCGCCCTCGCTCATCCACCGCCCGCGCACGTCTTGATACACGAAGATATACCCGCCCTTTTCAAACTCCTCGGACGGTCCCAGATGCTTCGGATACTGGTCTTCTCCATACGGCGCTACGCTATACGGCGTCCGGTCCATCAGGAACGGGTAAGGCCCTCCCGCCGTGTCTTTCGGGACATAGACCGACGTGAACAGCCGCTTGCCGTCCCGCATCGGAATGCGGAACTCGTACTTCGTATAGTGCGCCCGCACGGAGTCCTCTGTCGGTGCGGCAGGCGCAGGCTGTTGTGCCTGGCAAAGCGCAAGGGGAAAGAGCAGAAACGCCAGAAGGGCGCAAGGGGAGCGAAGCAGCTTATGCATCGGGTTCACAATTCTCCTGAGCCAACAGGTTACCTCAGTGCGTGCAAATCCCCCCGGAAAACCTCCCGCGCGAGCCCAAGGCTCCCGCCGCCATCCCGTTTTGCTCCAGAATCCTCCGGGCTCCGCCCGGTCGCGCGCCGCGAATTCCTGCCTCCGCAGCGCGTCCAAGCCACTGAACTCCTCGGCCTTTCCTGATGGCGCCTTTATATCCCGTGTGTTAAAAGCTTAGAACAGGGTGTGGGCGTCCTGGATCGGAGCATCAGATTTACGAAGGTGGGCACAATCCTCTTCTCCACAAACGTTCGGAACCCGAATCGCTGACAACGAAGGCTGTAGGCCCATGAGCGCAAGTCATCCACTCGAAATGGATTCGCTATTCGGAGACTACCCGCTCGACCAAGCCTTCGACGAAATGCGTGAGGCGAACGGGGAGTTGCGCCCCCACTACCGCGCCCTCGCCGAAACCCTCGCCAGCCTGCCGCACGAAGAGCTCCAGCGCCGCAAGCAGTCGGCCGACCTGTCCTTCCTCACCCAGGGCATCACCTTCACCGTCTACGGCCGCGACGAGGGAACCGAGCGCATCTTCCCCTACGACCTGCTGCCCCGCCTCGTTACCGCCCAGGAGTGGGACATCATCGAGCGCGGCCTCACCCAGCGCATCACCGCCCTCAACCACTTCCTCCGCGACGTCTACTCCGACGAAAAAATCCTCAAAGACAAGGTCATCCCCCGCGAACTGGTCTATAGCTGCAAGCATTACCGCCGCCAGATGCGCGGCCTCCAGGTCCCCCGCAACGTCTACATTGCCGTCGTCGGCTCTGACCTGCTTCGCCTGAATACAGGTACCTTTGTCGTCCTCGAAGACAATCTCCGCGTTCCCTCCGGCGTCAGCTACATGCTCACCAATCGCCGCGTCATGAAGCGGACCTTTCCTCAGCTCTTTCACAGCTATGGTGTCCAGCCCATCGAGCACTACCCCCAGCTCCTGTTAGGCACCCTTCGCTCTCTCGCTCCGGAAGGCCGCCCCGAGCCCAATATCGTCCTCCTCACCCCCGGCGTCTTCAACTCCGCCTACTTCGAGCACACCTACCTCGCCCGCCAAATGGGCATCGACCTCGTCGAAGGCCGCGACCTCGTCACCCACGACAACATCGTCTACATGCGCACCACCGACGGCCTCAAGCGCGTCGACGTCATCTATCGCCGCGTCGACGACGACTTCAGCGACCCCCTCATCTTTCGCGGCGACTCCTCCCTCGGATGCGCCGGTCTCTTCAACGCCTATCGCGCCGGAAACGTCACCGTGACCAACGCCTTCGGCACCGGCCTCGCCGATGACAAGGCCGTCTACGCCTACGTTCCGGACATGATTCGCTACTACCTCGACGAAGACGCCATCCTGCCCAACGTCAAGACCTTCCTGCTCTCCGAGGACAAGCAGCGCCAGCATGTGCTGGCCAACCTCGACAAGCTGGTCGTCAAGGCGGTCGGCGAGAGCGGCGGTTACGGCATGTTGATCGGTCCGCAATCCACCGCCCGCCAGCGCGAGGAATTTGCTCGCCAGATTGAAGCCAATCCGCGCAACTACATCGCCCAGCCCACCCTGGATTTTTCGCGCGCCCCCTGCCTGGTCGGCAACCAGCTCGAGCCGCGCCACGTGGATCTCCGCCCCTACGTGCTCTTCGGCGACAAAGTCAACATCGTCCCCGGAGGTCTCACTCGTGTCGCCCTCGAGAAAGGGTCTCTGGTCGTGAATTCCTCCCAAGGCGGCGGCAGCAAAGACACCTGGGTCTTGGAACAGTAGAGAACCGCGCGGACGTTAGAGAGGGGAGTCGAATGGAGGCGAGAAACTTTGTAAAAGGCCGAATTCGGACATGCCGCCGACCGGCAAAAGGTTTTGTAACAGGGCAGGACTTCGGTTATGCCGAAGACCTGCGAAATTGAATTTGGCCTTGAGCCCTGAGGGAATTCTAGATTTCTAACCGCCCCTCCGTACCCCATCCTTCCGCGCTTTTGAGGAAGGGTGGGAAAATACAACCTTAAGCGGCCTGAGCAGGGCGGGCTACAGTCTCAGCTCCAAAGCGATCGAACCCATCAAACCGAACACGCACGCGTCACGGGAGATTCTTCACAAATGCTATCGCGCGTAGGCGACAGTCTCTACTGGATGAGCCGCTATTTGGAGCGGGCCGAAAACACCGTGCGTCAACTCGACGTCACCCTCGGCCTCATGCTCGACACCAGCGACACCAGCGCCGAGACGCGCTGGGACCGCATGATGGCCTCCCTTGGTAAGCCCGAAGGCATGGAGTGGAACGGCGACATGGACTCCATGGCCCGCAAGCTCGTCTTCGACAGCATCAATCCCGCTTCGGTCACCTTCTGCGTCAACGGCGCTCGCGAGAATGCCCGCCAGGTCCGCGAAGAAATCTCCTCCGAGCAGTGGCAGCGTCTCAATCGCCTCTTCCATCAAATGCATTCTCCGCACGCCCAGGCCCAGTTCCGGTCCAACGTCAATGACGCTTTGGCAGCCGTCGTCGATGGCATTCATCTGTTCAAAGGCGTCAGCGACACCACCATGATCCATGGCCAGGGCTGGCAATTCATCCGCCTCGGCCGCTATCTCGAACGGGCCTATGCCACGGCAACCCTCCTCGAGGTCTACCAGCCCGAACTTCTCTCCGAGCAGGAGATGGACCACACCGGCTATCAATACCTCGAGCTCGTTGGCCTGCTGCGCTGCTGTACCTCCTTTGAAGCGTACTGCCAGGTCTACACCGCTGACTTATCCCCCGATCGCATTCTCGAGTTTCTTCTCCTCAATCGCGATTTCCCCCACGCTATTCGCTACTGCGTCGATGGCATCCGCCACGCCATCGAATCGATCCAGCGTACCGGCGGCCGTCGCGCGCCGGAAGAGTTGACCGCCATGGTCGGCCGCCTTCATGCCCAACTCGGCTATACCAACATCGCAGAAATTCTCGCCAACGATACGGCCGCGTTCCTGCACACCATTCGCGAGCAATGCATGCGTATCCACGAACTCATCTATCGCTACTACGTGCATTACTCCATCCAATCGGCGCTGGCTAGCTAGTCTTGTCTCTGAAATTCGTACCGGGAACACACCGTATCTGCAGTGCCACAAATGCTCCGTGCCCCGTCCATGCGCCTTCTTTTTGGCGCATGGGCGGGAAACCTCAAACCCCCATCGGCCGGACGCACCAAGCCTCGACCTTGGGACCGGGTAAATCTTAACCCACAATCGAAATCCTCCTCCATACGGAGCGATCATGAACTTCTATTCAATCCGCCATCTCACCCGCTTTCGCTACTCCACGCCCATCAGCGAGAGCATCATGGAGACGCGCGTCAATCCCCGCTCCGACTCCAACCAACATTGCCTCAACTTCTCGCTCTCCGTCAGCCCCCGCTGCCGCGTCTTCAGCTATCGCGATCACCAGGGCAACAACGTGCAGCACTTCGACATCCCCGGCGAACACAACCAACTCGTCATCGTGGCCGAGTCCGTCGTCGAGCAGCAAGTCCTTCCCGACGTCCCCGCCTTCCTCGCTCCTGATGCCTGGCAGGAACTCGATGCCCTGATCGAAGAAGGCGACTACTGGGAGATGCTGCTCCCCTCCACGTTTGCCGTGGAAACTCCCGCGCTCAAGTTGCTCGCTCAGCAAATGGGCGTCACCCGCCGCGACGATCCACTCATGCTCGTCCAGGAGCTCAACCAGCGCCTCTACGACTACTTCGACTACGAGCCCCGCTCCACACGCGTCGACTCCCCCATTGACGAAGCCATCGTTAGCGGCAAGGGCGTCTGCCAGGACTTCGCCCACACCATGATCGCGCTTCTGCGTCATGTCGGCATTCCCGCCCGTTATGTCTCCGGCTATCTCTACCGCAGCCGCGAAGACCACGATCGCTCCACGCCCGATGCCACCCACGCTTGGGTCGATGTGCTCATGCCCCATCTCGGCTGGGTCGGTTTCGATCCCACCAACAACCTGGTTACCCACCATCGCCACATCCGCACCGCCATCGGCCGCGACTATGCCGATGTGCCTCCCACCCATGGCGTCTTCCGCGGCAGCACAGAGAGCGAACTCTACGTAGCCGTCCATGTCGAGGCCAGCGACCAGCCGTTGCCCCTCGATCGCAAGCTGCCCATCCCCGACGACTGGAGCGTCCTGGTCGAACGCGCTCAGCAACCTCCCAAGCTCCCCATTCCCTTCGTCGATTTACAACAGATGCAGCAGCAACAGCAGTAATAGCAGGTAACCCAGCCATTTTTTCCACCGCCCACTTCAGCCCCGTGCCCCAGCCTTGAAACGCTTTTTGATTCAAGGCTGGGAAACCACAACCCTCAACCCATCTCCATCCCGTCGGACTACGGCTCCGCTTTCGCTTGGAAACCTGTCCCCGTAACTTGAAGGTCTGCCGCAGCCAGCAAACGCATTTCACCGAGTTGAGTCAGATTTTTGTTGAATCTTCAGTCAATATCGGACAAGATTGAAGTCACTTCAAAGTCGGCCCACTTCCTGCGGCCGGCCTTGCCCCATTCTTGCGCGACGGACCTCTCGCGACGCTACTCTCCGTCTCCGCAACTGCACCCTGTTGTTCTAGACCATCCTCCTTCATGGTCCGCGTGTCTAAACACCCCAAAGCATTCTGTAGAACAGTTCAAAGCAGAGAGTCCAACAAGAACCGATCAAAACATTCTGGAGGTAAAGCCGTGATACAGTCCCTCAAGGGATGGGTGCTACTCTCTATCCTCTGCACTGCCGTCCTCACTTTCGCTCAAAACGCAAACACGTCCCTCCGTGGTGTGATCAAAGATCCGAATGGCGCACTTGTTCCTGGAGCCAAAGTCACCCTGACAAACAAGGCGAATGGCCAGGTCTTGACCGCCGTCGCCAACAGTGCAGGGGAATATTCGTTTGTCCAAGTCGCCCCAGCTAAATACAGCATCGTCGCGACTGCCTCCGGTTTCGGAGACCAAACCAAGACCGCCGAGTTGTTGGTCAGCCAGCCGGCCACAATTGACTTCGCGCTTTCTGTCCAGTCCAGCATGGTTACGGTCGACGTATCAGCCGCTGCCCAAACTCTGAATGTCACCGATGCCTCTCTTGGAAGCTCTGCCGACAATGCTCTGATTCAAGCTCTCCCCAGCGAAACCCGCAACGTGCCCGACCTCCTGTCCTTGCAGCCCGGTGTCCTCTATCTGCCCACCACCGGGGACAGCCGCAGCGGCGCTGTGAACGGAGGCCGGTCCGACCAGGGAAACGTCACCATCGATGGCGTCGACGACAACGATCAGGTCAATGGTTATGCCTTCAACGGTGTGCTGCGCCAAACGCAAGACTCGATTGAAGAATTTCGCGTCACCACCGGCGACGCCAACTCGGACCAGGGCCGCTCATCCGGCGCGCAGGTTAGCATGCTCACCAAATCGGGCACCAACAAGTTTCACGGTGCGGCCTATGAGTACAATCGCCCCACCTTCACCGTGGCCAACAACTGGTTCAATAAGCAAGCTCAGCTCGACGAAGGCCGGCAAAACATTCCCGGCAAGCTCATCCGCAACATCTTTGGCGGTTCTTTCGGTGGACCCATCATCAAGGACAAGCTGTTCTTCTTCGGGAACTACGAAGGGAGCCGCCTTGCGGAGAGCCAACAGGTCAACCAGACCGTTCCCACCTCGGGGTATCTCGCCGGAAATATCGAGTACCCGGATGCGTCGGGTAACACACAGATCATCAGTGCAGCCCAGGTAACTGGATTGGATGCAGGGTGCTTGGTTTGCAATTCCAGCAACTATCCCCTCCCTCCAGGACCCAACCCCAACGCCCTTGCGTTTTTTGCAAGCATGCCCAGCGCGAACGGAACGCTGGAAGGAGACGCCTATAACGAGGGCTCCTACTCCTTCGCCTCTCCCAATCCCTCCCGTCTGAATACGTCCATTGGAAGAATTGATTTCGTTCCCAACGACCACCATCGCACGTTCGTGCGCGCCAACCTGCAGGACGATATCACCTCCGCCACCGAACAGTTTCCCGGTCAAGGCCCATCGAATGTATACCAGGACAACAGCAAGGGCATTACCGTCGGTGACACATGGTCCATCAAGTCGAACCTCATTAACGATGTCCGCTACGGGTACGTCCGCCAGGGCTTCAGTAACGTCGGGGTCGGGTCGGGCGACTATGTCGACTTCCGCTTTCTCTCCACCCCCACGGCGGAGACACGCAACTCGACAACCAGTGTTCCCGTCAACAATCTCATTGACAATCTAAGTTGGACGGTTGGCCAGCACTCCATCCAAATCGGTGCAAACTGGCGCTTGATCCATCAGAATCATTCCCAGGACAACACCACATTCCAAACCGCCAGCACAAATCCATACTGGCTGGGCGGTACGGCGCCTGGCGAAGGGAACGTCCCGAGCGGATTCGCAAACTCCTATGAGATAGCCTTTGCTAACCTCGTTGGGACCGTCCCATCCCTCACCAACTCCTACAACTACAAAGTCACCAGTTCCACCAGTGCCACGCTCCTCCCCGACGGTGCCACACTCGACCGCGCTTTCAAGTCGAATGAGTACGAGTGGTATGTCCAGGATGCATGGCGCGTCACACCCAAGCTCATCATGACTTACGGGATTCGCCACACCCTCCTCGGTACACCATGGGAAACCAAGGGCCAACAGGTGGCGCCCACCATCGACACCCATGCCTGGTATCTGGGAAGAGAAGCAGCCGCCCAGGCTGGCCAGGTCAGCGAGCCCGACCTGCAGTTCGCTCCCTCGGGCCACTTCTACAACAAGCCGGGATTCTGGCCCAAATCCAAAGATAACTTCGCCCCCCGCATCGCCTTTGCCTATTCTCCTGACTCCAAGACTTCCATCCGCGCCGGGGCCGGCATCTACTTCGACCATTACGGGGAGGCCTTGGTGAACATCTTTGACCAGAACGGATCCTTCGGAATCAGTTCCTCCGTCACCAACCCTGCCGGCGTCTATCAAATCGAAGGCAATCCCACAAATCCGAACAAGCCCGGCTCACCGCGGTTCACAGGGCGTAGCACTCTTCCGCCCATCGACAATGGCGGCTCGCCCGCAACCCAAGCCTATCCGTACTATGCTCCACTCGGAAATTTTGCCATCACCTGGGGACTGGATAACCACCTGAAGACACCCTATTCGGAGTCGTTCGACCTCTCCTTTCAGCGCGAACTGCCCGGTGGGTTCACATTTGAAGCCGCATACGTCGGTCGCCTGGGTCGGCACCTGCTGCAGAGCCTGGATCTTGCCGAGCCGGTCGATTACGTCGACCCCAGCGGCGGTGGCGATTACTATGCCGCTGGCGCACAACTTTCGCACGACGTCGATTTGAATGGAGGCAGCAACCAGGCCACCGTCCAGCCCATCCAGTACTTCGAAGATGTCTTCCCGTTCATGGCCGGGGTTGACTACTCCGGAGAGAGTGCAACCCAGGCCATCTACACCAACGAATGGGCGCCCTACCGCGCACAGTACGGGGCCACCACTTCGCTTGCCGACATCGACTTCTTTTGCGGCTATGGATGCCCTGCCGGTTGGCAGTCGCACTTCTGGCAGGACCAGTTCTCCTCGCTCTACGTGCAAGACACCATCGGCGACAGCTATTACGACGCAGGCCAGTTTACCCTGCGCCATCCCACCAGCCACGGTCTCAATCTGGATATCAGTTACACTCTCTCTCACTCCATCGACATGGGTTCAGACGCTGAACGCAGCACCGAGTTCAGTGGCGGCTCGTTCAGCGACATTCTGAACACATGGAAGCCTTATCTCAACCGTGGAAACTCCGATTTCGACACCCGCCAACTTCTCACCATCGACTGGGTCTACTTGTTGCCTTTCGGGCGCGGCAAGGCCGTTCTGGATAGTTCCAATCGACTCCTCGACGCGGTCGTCGGAGGCTGGCAATGGTCCGGCATCAACCGTTGGTCGAGCGCCTTGCCGTTTTCTCTCTCAGAGCCTGGTTGGTCAACCGACTGGCAGATCGAGAGCTTTGCCGTCCCCACCGCAAAAGTCAAAATGCGGCGTCATTTCGACTCCAACGGAAACCCGCAGTTCTTCGACGATCCCACCAGCATCAATAACGGAGTGGCAATCGGCGGCCCCATCCGGTTGCCGTACCCAGGTGAAGCGGGCGAGCGAAACAACTTCCGTGGTGACGGATACTTTGACGTAGACTCCGGCTTGAGCAAGGCATGGAAACTCGCAGAGATCGGGACCTTGAAATTTGGCTGGGAAGTCTACAACGTAACCAACACCGTGAGATTTGACCCCGCCTCAATCGGTTCTGGACTTACCGGCGGGAACCTCGGTGTGGCCAGTTCCTTGTTAACTGCTCCGCGCCGCATGCAATTCAGCCTGCGGTACGACTTCTAACTCACCCTCAACAAGAAGTGCCGGAGAGATTCCAATCTCTCCGGCACTCTGTTTATAGAATGAAACTCCCGTGCCCCATGTCTGACAGCCCTCTTCTGCTGTCGAGCAAAAACTGCGCGTTGGGTGCCCCCTGTCTCGCTTCTGAGACAGGGGATTACGGCCTCAACGGCCAGTGATCTAGCTCAACACGACTTCGATCTTCACCACCGTAGCCGCCGGGAACGTAAAGCTCAACGCCCCGCCGCGCACCGTCACATCCGCCGTCCGCGTCTTCACCCGCTCCGGCTGATCGAACGTATTGTGCGCGTGAATATCGCTGTCGCCCACCACCCACGCCTTCGCACTAGCGGCACTGGCTCCCCGCAGCACAATCTCGGCTTCCCGCGCCTCGCTCACGTCGGGATTCACAGCCGTCAGCGTCAGCGTCTTGCCCTTCAGCGAAGCCGATCCCTTCAAGCCCCAGAAGCTCGCCGGCTTGCCGTCGCGATCCCACTTCGCCTCCGGCGCCGAGAACTCCGCCCGCACCGCCGTCCCGCCCTGGTGCGCCGCGTACATCTCGAACACGTTAAAGTTCGGCGTGGTCGTAAACTTGTCTCCCAGCGACAAAAACAGCGCATTCAAATTGTTGATCAACTGCGCGCAAGCCGCCATGCCCACCTTGTCCGCGTTGCGATTGAATGTGTCCAAACTGATCGCCGTCATCACCGCATCGCGCACCGTGATCATCTGCCCCAGCAACTGCTCCGGCGCATTCTCCGTCCCCGCCTTGTACCACGGCCCGTATTCATCCACCACCAGCTTTACATTGCGACCCAGGTCAAATTCGCCCAGCGCCGTCCAGTGGTCGAGGATGATCTTTTCCATCCGATCCGTCTCCATGCATAACTCATACCAATCGATGGGCTCGAACTTCAGCGCATCGCCTTTCTCCAGGTTCCAGTCCTCTGTCTTCCCGCGTGAAAGATTCGTCGCGTAGTGGTGCACGCTCAAACCCCATACGCCATGCGGATCGTGGCTCGGCTGACCGTGAAACAGCTTGTTGAAAAAGCCGCGCGTCCATGCCTGCTCGTCGCTGTTCGGCCCCGATGCCACAAACCGCAGCGGCACGCCATAACTCGGCACCCACGTGGTATAACGCTTGAACTCAATCGCATATTCTTCTGGATCGAAGTTGCCTCCGCAGCCCCAGCTTTCGTTGCCCACGCCCCAATAGCGCACGCCATACGGTTCGGTCGACCCATCCGCCTCGCGCGTCTCTGCCAGCGTCGTCGTTCCTCGCGGTGAATTGCAATACTCCACCCAATGATCGAAATCCAGCGGCGTCAGGCTGCGCACGTTGCCGGCGATGTACGGCTCCGCGCCGCACAGCTTGCAGAACCGCGCAAAATCATCCGTGCCAAATTGATTCGGATCGAACACCTGCGGGATCTTCATCTTCTGTTGTGCGCTCGGGTAATTATCGGTCCAGAAGTTTGTTCTCTTGGGCCGCTTGTTCTTCGGCCCTATCCCATCGCGCCAATCGTAACTGTCCGCGAAGCATCCACCTGGCCAACGCACCACCGGCGCCTTGATGGCCCGCATCTTCTCAATCACCGCCGAGCGCAGCCCATGTTGGTTCGCAATCTTCGAGTCTTCGCCCACATAGATGCCGTCGTAGATCACCGAGCCCAGATGCTCCGTGAAGTGTCCGTAAATCTCCGGCGCAATGGTGCCAATCGGCTCGTTTACAAGAATCTCAATGTGACTGCTCGCCTGCTGCGCCAGCGCGCCTCGCCGCCCAAACACCAGTGCCGCCGCCGTCGAAGCCGCCGCCGCCCTCATAAAATCGCGCCGTTCCATCGTCTCTCCCTTGAATCTGCTCCGTACTGGGTGCCCCATCCTTTCCGCGCACTTTGCGGAAAGGGTGGGAAACCACAAACCTTCACTCACGCCAAATATCGGAAACCTCGAACCAATCCCTACACTGGGGGCCCCAGGTCTCGCATCTGAGACCTTGGAGACCGCGACCCTCAGTCGCCCTTCTGCACCGCGGCCGCAATCTTTCTTAACTCCGGCAACACCCGTCCCAAAGCTACCGGCGCCGCGTCCCGCAGTCCCAAACCAAAATACACATCGCGATACAGCGAATAAAGCTGTTCATACACCGCCACAGCTTTCGGCTCCGGCTCAACCGTACGCAGCGGCAAACACACCGCGGCCTGCGCCTCTTCAATCGTGGTGTAAACCCCCGCCGCCAGCAGCGCAAAAATCCCCGATCCCAGGCTCGTCGGAATCCCCGCCGGCACCAGCACCGGCTTGTTCAGCACATTCGCATACACCTGGTTCAACACTTCACTCTTCTGCGGAATCCCGCCCGCGTTAATCACGCGATCGATGCGCACCCCATGCTCCGCCATCCGCTCCAAAATAATCCGCGTATGAAACGCCGTGCCTTCAATCGCCGCAAACAGTTCGTCCTGCGCCGTGTGCACCATGTTCCATCCCAGCGTCACACCGCCCAATTCTGGATTCACCAGTACCGTGCGGTCGCCGTTATCCCAGCTCAAGCGCAGCAGCCCTGTCTGTCCCGCCTTGTAAGCCTCCAGCCCCTCGGACAGTGCCGCAACCGTGCTTCCCGCGCGCCGCGCAATCGCTTCAAAAATGTCGCCCGTCGCCGAAAGTCCAGCCTCAATCCCCGTGTACTCCGGATGCACGCTGCCCGGCACCACCCCGCACACGCCGGGAACCAGTTCCGCATTCCGCGCCATCGCAATGATGCACGTCGACGTGCCCACCACGTTCACCGCATCGCCCTCGCGGCAATTCGATCCCAGCGCGTCCCAATGCGCATCGAACGCACCCACCGGAATCGGAATCCCCGCCCGCAGCCCCAAAGCCACTGCCCACTTCGCCGACAAATGTCCTGCCAGATGATCGCTCGTCAGATACTCTCCGCCCAGCTTCGCACGGACTCCGGCAAACAGTGGATCCACCGCCACCAGAAACTCTTCCGGCGGCAAGCCGCCCCACTTGGGGTTCCACATCCACTTGTGGCCCATCGCGCACACGCTGCGCTTCAGATCGCTCACCTCGGTGATTCCGCACAGCGTCGCCGCCACCATGTCGCAGTGTTCCAGCGCGGTCACAAACTGCTCGCGCTTCTCCGGATTGTGCCGCAGCCAGTGCAGCAGCTTCGCAAATCCCCACTCGTGCGAGTAAACCCCACCGCACCAATCAATTCCTTCGAAGCCCAGCGCATGCGCCTTGCTGGTAATCTCCTCGGCCTCCGCAAAAGCCCGGTGATCGCACCACAAGTAGTAGTCGTCCAGCGGCTCAAGCCCCTTACCCACGGGGATCACGCTGGATCCCGTCGTGTCCAGCGCAATCGCCGCAACGGAACTGCCTTCCACCCCTGTCTTGGCCAGCACCTCACGCGTCGCCGCCACCAGTGCCGCCATCTGGTCGGCGTGCGATTGTGTGGCAAAGTTCGGATCTTCCCGCCGCCGGTGCAGCGGATATGCCGCCGATGCGGTCCCGATGGGGCCCTTCAGGTTGTCCACCAACGTGACGCGAACACTGAGGGTTCCAAAATCGACGCCAGCAACCAGGTTCATGAAAATGGTGCCTCCAAGTAAACGCTTTCTTGTTCGCCCACCAGACTACACCATCGTTCTTCGAACGGCCCCATGGCCCTCTTCCTAGCTGGTATGAGATTTACCCTGTCACCCTGAACAAAGGACAGCACGGCCTCGCAGAAACGCGGTTTGTCACCCTGAGTGAAGATTGGCGCGCGGCTTTTTGCGCCAATCGTAGTCGAAGGATCTGCGGTTGCCCTTAGGGCTTCGCGCGATCGACCTCCGATGGGTCGAACCGGATAGACGCGCGCCATCGACCCGCAGCGTTCCTCTACTTCTTACGCCCCGGCAGCATCGCCTTGAGACGATCCATGAGTCCCGGCTTGCCTGCAGGCGCAGGCCCCGCTGCTTTCGCGGTTCCGGACTCAACCTTGTCATTCGGCTTGACCGGCAAAGTCGCTGCTTTACTTTCTCCGTCGGGTTTCGCTTCGCTCTCCGTCGTGGCGGTCGTTCCTTTGTTTCCCGCTGCCGGTTTCGATTCCTTGGCCGGAAGAGCCTTCGCCGATCCTGGCAGGGGAGTTGTCCCATCCACAACCTTCTGTGCCGAGAACAACGGCACAACTTCCACCTCGTTCTTGACCAGGATCGAAACCCGGCGGTTCGAGGGGTCCGCGGGATTGCTCTTTACACGAAGCATCATGTCCGCATAGCCGCGCACCTGCGTCACCTGCGCCGGCCGCACACCATTCTCTTGCAACAGCCTTGCGGAATTTGCCCGGTCCGCGGAAAGATCCCAGTTACTGTAGCCCCCATCGGTCGAGTACGGCGTCGAGTCCGTATGACCCTCCACAAGCAGCACATTGGGCATCGACTTCAACTCCGCCGCCAGCATCACCAGCAGCTTCTGCCCGTTCCCGCTCAATTGCGCGCTCCCCAGTTCGTAAAACGTCCCATCCTTGCCCTCGATTAATTCAATCCGCAGACCCTCCGGCGTAATCGTGAACTCGATCTGCTTGGACAGATTCTGCAGGTCCTTCCGCGCCTTGATCTCCTCCTCGATCTTCTCCTTCAGCTTTTCCAGCGTGTCCGTGCTCATCGCTGCCGTCGCTTCCCCCTTGCCGCTCATCAGGGTGCCTAGCAGTTTCCCCGTCCCTTTCGGATCGTTGAAGTAGCCCGCTACTGCCTCCTTCACTTTGGAACTGGAACTCATCAGCCAAAGCACAATGAACAGCGACATCATCGCCGTTACAAAATCTGCGTAGGCCACCTTCCACGCGCCTCCATGATGGCCGCCATGACCGCCCTTCTTCTTGATCTCGTAGATAGGCCGCGCCTTGTCCGTCACCATCCTCACCACCCTAAAAAGCCAGCCAGCGTGAATTGCCCATTAAGATTTCTGTCATCCTGAGCGGAGTTTGGCGCGCTCTTTGCGCCAAACGGAGTCGAACGACCTGCGGCTGTTCTTTGCGCGTCGCACCGCAACCGGCCGAGACACCAGGGACTACGCCGCCGCTTCCGCCGCCCCACCCTTGCAGGTCTTCTCCATCTCGTCGAAGCTCGGGCGCACATGCGCGGGGATCGCTCGGCGGCCCATCTCTATGGCGATCATCGGAGCCGACCCTTTCAAAAACGAGAGCATCAACACCCGCAGAACATGGAGATACTCATTGTGCTCGTCCGCTGTTTTTGTCATATTGGCCGCCAGTGGTCCCACCACCCCGTAGCAGAGCAGGATGCCCAGAAACGTGCCCACCAGCGCCGCCGCCACTTTTTCGCCAATCTCTTCCGGAGGTCCGCCCAGGGATCCCATCGTGATCACGACCCCCAGCACTGCGGCCACAATCCCCAATCCCGGCAGCGCATCCGCCACCGTGCTCAGCGCCGCAATCGGAGTCGCCTCCCCGTGATGATGGACCTCCATGTCCAACTCCATCATCTGGTCCATGTCGAACGGCTCTACGCCGCCTGTGATGGCGGTGCGCAGCGTGTCGCACACAAAATCCCGCGCATGGTGGTCGGCAAGAAAGTCGGGGTAGCTCTTGAAAACCGAGCTCTCATTCGGTTTCTCCACATCCATCTCCACGCTCAGCAACCCCTCTTTGCGCACCTTGCTCAGGAACTGGTACATCATCTTCAATGTGCTCAAATAGCGCTTCTTATCCAATTTGGAACCCTTCAATACACCCGCCAGCCCCGCAAACACTGCCTTGATAATGTGCACCGGATTGGCCACCAGAAGAGTACCCAAGGCCGCTCCGCCCAGGATCAGCAACTCCGCCGGCTGCACCAGCACACCCAGGTGCCCCTTCTCCATCAGAAACCCGCCGATCACTGCTCCGAAGACGACAACAATCCCTATGATCGCGAACATTGCTGCGCCTCCGCTGCAGTCGTTACGTGATTCCCACCCGCGTGTGCGCTCCAGTGCATCGCGCTCTTGGCGCGCTCCAGAAGATCGTTCAGTGTGGCCCAACCCTCCGCCTGGGCCGCGCCAATGCTCACCGTCAGCGAAACACGGTCTCCCCACCAGCGAAAATCCGCCGTCCGCGTCATCCCCGCCAGGGCCTGAGCATGTTCGGCCAGCGCGGTCCTGCCGCACTCATGCGAGATCACGAGGAACTCATCGTCGCCCCAGCGCCCCAGGTGCTCGGTCGGTTTCAGTCCGTTGATCAGAACCCGCTCCACCGTGTGCAGCATCGCTTCGCAGGCATCTGCTCCGTGCGTTTTGCGCAGCTCGTGTGCCTGGTCGACGGAGATCCAAAGCACCCCCAGAGGGACCTCGCCCTCCGCAAATTCCGCGAAGGCCGACTCCAGCCGATCGGTGAGTTCATCCTGGCTTGCTTCGACCTTCTCGCTCTCTCCGCCCTCTCCATGCGGCAACCCATCCAGGTTCTCCGCCGGATGAAAAAGGATCTCCGTCCTCATGCGATGACCAAGCCCGTCGCGCAGCACAAGATGGCGTGTCAAGGTTGCGACATCATGGCCTTGTTCGTGCCGGATGTAGCACATCGTGCCATGCGCCGCGTGATGCTGAGCGGCCTGCCCCGCATCCCCTCCCGGATCGGTCGGCTCGACCAGCGCGCGCAGCTCTTCCGGGTAGGGCCGCCCCACCAGTTCGATCGCCGTATACCCGGTCATGGCCTGCGCCGCCTGGTTCCAGAACAGAACCTGGCAGTTGTTGCCGACAAGACAAACGCCTTCAGGAAGCATGTCCAAGGCAGCTTCGAGAACTTCCGCACGATCTCTCATCCCCGCCGCCCTCTGCCTCGTTCATCGGCTTGGGCTCCCGCAACTTGATGGACGATCAGCCTGGGGAAAACGAATCGACGAATCCACAAATGCGTCAATCGCGCGCTGGAAGGTGTCCCAACGCTACTTCGCTACTTGCCTCGCCAGGGACATGCGGTATGTACGCCGTGTCGGCAATGCCACGAATGCCCCGTGCCCCATCCTTCCGCGCTCTTTGCGGAAGGGTGGGAAACCTCGGCCCTCAACCAGACGTGTTCATAGCGAGGGTTCGGGGCCCCCAACGCTGTTCAGTTTTGGTGTGGTGCGCACCGCATCTGCTTCTGCGCCCTCATGGTTTCTGACAGGGGCTCTAGACTCAACACGCTACGCGCTCGGGACGCTGCATATCCCCGGTCCACTCAGCGCCTGGATCGGCAGACGCACAATAAAGCGCGTATCGCCCGGCGTCGACTGTACTTCAATCGTGCCGCCAAACTTCTTCGTCACGATCCGATGCACGATCTCCAGCCCCAGACCTGTCCCCGACCCTTGCGGCTTGGTGGTAAAAAACGGCTCGAAGATATGCGGAAGCACCTCCGCCGCGATCCCTGCGCCGTGGTCTTCGATCGATACAGCCAGTTGGTCCGCGCCCGGTCCTGCTCCGTTGCAGCTCGCCTTTCCCGCTTCAATCCATGTCGCAATGCGCACCTTCGCATTCGCCGGGGAAGCATCCAGAGCATTGTCGATCAGGTTGGTCCAGACCTGGCTCAGGGATGAGCCCCGCGTCTGGATCCACGACGGCTCCGCGGCAAACTCCTTCTCCACATGGATCCCCTTGATGCGCAGCTTGTGCCCCAGAATCGTCAGCGTGCTCTGCAGGCTGTCGTGCACGTCCAGTTCGCGCGCTGGCGACTTCTCGTCGTAGGCAAACTTCTTCACCGCCATCACCAGGTCGGATACCCGGCCGATGCTCTCTTCAATCGTGCACACCAGCGTTACGCTTCCCACCAGCGCTTCCAGCCAATTCAAGGCGTCGGAGAAACTCTCTGCGGTAAAAGCGTCTTTCGCGCAGGTCAGCTCGTCCTGTTTCAGGCCAATCCCCACCAAGGCTGGCGCAATCGAGTAGGCATTCTCCACGCCAGAAGCGACCAGCCACTCCGCCATCGCCTCTTCCGCGTCGGACTGCTGGACGCTGCTCATGGCCGGCATCTGGCAACCCTTCATGGTGTGCTCCAACAACGTCCGCATGCACTCCAGTTGCAAGTGTGTCTTGGGCTCATTGCTGAAACGCAGGCTCAGGCTCTGCAGCCGAAGCAGGTTCAAGCGCAACTGCGACGACGCGCGCTTGGCGGCCGAACCAGGATTGTGCAGCTCATGCATCAGCCCCGCTGCCAGTGTGCCCAGTGTGACCAGCTTCTCGCGATGCAGTGCATCCACCTGGTACAACTGCAGCCGCCGCGCCATGTCGCTCAATACCACCTTGCGGAATTTGGGGCAGCAAGCTAGAAGTTTCCAGAACGCCTCTTCCGTGAACCGTACCGCCACCGAATCTTCCACGGCCTCCACGATGACGGAAAAGTGGGCCTTGCCCATCAGCATCGGCGCCTCGCCAAAACCCTCGCCGGCCCGCGCCTCGCTCACCACCGTCCGCGAGCCGTCCGCCTCGGCGCGCAGCACGCGAAGCTCTCCCTGCAGGACGATTGCGTAGGCGTTGTTCGGGGCCCAGCCATCTTCAAACCTTGTCCCGGCCGGCATCGTCACCCGGTCCACCGGTCCGATCTCCACTAGTTCAGCGAAGTTCGTCTCGGCAAAGGCAAGCGTGCGGCGCAGTTCCTCGGCGACACTCGCCAGGGGAACCAACTCCGTTTCGATCTTTTGCCCGCCCGCGTCCATTGCGTCTGTCCTTTAGAACCCTGCCAGGTACTGGTGCGCAAACTGCACCGCGATCGACCCCTCACCCACCGCCGAAGCCACTCGCTTCACCGAACCATGCCGCACGTCCCCTGCCACAAAAACCCCTGGCACGCTCGATTCCAACAAAAACGGGGCTCGCTTCTCGCTCCATCCCGCCATCGGCTTTCCGTCCAGGAGCAAGTCCGCCCCCGCCAGGACAAATCCGTGATCGTCGCGCAAAATACATTTCGGCAGCCAGTCGGTTCCCGGCGCCGCTCCAATAAAAACAAACAGCGAAGACGCCGCAACCCGCATTGGCCCAGCCGGACCTTCCAATTGCAGTTCCTCCAAGTGGTCGGTCCCAAAGGCTTCAATGACCCGCGTGTTGGTCTCCACTGCAATATTCGATGTGCGAGCGATCTCATCGATCAAGTATTTCGACATGGTGGCTGCCAACCCCGCCCCACGGATCAGCATGGTCACCTTCCGTGCATAACGGGCAAAGTGCAACGCAGCCTGCCCTGCCGAGTTCGCACCCCCCACAACGAAGACCTCTTCGTCCTTGCACGAAACCGCCTCAACCAGTGCTGCGCCATAATAAATGCCACGCCCCGCCAGCCGCTCCGCCCCCGGGATCTCCAACTTGCGATAGTGCACCCCCATCGCCAGCAGAACCACATGGCTCGACACCTCACGCCCATCCGCGAGTTGCACAAAGCGGTATTGTCCCTCGATCCGCAGCCCCGTCGCTCGTTGGCTCAGGAACTCGGCGCCAAACCGCGATGCCTGCGCATGCGCCCGCCGCCCCAGGTCCGCGCCCGTAATGCCGGAAGGGAAGCCAAGGTAGTTCTCAATCCGCGAACTGGAGCCTGCTTGCCCACCCGGCGCCATCGGCTCCACCACCAGAGTCCGCAATCCCTCGCTGGCCCCATAGACCGCTGCCGCCAAACCCGCCGGACCGGCTCCCAAAACCACCATGTCATAAAACTCTTGCGCTGCCTGGATGCGAAGCCCCACACGCTGCGCCAATTCTCCCGGCTCCGGCTCCGCCAGCACGCTTCCGTCGGCAAACAGCACCACCGGTAACTTGTTAGCGTCTAACTGATTTTCTATCAATAGTTTGCGCGCATCTTCGCTGGTCGCGATGTCCAGCCAGCGATAAGGCACATGGTTGCTGGTCAGGAAGCTGCGCACCTTGTGGTCCTGAAGCGACCACCGGTGGCCAATCACCCGCAACCCCTCAAAAGGCGGCCGGTAGCCGGCTGCCCAGTCTTCCAGCAGGTCGGTCAGCACCGGATAGAGCTTTTCTTCCGGCGGATCCCAAGGCTTGTTCAGGTAATAATGGATCCGCGCCGAGTTAATGGCTTGAATGGCCGCCTCGGTATCGGCGTAGGCCGTCAGAAGTACGCGCCGTGCCTCCGGGTAGGCTCCCCGTGCCCGTTCCAGAAACTCCACGCCGGTCATCCCCGGCATCCGTTGGTCGCTCAAAATCAGCGCCACCGGTTCGTGCCGCGCTTTGAGCTGGTCCAGCGTATCCAGGCCCGCCTGACCGCTCGCCGCCCGCATCACGCGGTACGTCGCTCCGTACTGGCGGCGCAAGTCCTGCACCACCGCCTCCAGCACATTCACATCGTCATCGACCGCCAGCAGTATCGGTCTCGGCATATACTCTTAGTCTAGAACGTCCGGTTGGTTTAAATGGGTTACGCGCATCCCTCAGGTGTGTTACAGCTTCTGCGCCACCCCGGATGTACTCTATTCCTGACGGAAGCGGCTGCACTCTCGCCGGTTTAGCTCTCATACCGTCAAAGAGGGGACATTCACGATCCCCAATGTCGCGAATGCGGTCAATTGGAAGTTGATCAGCGTTTTGCCGATAGTACTGCAAGAGACAGAAATTCTCCCGTAGCCAAGCCTGTCCGTTCCGGCGGTCCGTCTTGCGCGCCGGGTTTCGTTCTTCCGCACCTCGGGGAAGCAATGCACATGAGGCTCTAATCATGAATAAGATCATCCTTGCTGATTCGCAGGCCATCTTCCGCGCAGGCACAGCCAAAGTGCTCGCAGCGGACGAGGATATGCGCATCATTGCTCAATGTACCGATTTGGATCGCATGCATCATGCGATCACTACGTTTCCTGGTTCTCTCGTGCTGTTCGCCGTGTCGCTCCGCCCCGACCTCACCCGGCTCCGCATGCTCCTCGATACCACGGGCAGCCGGGGGATTGTGATCGCAGAGAACAACGATACGGCCAGCTCCTATCTCCATCAGGGCTTCCGCGGCGTGGTCTTTCGCAACGTCAACGGGCCGGCTCTGGTTGAATGCGTCCGCCGCGTTGCTGCTGGCGACACATGGATCCCTCCCCAACTCATGCAGGCCGAATCCATCGAAGAAGATATGGTCGGCACGCGCGTTCGCGACCGCCTCACTCCCAAGGAAATGCGGATCGTCGCCCTCATCGTCCAGGGATGCAAGAATCGCGAAATTGCCATCCGCCTCAAAACCACCGAACAGGTCATCAAGAACTACCTGCGTTCCATCTACGACAAGACCGGCGTCAGCGATCGTCTGGAGTTGGCCTTGTTCACCATCCACCACCGCGTCCTCGCGCAAGCCGCCGCTGAAATGGGCAGCAAGCTCGACATCGAAGAACACTCCCAACCCTCTGCCGTCGCCTAAACTCCTCCACAAACAACGCAACCGCAACAAAGCGGGGACGGATTCAATCCGTCCCCGCTTTCTTGTGGTTCCCAAATCTCTTGCACCACCCGGAACGCCTTGCCGGAAGCCCCATCAACCCCCGTGCCCCATCCTTCCGCGCTTTTTGCGGAAGGGTGGAAAACCTCCGACCTCAATCAGCCACGTTCATCCTGAGCGAGGCGAACGATCCGCGGTCGCACTTCGGAAACTCGGGAAGAGTCCGGCTTCCTGAGCCCAGCCTACTGCGTCCGGTTCACCGTATTCTTGTCCGTCTTGAACATAAACGCATCCGACGGAAGCGCCCGGTTGAACTTGAAATTCGCATAATGGCAGACGTACGAACTCGTCGAACTCAGTGTAAAGTCCTGCTTCAGACTCACCGCGTGGTCGGGATCCACCCAGATCGTCACCTTGGGCAAATTCTTGCGTACGTCCGCATCCTTCGCCACCAGCTCCAGCCTTTCCGTCTTCACACCGTCCAGGGCCTCAGCGCCCAGATCCTTGATGTCCCACTTGGCCTGCAGATCCTTCCCGCTCGCGCCCATCCCCAAGATGATATAGCTCTCGTACTTGCCTGCCTTGGCATAGGTCGTCACCTGGTTGATGCCCGGCTCGAACAGCTTGAAGGTCCCACCGATAAAGGAGTATTCCTTGGCGCGCGGTTTGCTGTTGTGCTCAGTCAGGTGCACGCCCATCTTCACCGAACCATCTTTCCGCTCGTAGTAGACCACGCCCTTCTGCACATCTTTGTCGGGCAGAGGATCGGTATCCACCGTGTCGAACTCCACGTCCGCCGACGTGGAATGGAAGTTGGCAGCCGCCGCGTTCAATCGCTCGAGAACGCTCTTCAAGTCATCTGCCGGCGCCGCCATCAAACGGCCCCCGCCCGCAGCACAAACTGAAAAGCAAACGGCAAAAAAGAGCCTTGCATTCAGACGCATCGAAACCCTCTGTAAGTTAGAAGCCACAGCACGCAGGAAGCGTCAAATTTTCGAAGAGCTTGGGTCGGGAGCGCCGAAAACGTCCCGTGCCCCGTCCGGGCACCCTCTGGGTCGCGCGTTTTTTGCGAAAGGGCGGGAAACCTCAGACCTCTATCAGCCGTGTTCATCGGCGGCGAGTCGAAGGACGGATGTATCTCGTCGGGCACGTATGAATCCCAACTACCGGTGCGCCCAAACCTGCCAAGCTGCGTGGCCCTGCTCGTCCGTCACCGTCGCCCATCGCTCCACAGACACCGCGTCGCCGGTCACCGGCTCAATTGCCTTGCGCAAGATCTGCCGCACGGCCTTTTCGGACGCCCCTGCCGGAACCGTCACATCCGCCGCCTGCACCGTAATGATGAGCCCGCGCCCGCCATTGCCCACCACCTCGATCGGATGTGCTAATCCTGACGTCGATGAAGGTTTGTCTCCATAACTCCAGCCCGGAATCTGTGGCGTGACAAAAATGAACGCCAGGATCAACGTCACCATCACGTCGTAGTGGAAACTCCCTCGCGAGTAGGTCCAATAAAAATAGCTCCGCAAAACCTGCCGCACCGTGCGGCGCGGCTTCAACTCGCGCAGCGGCTGCGCTTCAGGTTGCGCCTCGGGCGGCGCATTCGGTACAGCAGGATTTAGCGTTGTCATCTCAAGTCCTTCATCCGCGCGGCTCCGGCCCAATGTGTTCCACTCCGCCCATATAGGGACGCAGAACATCGGGAATCAGCACCGAGCCATCGGCTTGCTGGTAATTCTCTAGGACAGCGAGCCATGTCCGGCCCACCGCCAGTCCGCTGCCGTTGATCGTGTGCACAAACTCCGGCTTGGTCTTCGCGCCGCCCGCCTTATCCTTGGATTCCCCGGTCTTGTCTTTGGATTCCTGCGCCGACGGCCGGTAGCGGATATTCGCCCGCCGCGCCTGGAACCCCTCAAAGTTCGAGCACGATGATATCTCGCGATACACCTGTTGTCCGGGCAGCCACACTTCTAAATCGAACGTCTTCGCGGACGAAAAGCCCGTGTCCCCGGTGCACAGCAACACCCGCCGGTAGGGCAGTCCCAGCGCTTCAAGAATCTCTTCCGCATCCCGCGTCAGCCGTTCGTGCTCCCGGTCCGAATCCTCCGGCCGCGTGAACTTCACCAACTCCACCTTTTGAAACTGGTGTTGCCGAATGATCCCGCGTGTATCCCTGCCTGCCGCGCCGGCTTCCGCGCGAAAGCACGGCGTATACGCTGTGAGCGCAAGCGGCAGCTTCGCGTCTTCCAGAATCTCGTCGCGATACAGATTCGTCACCGGCACTTCCGCTGTCGGAATCAGCCAGTGGTCGTTATCCTTGAACTCGCCGCGCCCCACCGCATCCACATCCGCGTCCGAGCACCGGAACAAATCCTCGGCGAACTTGGGCAACTGTCCCGTCCCAAACAGCGACCTCGAATTCACCATGAACGGCGGCAGCACTTCGGTGTAGCCATGCTTCGTCGTATGGAAGTCCAGCATGAAGCCGATCAAGGCCCGCTCCAGCCGCGCTCCCGCACCCATGTACACGGCAAACCGCGCCCCGGAGAGCTTGGTCGCCCGCTCCAAATCCAGAATCCCCAGCGCCTCGCCAATCTCCCAATGCGGCTTCGGCGCAAAGTCCCAAGTGCGCTGCGCATGGTCGGCCAGATGCGTCTTCACCACCACATTGTCCTGTTCGGACTTGCCGGTCGGCACTTCGTCGCGCGTCAAGTTGGGAATGCTGGCCAGCGAGAGCCGTAGACGCTCATCCAGCTGCGCCGCGCTCTGCTCCAACTCGTCTGTCTTCTCTTTGAGCCCGCGAATCTCTTCCATCAGGGCCGTCGCGTCCTGACCGGACTTCTTCAGCGCGCCCACTTGCTGGCTCAACTCGTTTCGTCGCGCCTTGGCCTGCTCCGAAGCCGTGATCGCCTCTCGTCGTGCCTGGTCCAACGCGCGAAAATCCCCCAGCAACACGGCCGGGTCGGCGCCACGAGCACGCAGCTTCGCTTCCACAACTTCCAGGTTGGCGCGGACAAATCCCAAATCGAGCATGGCTCTTCCAGTTTACTCGACCAAACCGCAGCTTCCGGAGACAGCTTGGGGCCGGGTGCCCCATCCTTGGCACGTTCTTGTTTTTGTGCCAAGGGTGGGAAAGCACGAACCCCTTCGCTCCATACCCCGGGCACCCCCACTAGGTGCCCTTTGGCCAGCGCGTCCTTGTTTTTCCGACTGGGTGGCCACGAAACAAGACGAACCTACACCACCCTCTCCCCCACCTTCGTCTCCTCCGCCTGCCCCGTATCCAACTGTTCCTGCCATCCCGGCAACCGTTGATCCCCGGTAATCAACCGCGCCCCCCGTGTAAACGTGAAATACGTCCAGATCCACGCCGCAAACACTGACAATCGGTTGCGGAACCCGATCAGAAAGAAGATATGCACCGTCAGCCAGGTTGCCCACGCTGGAAACCCGCTCATGTGTGCCTTGAACGGCCATTTCACGTCGGCCACCGCATCCATCCGCCCAATCGTCGCCATGTCCCCCTTGTCGAAGTACCGGAACGCTGGGCGCGTTTTGCCTCGCAGATCGGCGGCAATCATCTTGCCCACATGGTCCCCCATCTGCATGGCCGGCTGCGCCACGCCCGGCACCGGCTTGCCGTCTTGCTCAAAGTGCGCCAAATCCCCAAGCACAAAAACATGCGGCAGCCCCGCCGGATTCAAATGCGCATCCACCATCACCGCGCCACGTTTGTCCAGTTGCACTCCAGGCGTCGCGCTCAGCATCTTGCCCAGCGGAGAAGCCTGCACGCCCGCCGCCCAAAGCGTCACCACCGCGTCAATCCGTTGGCCGCCGGCCTCCACCCATCCCGGCCCCACCCCGGTCACCTGGCAATGAGTGTGCACTTCCACGCCCAGTTTCTTCAGAGATGCTTCCGCCTTCGCCGACAAGTCTTCCGGATACGCCGCCAGGACCCGCGGCGAACCGTCCAGCAGCAGCACCCGCGCCTTGCTCGGGTCGATGTGCCGGAAATCGCGCCGCATATAAAGCTGCGCAATATCGCTGATGGCTCCCGCCAACTCCACGCCCGTCGGGCCGCCGCCAATCACCACAAAATTCAGCGGCGGATGCCACCCGTGCTCCACCATCTGCCGTTCCGCCAGTTCGAACGCCAGCAGCACCCGCCGCCGGATCTCCGTCGCGTCCTCAATGGTCTTCAATCCCGGGGCCAGTGGCGCCCACTCCGGATGCGCAAAATACGAGTGCGAGGCACCGGTCGCCAACACAAGGTAGTCCCACCGAACGCGCGCGCCACTCGCTAGCGTCACTTGCTGGCTGGCGACGTCCAGGCTCACCACCTCGTCCATCAGCACGTCCATGTTGGCTTGCTTGCGAAAGATGCCGCGAATCGGCTGCGCAATATCCGCCGGCGACAAAACCGCCAGCGCAACCTGGTAGAGCAGCGGCTGAAAAAGGTGATAATTGCGCCGGTCCACAATCGTCACATCCACCGGCAAGTTCGCCAGCCCTTTACCCGCGTGGATGCCCGCAAAGCCGCCGCCCACAATCAGCACGCGGGGTCTTGCCGATTTCGATTCGTCGAGGGGAAGTTTCGAATCAGCCAACAGGTTTCCTCCCAAGTGCGAGACATGTCCTCACCCATGGGATGCGCAAGATGTGGTGGAAGAAGCAAAGAAGGGAATTGGGAGTCTGCGGACTCTAAGGCTCGTAGAAAACGGACGTTTCATCCTAAGCAATCCGGCTTGTGCAGGAACTTACATGGTAGAAACGCCTTGTCCGCATCGCCACGAGCGCCTCGTGCCCCATCCTTCCGCGCTTTTTGCGGAAGGATGGGAAACCTCGGCCCTCCACCTGCCGTGTTCATCGCGAGCGTAACCGAAGGTTTTACGGCTTGCACCACGGAATCTCCGCCATCCACGCCGCCCGCGTCGACGCAATATGCCCGGCGCCCCATCCCGCTTTTCTACCGGCAGGCGTAGAAATGAGATGTTAGCCCACAAGCTCGGGTTGCACCAGCTGCGGCCGCAGTTCGCGCGGCTCCGGTGCCACTTCCTCGCCGTTCTGCTCGCCGCCCTCATCGAAGACGGCCTCCGCCGTGCCGATCGGCACCGGCTTGTAGGGCAAGAACACCCGGAACGCCGATCCCCGCACCGGATTGCGCTCCGCCCAGATCCGCCCCGAATGCTGGTGGACAATGGTGCGGCAGATCGCCAGCCCCAACCCCGTTCCGCCCTTCTGCCGAGCGTCCGAAGCATCCACCTGTTGGAAGCGGCCAAAAATACTCTCCAGCTTGTCGGCCGGAATCCCGCGCCCCGGATCCACCACCGAAAGCGTCACGCCGTTCACGTCCGGGCGCATCAGCACCGAAACCGTCGAGTTGCGAGGTGAGAATTTGACAGCGTTGGACAGCAAATTGGTAAGCACCTGCAGCAGCCGGTCAGGATCGGCCGCAACCTCGGCCTGCGTGTTGTCGTGGATCAGGTGAACTCCCGCGGCATCGGCCACCGGCGCCATGTAATCGATCGACTGGCGCACAATCTGACTCAATTGCACCTTCTTGAAGGTCAGCCGTTCTCGTCCGCTCTTGAGTTTCTCCAAATCGAGAATGTCGTTGATCAGCCGCACCAACCGGTCGGAGTTGGCCACCGCGATGCGCAACAGGTTCGAAGCCTTGTCGTTGAGCGTCACCAGGCTGCCATGCTCCAGGAGTCCCAATGCACCGCGGATCGCCGTAAGCGGGGTTCGCAATTCGTGGCTCACCGTGGACACAAACTCATCCTTCAGCCGGTCCAGCGCATACCGCTGGCTGATGTCGCGGAAGCTGAGAACCGTCCCGGAAAGCCGTCCATGATCGAGAATCGGCGTCAGCGAGTAGTCCACGCGGAACGGGCTCCCGTCCACGCGATAGAACGTGTCTTCGCTCGCCGTCGCCATCAGCTGCAAACGTCCCGTGGCGCGCAGCAGTGTACAGTCATCGCCGCACTGGCTGCCCGCGGGTGCATAGCCATGCAGCAACTCATGCACCGCCCTACCTGCAATATTCGAAGCACTTACGCCCAGCAGGCCAGCTGCGGCAGGGTTCGCAAAGCTCACCAACCCGTTGCGGTCCAATCCGCATATCCCGTCCCCCACCGAGTTCAGCAGAATCTCCTGCTGGCGATACAGCTTTTCTGCCCACAAACGCTCCTGCGAGCGGGCCAGCATCTGTCCCAGGGAAGCTGCGACCGTCTCCACAGCGGCCATGGTCTCGCGATTCTCCCGCAGGCCAAAATGACAGTAAAACTCCAACACGGCCAATACCCGGCTGCCCACCCGCACCGGAACCGCGCATCCGGAAACCATCCCACGGCTTCGCGCATCCTGGGTGTGAGGATGAATCGTCTCCGCTGCCAGGTCAGCGGACCACACCGAGCGGCCTTCTTGCCAGGCCTTTCCCGCAAGGGCATTGCCCGGCGCCAACGTCGTTCCGCCACTATCCTTGAACAATAAATCGAGATGTCGCCCCGGCGCGCTCCAGCCCGAACAGAACTCCAGCTGGTTTTCCGTCGCATTCACTTCCCATTTCAGGGCTACATCCCAGCCCTGGGAGACACACAGCGCCTCCAGAATGCGCATCCCCGCCACTTCCGGCGACGTGTTCTCGCCCACAATCTCACTCACCACCAGCTGCAAGGCGACGCGATGTTCCCGTTGGACAATCAGGCGAAGAACCAGAACTGCCGCTGCCGCTCCCGACGCAAAAACCAGCACTTCGGTGAAGCGGGGATCCATGGTCAGGTTATGCGTGAACACGCCCAGAAGCACGGCCAGTGCCAATCCTGCGAGGATTGGGGGGACGAACGAGAATCCCCGTTTAACCAAACGCCCCTGCCGATCCCCGTCGTTCCCTATCGGCCCCACTGACTGGTCTGCCATCTTTCCCCCAGATCCATCCCCCGCCACTCTGGTCGTACTTCCGGAGCTTCCCGCCTAAAGACGCGGGCCCGCTGTTTCCGAATGGGTAAGTGACCCGTTCGCTGCAAGCCAATGACCATTCGTGTGCAATCTGTAACCGTTACTTATCAGTGAGTTACTGGGATTGGTCCTGCATCCTGTGTGTACACAGTTGTATACAGCTCTCACCGAACGATTACAGGTTGCGGGAAATGTTGCTCGCGAAGCGGCCCCGGCATGCATCTCTGTCTGGGCTTGAGCCCCGCCGGCCAGCCCGCATCCGTCACCGGTCACCGAAACGAGGAACGCAGACCTCTAGGTCGGCAGCCCCGAAGGCCTCCTGGCCCTCAGAAATCCCCCTCGATTCCGATTGCAGCCGTGGTGCGCCGTCTTTGAGAAATTCAGGCGAAGGCACTTTTTGCTTTTGCTATAGACTTCCGTGCCCCATCTTTTCCGCTTTTTCCTGCGGAAAGGGTGGAAAACCGATGAATTCAAGGTCAACACCATTTCGAAAACTGCCCTAGACCTTGACCAAAGCAGGCTAGGGGTGCTGTTCCACTACAACGGCCAGGGTCGCCGCGTCTCCTGAAGCGGCCATCCCCACCAGGTTCGTCGCCACGCCCGCCATCGTCGCCGGCATAAAGGTCACCGTTCCATCCAGGCCGGAGCTGGCCGTCTCGCTCTCGGTCGCCATTCGGTTGGAGGGCCCGCAAACGCTGTGCGGACCGCACGGCGGAGCCCACGCATAAAGCGCCTGGTACAGCGTCACCGTCCCCCCTGCCATCGGATTCCCATCCGTATCCAGGAGCCGCATCACCACCGCTGCCGGCACTCCACCCACAGCAAAGCTCTGCGTCGTTCCCGACACCGCCTCCAGACGCGCGTACTCGGGGTGCGCCCCGAATGCCACAAACTTTACGCACTGGCTGGTGCCGTTCAGACACGCGTCGATCGAAGCCAGTTGGCCCGCCGCCAGCGGCCCCACCGTCAGCGTCTGCGTCGCAATCCCCGCCGCATCGCTTTGCACCGTCCCATTCTGAACCGCAAAGCCGCTCGCTCCTGGCTCCCAGGTCACCGATTGTCCCGCCGCGGCTATCCCGTTGCTCAATACCATCGCCTGCACATTCCAAACCAGCACCGCCCCCGCCGCCACCGACTGCTGCGGCGTGATCGCAGCCAGAACCGGCGGCGTCCCTCCGGCAAACTGCGCCTGCACGCTCGACCCATTGGTCAACGAGGCCGTCACCGTCGACCAGTTTTTGTCTGTCGCGGTGACGTTCATCGTGGCGCACCCATCGCCTGAGGCCGTCACCGCGCACACCCGCTGCCCGCATCCCAGCTCAGCTGTGCCCGATGTCACCGTGTACAACACCGTGACTCCGCCCGCCGGCGTCAAGTCGGAGCCCAGCGCCATCACCGTGAAAGGCACGGGCGCGGAAACCGGGATGGTGCCCGTCGGTGCAGTCAGCAGCGTCAGTGCGTCCCCAACTCCGGCGTTGTAACTCACCCCTCCCGTCACAATCGCGGCGGCATGGAAGGCCGGCAGATCGTCCACCTCCACATCCACGGATCCGCTCGCCCCCGGTCCCGCCGGGGGCGCGATTGCCGTAATCTCATTGGGAGAAACGCTTACTACCTCCGCGGGCGCACCGCCCACCCGCACCGTGTCCGCCATCCGAAAACCCATCCCGTGAATCACTATCGGCCCGCCCGCCGCTGGCAGCCGCGCCGGAAACACCGTATCCGCATAAAGCACCCAGCCTTGATACGGAAAATCCGGCCGCCCATCACCTCGCTGATCGGCGATGCCCACCCGGATCAAGTCATCGCCATGCGTGCCCACCCGCAGCCAGGTCTCTCCCGTCGCCAGCCCGTTCATCCCCGGCGCCGCGCATAGCGCGGGCGCTTCCGCCGTGTCCAGCGCATCCCAAACGCCAATCGATGGCATCGCCTTCGTCTCGGTCGGCGCGCCACGCGCGTCCAGCCCCTGCGTCACCACCGTGAACGTCCGCCCACCGCGAACCGGGAAGACCAACCAGTCGCTTTGCCCGATCTGGCTCAGCCGCCCCGCCCACATGCCGCTCACCTGCAGCTTGCGCGGCGAAGATGCGGTCCCCATCGCGTCCGCTTCGTCGCCCATCGCCGAGTCGTCCACGTTCTCCGTCAGTGTCTGCAATCCGCCAGCCGTCAAAGCCGCCACCGTGATGGGCGGCAACGTCCCCGACGGCATTACCTGCCCGTCGCGGTAGGGCCCCACCGAGTCGTTCAAAATGTACAGCGGATCAATCGCCTCAAACGTCACCTGGTACGCGGCCGAAGTGATTCCCGGCGGCAAGGGCTACGGATTTCCCTGCGCATCCGTGAATCCCGTCATCGGATTCCCGTGCTTGCCGCTGAAATAGCCTCCCGAAACAAACGAAACCGCGTATTGGTAGAGCGGATTCCCGCTCCCATCCAGTGGCCGCGCCACCACGTTCACCCCCTGCATCCCCTCTCCGGAGCGAAAGCGGATCGTCCCCTGGATCGACACCGTGTTTGCCGCCGTGATCTGTTTCCCGGAAAAGCTCCCGATGTTCTCCGCCGTCACTGGATACATCCGGCTCAACGCCGCGATATCGTCCCAGCGCAGCAAGCCCGGGTTGGGGATGCACGCGCCGCCCGCCGCCGAGCACACCCCGCTCAAAGGCTCCATCACCGGCCAGCCATCGGTTCCGCCGGGCACAGGATCGGTCAGCGCCGTCGGATTCACTTGCGCATAGTCCAATCCCAGCACCCGCCCGAAGGCCCGCTCCAACTCGTAGCTCATCATCTCCAGCAAATCCGGGCTGGTCGCGCATCGCCCGTTCAGTACGATGATCCCGTGCCCGGCGGTCGCGTCCGGATTCACGCTGTCCAGCCACGTCCAAACCCCGTTGTTCTCGCAGTCCGTCGGCTCACTCGCCCCCACCCCCAACAACGCATCGATCACCGAACCGTCCGCATCGAAGATCACGCCCAAGGGAAAGCTCGTTGCCTGTGCCGTCACATCCGCCGGCGCAGTCAAAGCGCCCTGCACAACCTCTACATTCGCGCCCCGCACGTCCTCCTTCAGCATCCCCGCATCGGTCAGCGTCACCGCCGCCGTGGCCACCGCCGACCAAACCCCGGCCGCCGCGTCCACCATCGCCGTCGCCTGCACGTTCGAGATCGAGCCATTCAGCGGCCCCTGGTCTACGAAATAACGCAGCTGTCCGCCATTCCAATGCACCGGCTGCCCCAAAACCTTTGCTTGGAAGTAGCTCGCCCCAGCCACGTACTTCGGTCCACCCGCCCGCGCCTCCCACCCCACCGCGAGCCATGCACTCAGCGCAAAACCAGCCAGCCGACGAGGATTGGCGCAGGGACACATGCGCAGCAGCAATGCAGCTAAGGCGCCAACGCAAGCTTAGGAAGCTTTGGAAATATTCATGACTCGATGGAAGCCCGTGCCCCATCCTTCCGCGTCTTTTTGCGGAAGGGTGGGAAACCTCGGACCTCAACAAATCGCCGTGTCCATCCCGACAGAGCGCTCCGCGTTAAAAGCCATTCCGCTGTTCTTCAGGAAGACTAAAGGTAATCCGCGAAGTGGCGTGTCAGCGCCTCTGCCGCACCGCAGGTGCCTAAATCTCCGGATAAAAGTCGAAGAACGCGTCCAAACTCCGCTTCAACTGCGTCTCGATCTCTTCCCGCGACCCCTCGATGGTGTGCATCGTCACATGCGCCTCGTGGCCGTTGGCCAGCTTCAGCGTTGCGTCCTGGATTTCCTTCACTTCCCCCTCGGGAAGCAGCCGCAGTCCGTACACTAGAGTCAGATTCGCCATCCACCCATCATAATGAAAGCGGTCGCATTTCACCGCCGCGAAAGGGACTTCTTGTATGACTCATTTGAGCCGCCGTGACTGCATCAAAGGCGCTTCCGCCGCCCTTGTCGTTTCCCAGATCGGCTGGGCCGCTCCGTCCGCCCGTGCCGCCGAACTGCCCCACGCCCGCCCCGCCCTCGCCGACCGCCACTTCACCAGCCCCGCCGTTGAGGCTCTCATTTCTCGCCTCCAGCACGGCATCGCCGACCCCGCACTCGCCACCATCTTCGAAAACTGCTTTCCCAACACTCTCGACACCACCGTCTTCCCCGGCTCCTACGAAGGCAAGCCCGACACCTACGTCGTCACCGGCGACATCGATGCGATGTGGCTCCGCGACTCCTCCGCCCAGGTGTGGCCCTATCTGCCTCTCGCCAAAGAAGACCCCAAACTCCGCGAACTGCTCGAAGGCCTCATCCGCCGCCAGGCCCGCATGATCATCCTCGACCCCTACGCCAACGCCTTCATGCGCGACACCGCCGCCGCCCCCCTCAGTTGGTCGGTCCACGACAAGACCGACATGCATCCCGGCGTCGGCGAGCGCAAGTGGGAGATCGATTCGCTCTGCTACCCTCTTCGCCTCGCCCACGGCTTCTGGAAGGCCACCGGCGACACCCAGCCCTTCGATGCCACCTTCAAGGAAGCCGCCTGGACCATCGTCCGCACCTTCCGCGCCCAGCAGCGCAAAACGGACCAAGGCCCCTACTCCTTCCAGCGCGAGTCCTTCGGCCCCAGCGACTCGGTTCCCCTCGGCGGCTTCGGCAATCCCGCCGTCTCGAACGGCCTGATCTACTCCATGTTTCGTCCATCCGACGACGCCTGCATCTACCCCCTCTTCGTTCCCGCCAACATGTTCGCCGTGGTTTGTCTGCGCAAGCTCGTCGAGCTCGCCCACAACGTTCTCGACGACCCCAAGCTTGCCTCCGAAGCCGGCTCGCTCGCCGCCGAGGTCGACGACGCCATCCAGAAATATGGCAAAACCCACCACCCCAACTTTGGCGAGCTCTGGGCCTACGAAGTCGATGGATACGGCAACTCGCTGCTCATCGACGACGCCGACGCCCCCGGCCTGGTCACCCTCACCTATCTCGAGTCCTGCGCCCCCACCGACCTGCTCTACCAGCGCACTCGCCGCTTCGCCCTCAGCGACAGCAACCCCTACTTCTGCCGCGGCAAGGCCGCCGAAGGTGTCGGCAGCCCCCACGAGGGCATCAACACCATCTGGCCCATGTCCATCACCTACCGCGCCATCACCTCCACCAGCGACGCCGAAATTCGCCAATGCCTTCGCTGGCTCCGCGACACCACGGCCGGCACCGGCTTCATGCACGAGTCCTTCAAGAAAGACGATGCCGCCAGCTTCACCCGCCCCTGGTTCGCCTGGGCCAACACCCTTTTCGGCGAGCTCATCGTCAAACTCGCTGCCGACCGCCCCACCCTTCTCGCCGCCCAAATCTAATTGGGTGCCTCCGGTCTCGTCTTTGCGAGCGGGGAATCCAAACCCTCCGTGCCCCATCCTTTCCGCGCATTCTGCGGAAAGGGTGGGAAACCACGAACTCTAGATTGACCAGCGGCGACTACCTCACAGCCGGGTGCCCCATCCATCCACAGTTCTATCGTGGATGGGTGGGAGACCACGAACCAAAATAGCCATCCTGCTGGCTGGGTGCCCCCGGGTCTCGTCTTTGAGACCCGGGATAGCCGGTCCACAGGCCTCCGAATCCCGCTCGCCCCCGCACCATCTAATATCAAAGCAGGACAACATCGAATGACCGACATGCGCGATACCGTCATCCTGGGCTCCGGCTGCTCCGGCCTCACCGCCGCCATCTACACCGCACGCGCGGGCCTGAATCCCCTCGTTCTCGAAGGCCACGAACCCGGCGGCCAGCTCTCCATCACCACTCTGGTCGAGAACTTTCCTGGCTGGCCCGAAGGCATCCAGGGCCCCGAGCTCATCGACAACATGAAGAAGCAGGCCGCCCGCTTCGGCGCTACCTTTCAGCTTGCCCATCTCAATCGGGTCGAGCTCGGCGCCCACCCCATCAAGCTCCACACCACGGCCGGCGAAGTTCACACGCGCACTCTGATCATTGCCTCCGGCGCCAGCGCCCGCTGGCTCAATCTGCCCAGCGAACAAGCCCTCATCGGCCACGGCGTCTCCAGTTGCGCCACCTGCGACGGCTTCTTCTTCCGCGGCAAGGAGATCGCCGTCGTCGGCGGCGGCGACTCGGCCATGGAAGAGGCCCTCTTCCTCACCCGCTTCGCCAGCAAGGTCACCCTGCTCCATCGCCGCGAGAGCTTCCGCGCCTCCAAGATCATGCTCGAGCGCGCCATCGCCCATCCCAACATCGAGCTCCGCACCAACACCGTCATCAAGGAAGTCCTCGGCGTCGAAGAGAAGGAAGTTCGCGGCGTTCTGCTTAAAGACGTTGCCACCGGCGTCGAAGACGAGCTCCCCATCCATGGCCTCTTTCTCGGTATCGGCCACGAGCCCAACGCCACCATGTTCGCCGGCCAGATCGACCTTGACGAGGATGGCTACATTCGCACCTTGGCCAACGTCCTGGTCACCAAAGGCGGCGCGCCGCTGCCCGGTGTCTACGCCTGCGGCGATGTCCAGGACCGCCGCTATCGCCAGGCCATCACCGCCGCCGGCTCCGGCTGCATGGCCGCCCTCGAAGCCGAAAAATACCTCGAGGAGCACGGCCACTGACGCTCCCGATGTTCTGGCCGAGACAAAGCCGGGAAACACTCTCCGTGCCCCATCCTTCGCGTTCTCTGCGAAGGGGGGGAAAGCACAAACATCAGAGCGGTCTTGTTTTGTTGAAACGGGGCTTCTGCCTCTTATTTGGGAGTTCGACACCAGATTGATCCACGTGCCCACAGACTCCATCGCCGACCAACTCGCACGCGTTGAAGACTCCATCGCCGCCGCCTGCCGCCAGGCAGGTCGAAGCCGCGCTTCGGTCGAGCTCATGGCCGTCTCCAAGACCTATCCCATGGAGACCATCGCCGCCGCCGCCGCCCTCGGCCTCCGTCTTTTCGGCGAGAATCGTGTCCAGGAATTCGCGTCGAAGGCATTGCATGCAGCAGCCCTCCGTAGCGGCGCGGGCAAGGAGGACCTCCGCGTCCACCTCATCGGCCACCTGCAATCCAACAAGGCCGCCAAAGCCGTCGAGATCTTCGATGCCATCGATTCCGTCGACTCCCTTCGCCTCGCCGACCGCCTCAACGAAGCCGCCGCCAAACTCGACAAACGCCTTCCCATCCTCATTGAAGTCAAGCTCAGCCCCGAAGAGACCAAGGCCGGGCTCGACCCTCACTCCCCCGAAGCCACCGCCCTCTTCGAGCGCCTTCCCGACCTCACCCATCTCGAACCGCAAGGCCTGATGACGATCGCTCCCTGGGGCGTGCCTGAAGACGTGACCCGCGCCTGCTTTCGCAGCCTGCGCACCTGGCGTGACCAATGGGCAACCACTTATCCGCGTCTCAACTTCGAGTCCCTCTCCATGGGGATGAGCGGCGACTTTCCCATCGCCATCCAAGAAGGCGCCACCCGCATCCGCGTCGGCACCGCCCTCTTCGGCAAGCGTCAGCCCTACACCGGGCCAGTCTAATGCTGCGCACAGTCGCCGGCGGCATCACCCTGGCCGTACGCGCCCAGCCCGGCGCCAAAAAGACAGTCATTGTCGGCGTCTACGGGGAAGGCGCATCCGCCCAACTCAAGATCGCCGTCCAAGCCCCGCCCCTCGAAGGCCGCGCCAACTCTGCCCTCATCGCTTATCTTGCCGAGACCTTTGACTTACCCAAGAAAGAAGTCGAGTTACTCACCGGCGAGTCATCCCGCAGCAAGGTCTTCCTCCTGCGCGGCCTCACCATCGAGAGCGCTCAAGCAAAGCTCCGCTAAGCACAGAGAATACTTCGGACACTGTCTCGTTCTTGTGAAGAGGAAGCGAAGCGAACAATCTTGTGCGAGCGGACAGCGAGCGTCTGCCGCACCGCAGGTGCCTGCTGCACTGCAGGTGGTTACCGCCGCAGATGGGCGAACGCCGCGGCCAGCGCCTCTTCCGGCTCCGGCCTTACCCGGAAATCCGCATGCGCCTCGGCAAACTGAACCCGTCCGTCCCGCCTAATCACATATGTCGCGGGCAGCGGCAGCCGCCAGCTCTTCTCCCCATTCACAAACGGAATATTCACTAAGATCGATAGATAGTAAGTCCGGTGATACTCGGGCACCGTGTACACCAGCCCAAACTTCTCCGCCACCAGGTTATCCGGATCGTGCAGCACCGGGAAGGGAAGTCCATGCTGCCCGGCCATGAAGTCGCTCTGCCGCGTCGTCTGCGGACCAATGGCCACCATCAGCCCTTCGCGTTCCCGCAGCGTCCCGTATACGTCGCGCCACGCCTCTAACTCGGTCACACAATACGAACACCACCGCCCGCGAAAAAACTTGATCACCATCGGCCCCAGCGCCAGCAAGTCCTCGCTGCGCACCAGCCGCCCGCTCGCATCCTTCAGCGCAAACTCCGGAGCCACCGCGCCCACCGGCAAAATCCGCTCCTCGATCCCGGAAGCAAACAACTCCTCAACCGCCCGCTCCCCCACCGCCAGCCGCTCCGCCTGCACCAGCTGCCGTGTGTTCGAAGTAATCTCGTCGAGTTGATCCTGTAGGGTTGTCGTAGTCATGTACGTGTCCCGAGGAACGTCGAAAAACTGAATTCGCCACCACTATGCGTCGAGACCTGCACCCGAATTCCTCTCTTGCCCAGTGCGTCTCTCTTCCGTTGAATGCGAGCATTTCTGCTGGGATATTCTGAGCAGACAATCAAGATACCGATGACCGTTGAATTCGGTGGTTTCTTTGGTAGTTTCCTGCGCTGCTCAAGAAAGTCCACAGTTGCCTCTACCTGCTCGAACGCCTTGCGAAGATCGGTGCCTTTCAACTCAACAATCACATCGACAACGGCGGGTATGGAGACGAGAAAGTCGGCTGCGGTTTGTCCAGATGGAGCAAGGCACCCATCAACTCGGATGCGCTCAACCGATCGCTTTTCCGGATTCAGAAACACCGCGCTGACGTTCGTTCCCCTGTCGTGGACTTTGACTTTGCTATGGCGCAGGGATTCGATACAGCGAGATTCGCTATCCGCCATATTGAATCTCCAAAAGCTGTCCGAACTGATCCGCAATATCGCTGGAGATGTCATCGAGCACATCTCCGTTAATCAACTTCGTGTCGTCATCCATGATGGGACGAAGTACGCCGTCCTTGCCATCAACGGCGTACGCAGCAAAATCACCCGGAGAAATCCAGTATTGGCGTGGGATGACTTTCTCAATCTCAGATGCCTTCTCAGGCCGCTTCGCAGCGACGAGTCCTGCCTTGATGAGATCGTTGAATGCGGTGAGGATGTAGGGACTGTGAGTGGTTATGGTGAAATGTGCTTGGAAACCAACCTCGTTTGCTAGCGCTGCGAATTCTCGAACCAACTCATATTGCGTTTGTGGAAATACGCTGGCCTCGGGCTCTTCTATTGTGAAATCGTCGAAGGAGTAGAGCTTATGACCATTTAGTTCCTCGTTAATAAGATTCCCAGACTGCCGACGTTCACTTTCGTAATACTCGAGGGCAGCTAGAATCGGGAGCATCTGCTTGCTTCCAGAAGAGAGATGACTCAAAGGCAAGAATCTCTCATCATGAAACGCCAGCATCCACCCATTTTGCCAAGAAACGAGATCCCCCTTGAGATACCTTGATATACGCTTCATTCGGGAGGCCGGATTCAGGCTGTTTGCGTAGAAAACTGCGAAATTAGCTGAGATTGGGTCGGGTTCAGCACCTAGCGCCCTGTACCCTTTGGACGCATCAACAAAATATGATCGTTCTAAGGGGATATAAGCGCTTATGTCCCACACGGCCCGTCCTGATAACTCCATAAAATCTGCAGCCGCTAGCGACGGGAACGCCTGCGCTATCAGGAAGCCGCCCTTTTGTTGGTGTTCAATTGTTGCTTTAGCTCGAGCGAGGTACGCGGATTTGAAACCTTCGTTGAACGACAGGCTGGCTTCAGTGTCTGGCTCGGCATTCGAAGGTGCCGAGACACTAACCTCATAACCTCTGGAGGAGAAAACGATGGTCCAGTCTTCGCCGCCCCATCCCCCGCGCGGAAACCATTTGGAGAACTCCTTTTTGGCTGCGGCTTCGAAATCAGAGAATCCATATTCAAAACGGTTGACCACGCGTTCGATCGCAATGTTGATAACTTCATGTCCGAGGAAATATGCGAGCTTGCAGAGGAGGCTCTTTCCGCTGGATTGAGGGCCGATAAGGACGGTGATTTTGCCGAATTCCAACTTCGCGTGCTTGATCACCGAAAAGTTCTCGACGGTCAATGTTCGCGCTGGTCGTTTCTGGTGATCCGCTTCCGACATCACGCCTTCCTTCCTGAACAATCACCGCCCAAACTTCTGCTTCCCGCCCATCCCCATCGCGCCCAGGCCGCCGCGCATCATGTTCCGCGCGAGCCCGCCCTTGCCCATCTGCTTGAACATCTTCGCCATCTGCGCATACTGGCGCAGCAAATTGTTCACGTCCTGCACCTCCGTCCCGCTGCCCTTGGCGATCCGCTTCCGCCGCGAGCCCGAGATGATCTCGTGATTGCGCCGCTCCAGCGGCGTCATCGAGTTGATAATCGCCTCCAGCCGCACAAACTGCTTCTCATCCACGTTCTTTGACGCCTGCTGCAACCCCGCAAACGGCCCCACCGACGGCAGCATCTTCAAAATGCTCTCCATCGACCCCATCTTCTTGATCTGCCTGAGCTGGTCGCGGAAATCCTCCAGCGTGAACCCATCCCCCAGCAGCGCCTTCTTGGCGAACTCCTCGCTCTTCTTCCGGTCCAGCGTCGACTCCGCCTTCTCAATCAGCGACATCATGTCGCCCATGCCCAGAATCCGCCCCACAATGCGGTCGGGATGGAACGGCTCAAACGCGTCCGGTTTCTCGCCCACGCCAATAAACTTGATCGGCTGCCCGGTCACGTGGCGGATCGACAACGCCGCGCCACCGCGCGCATCGCCGTCCATCTTGGTCAGCACCACGCCCGTCAGCCCAAGTCGTTTATGGAAATCCTCGGCCGAGTTCACAGCGTCCTGGCCGGTCATGGCGTCGGCCACAAACAGGATCTCGGAGGGATTGAGCAGCTTCTTCAGCCGCTCCATCTCCCCCATCAGCTCTTCGTCGATGTGCAGGCGTCCGGCGGTGTCCACAATCAGCGTGTCGCAGCCCATGATGCGCGCCTCGCGCATCGCTTCCTTGGCCAGCCGGACCACAAGGTCAGAGTTGTTTGCCTCGCCCCTCTGGTCGCCCTCGTAAAGCTTGGCCTCAATTGACTTGGCCACCACCTTCAGCTGCTCGCGCGCCGCCGGCCGATACACGTCGACCGAGACCAGCATGGGCCTATGCCCACCCTTTTTCAGCCACGCCGCCAGCTTGCCGCTCGTCGTTGTCTTGCCCGAGCCCTGCAAACCCGCCATCAGGATCACAGAAGGTGGCTGCGACGCAAACTTGAACCGCGCCGTATCTTTGCCCAGCAGAGCGATCAACTCGTCGCGCACAATCTTGATCACCTGCTCGGAAGGCGACAGCGCCGTCAGCACTTCCGTGCCCACCGCCTTCGCCCGGATCTGCTCGATCAAGTCTTTTGCCACGTTGAGGTTAACGTCGGCTTCTAAAAGTGCTACGCGAATTTCCGCGAGCGCCTCGCCAATGTTCTCTTCGGTCAGCGTGCCCTGCCCGCGAAGGGTCTTGAAGGCCCGCTGCAGCTTGTCTGTAAGGTTTTCAAACATGATCACCTCCAGTGTATCGCGGCACCTGCGGTGCGGCAGACGGCGCTTGCGCGCCCACAGAGTACCTTCTTAGACTGGAGCCAGGGAGCAAAGACCATGAGCGATGGCCGCGAAGAGCGCGAAGAACGAGAAAAACGTCGCCAACTGGAAGAGCAGGAGAGCCGTGCCGACCGCCTCGACGACGACCCTCCCGACCCATGGCTTCCCGAACGCCCGGAATCCTGAAATCCCTCCCGCTCCAGCAACCCGGCTCCGTGCCCCATCCTTTCCGCAGCATCATCGCGGAAAGGGTGGGACAGCACGAACCTCCTGCGAGCGCAAAGCGAGCGCCCGCCCCACCGCAGGTGGCAAGTGGGTGCCCGGGGTCTCGCTTCTGAAACCGGGAAACAGAATCCCTCAGGACCTGAAATTAAGTTTGGGTGCCCCATCCTTGGCACGCGCTTGTTTTTGTGCCAAGGGTGGGACAGCACGAACCTCCTGCGAGCGCAAAGCGAGCGTCTGCCCCACAGCAGGTGGCTAGTCTGCCGGAGCAATTAAATACTGCTCCAGCTTCCCGTCTGGGTACGTGTACGTCGTCAGCATCAGACGCTTTCCCGGGTACACAATCTGGAACGCCCGGAACGTCATGCCCCCGCGCAAAGAATCCCGCGTCTGCCGAAAGCTCAGCGGCTCCCCCAACGATCCCAGGCTCTGCTGGAAATCCGCCAGCGCCTCCTCCGTAAAGTAGTCGCTCAAGTTCGGCGCCAGCAGCGCCCGGTCGATTTTCCCCTGTTGCAACCCATGGAAAATGTCAATCGCCTGCTGCTCCGGCGCGCTCAACGCCGCATTCAACACCACCGGTGTCTCCAATTGCGCAATCGTCGACGCCGCACCGACCGCATCCTGGTTGGTCAGCACTGCTACCGCTACCCCATCGTCCACCAGCACTTCGTTGTCCGACACAAATCCCGAGACCTCGCCCGAGTGTTCAATCGACCGGTGACCCTCCCGCTCCCTTACTTCCACGCCCAGCCCGTAATGCGTGCTCTTGCCGTCCTTCAGCTTCACCTCGGTAAACATGTCTTTGTAGCTGTCCGGCTTCAGGATGCTGCGCGCAATCAAGCTCTCATCCCACAGCGCCAAATCGTGCGCCGTCATCGCCAACTCGCCGGCCGCAAACATCCACCCCCGGCCTTCTTTCGGCGCCACCCGCAGCGGCCCCAGCCCATGTCGGTAATACGGCGTTGCGTCGACAGCCGTCAGCTTCTCCTCGTCCGAGTTCCAAACGCTCTTCATCCCCAGCGGCCGGAAGATCCGGTTCACAAGCAAGTCCATCAACGGTCCCCCACTCACGGCCTCTACAATCTTGCCGGCAATCACAAAGTTGGTGTTCGAATACTGCCACTTCGTTCCCGGTTCGAAATCGAGCGGCTTCTTGGCCCAGGTATCCAGAATTTGTTGCGCGCTCTCCGGCTTCAGCATGGGCGTCATCACGTAGTCCTCCGGCCAATAGTCCTGATAGCCGGAAGTATGCGAAAGAATCTGCCGGATGGTCACCTCGTTGCCCCGTGTCAGCCCCGGAACATACTTGCCCACCGCGTCGTCGAGCGAGAGCTTGCCTTGCTCTTGCAATAACAAGATCGCTGCCGCCGTAAATTGCTTCGAGATGGACCCAATCGAGTAGCGCATGTCGGCGGTCGCCGGGACCACCGCGCTCGTTCCCTCCGCCAGCCGGGCGGCTCCGTAGGCATGCGCGTAAACGAGCTTTCCGTGCTGCACCACCGCCACGGAAGCCGAGGGCACACCGGTCTGTTCCAGCACCTGCGCCGCAATCTGGTCCACCCGCGCCTTCAATGCCGGATCCAGCGTGTCCACCGCCTGTGCGGTCGCCGTGAGCGGTGCGAGAAGAGTGAAACAAGCCAGAGTGCGAATCATCGCCTTGATCATCGTGTGGCTCCCTGTTGAGGTATGCATCTGCTGTAGTTTGGGTGCCCCATCCTTGGCACGTTCTTGTCCTTGTGCCAAGGGTGGGAACGCACGAACTGTGAGCCGCGCCTCAGATCGCGCGCGCCAGCGTCACCACCGTAATGTCGTCCTCCTGTCCAAACGCCTGGGCAAGCCGCGCAATTTCTTCCGCGGTTTTTGCCGAAAGGGAAGCCGTGCGCTCGAATCCAAGCAACTCGCCGTGTGCATTGCGGGCTTCCGGGACGCCGTCTGTCAGGCAGGTCAGTCGCTCTCCTGGGGGCAAAAGAAAACCGGCCTCCTCGTACTCTGCTTCCGCCACCAGGCCCAGTGGCAGCGCCGGCGGCAGCTCAATCTCGCGCCCCCCCATGTAGGGGGACAGATGCCCAGCGTTGGCGGCCATGCCCTCCCCGTCCGGGCCGATGCGCAAGGCCAGGCAGGTGGCAAATCCGCCCTGCATGCGGCCGTGCAGCCGCCGGTTTAGCTGCGTAAGCAGCGCGGCCGGGCTCGTAGTCTGGTCGGCAATGGCATTCAGCGCGCCCACGATCACTGCTACCGCCATGGCCGCCCCCAGGCCTTTGCCGCTCACATCGCCAATCACCACCAGCGTCTCGCCCTGCGCCAACGGGATCACCTGAAAAAAATCTCCGCCCACGTGGCGTGCGGGAAGGTATGCGCTTTCAATCTCCAGCCCCTGTACCGATGCAACCGAAGCCGGAATCAGGGCTCGCTGAATTTCGCCTGCGCTCTGGTACTCCAGCTCCAGCGCCGTGGCTCGTCGACGCTCCTCCGTCGTTTGCCGCCACGCCAGCAGGGGAACGGCAACCAGTACCAAAGTCGCGAAGAAGGTGGTACTGTCCACGCTGCCGCCAAACACCGTGAAAAGCGGCCGGTGCAAATATTGACTCAGCTGCCAGTGGGTCCAGCGCTGGCCAAGGCCCACCCATGACCCAAAATCCTCCAGAATGCACATCGAGAATGCGGACAGGACCAGCATCCAGCGCGGCAGGTCCAGTCGTTGCCGCGCCGCCGCAACCACAAGCACGATGCCCCACACATCCGTCACCAGGCTCGGCACCGTCGACACCACGTCGGCTGCCAGGAAAAACCGCGGAGCCGCCTGCCAGTCGAACAACTGCAGAGCCCCCTCGAAGATCTGTGTCCCAATCGAGAAAACAGACAACCCTACCGTCCAGCGGTAGAGCCGCTCGTTCGAGCGCAGACCAAGCAAATAAAGCAGCAGAAACCATAACGCCGCGTCGAAAGACGAGTAGATGATCCCGGTGAGTCCGTAGGACCATCGCCACGAAATCCAAGGGTTATCGTCCCACAGAAACGCCAGAGGTCGCAGCGTGAACAGCGCCAGCCAAAGTGCCAGTGCGTTCGCCCGGTTGCGGAACCACACAATCCATGCCGCCAGGCTGATCAGCCCAGCCAAAAGAGCAACAAAAATCTGCGCCGTGTAGGAGCGCACACATTCCAGCTCCGCATTCCTGCGCAGCAACTGGGCCGCCTCCAGGCTCGCCAGCCGCGGCGCGTCCACAAGGCCGCCCTCGCCAAAGGAGGACAGGTAAGCATAGGGAGCCTTCCAGACGCGAATAGCCAAAACCCCGGAACCGGCCGGGCCCAAGGCGATCACCCCGTCCGAGGGGCTGCCGGGCGAGTACCACACCGCGTGCGGCGGAACCTTGCCGATCTGACCCACCAGTCGGCCGTTCCAGTAAACCTCCGCTACATCCTGAACCCGAGAAATGTAAATCGCCAGGTTCAGGTTGGGACGGCTGGGCAGCGCAATCGATCGTCGATACCAGGCATAGCCAACATAGCCGGGATGCCCTTGCACCTCCCAGCTCTTACCCGCCACAATCGGCTCCCATCCTCGGTCGTCGAAGCCAGGTGCCGCCCAGCTTGGATCGTCGCCCGCATGGAAGCGCCATGATGCGTCCAACCGGACCGTCGCCTCGCCCACCGCAGCAAGCTTCCCGTCCGGGGCCTGCGCGCACACCACGCCCGCACCCCATCCGTGACAAAACACGGCTGCGAGCACAGCAAACACCAACTCAACGCGGCTGGAAGGGAAGAATCGCGGCCGTGGCATTGAAATCAACCATAGCCGGTCAACCCAAACCGTGCCAACCCGTTTTGCCTCCGCTACCCTCCCACCCATGCGATACGCTGGAAAGGGGTGGGCGTGCTCCCGGGGCTTCGCACGCTCCTTCCCCGGAGGCATATGCAATCTCTCATTGCGGGCCACAAGCGCTTCCTGGCGGAAGCTTTCCCCTCGCGCAAAAATCAGTTCCGCCTGCTATCGGAACGTCAGGCGCCGGAAACCCTCTTCATCACCTGTGCCGACTCGCGCATCGTCCCCGATCTCATCCTGCAGACCCAGCCCGGTGACCTCTTCATCTGCCGCAACGCCGGCAACGTCATCCCGCGCGCAGGCGAGCCAGCCGGCGGCGTGTCAGCGACCATTGAATACGCTGTCCAGGTCCTCCGCGTGCGCCACCTCATCGTGTGCGGCCACTCCGATTGCGGCGTCATCCGCGCCCTTATGTCGCCCGAAACCCTCCAGGGCCTCGATAGCGTCCGCGAATGGCTTCAGCACGTCGAGCCGGCTTGGAAGTACATCGACGAAGTCGAACGAAATGCCGGCGAGCTGACCCGCCACAAGGCTCTTACCCACGCCAACATCCTCGTCCAGCTGGATAACTTGCGTACCCACTCCTACATCCAGCAGGCCCTCGCCGAACAGCGCCTCCAGGTGCATGGCTGGTACTACGATATCCTCAGCGGGCAGATCGAAAGCTATCATAGCGATGCAGGAAAGTTCTCGCTGCTGGCAGGCTGAGCGCAGCGCAATCACCTAAAACTGTCATCCTGAGCGACTCGACTTGCCGGACAAGTTACACATCCGATAGGAGTACCGTGCGGAGCTGCACAAACGCCCCGTGCCCCATCGGGGTACCCTCAGGGTCGCGCGCTTCTTGCGGAAGGGTGGGAAACCTCGGACCTCAATCTGCCCAGTTAATCTGGAGTGAGCGCATCGCAATCAAATCGAAAAGTGTCATATAGATAAGTGTCATCCTGAGCGAGCGCAGCGAGTCGAAGGACCTGCGTCTATTTTTGCCTGCTGCACTCCTTCCAATGCGCCCCCTCTCCAACTCAGTTGAGCCAGCAAACAAAATGGGCTGGCCCTTGTAAAACGGGCCAGCCCATTCCCACTTCCCCCAATCAACTCCTTACTGCTGCGGAGGATTTGACGTCCCCGTCAAGTTGCCCTCATTCGAAGGCGACTGCGGAGCAGCATTCGCGCTGGGCCGCGGCTCAGCTCCGGCCGGCGCTTCGGCTTCGCCTGCCGCCGCACTCTGCGCAATCCCGATGGACGCGCCGGAGACCACCAGCTCGACGCGGCGGTTCTGCGCCCGTCCCTGGTTAGTCGAGTTATCTGCGATCGGATCGGCCTTGCCCAGACCTTTGGCGGTGACACTGCCATCGCCCACGCCCTGGGTTACCAGGTAACTCCGCACCCCATCCGCCCGGTTCTCTGAGAGCTTCTGGTTATACTCGTCCGAACCGATGTTATCCGTGTACCCTTCCACCTGTAACTTCAGGTTTGGATATGCCAGCAGGATTCCCGAAACCTTTGCCAGTTTCTCGCGCGCTTCCGGCTTCAGCGTGTATTTGCCAAAATCAAACAACACGTCGGACATGTTCACGATCAAGCCGCGAGCTGTTTCCGTCGTCTGCAATACCTGGTTCAGTTGCTGGCGCAACTTCTCCCGCACCTGTTCCGCTTGTTGAGCCGCTTGCTGCGCGCTCTGTTCGGCCTGCTGCTGCGCCTGGCGTGCCGCTTGGGCGCGTGCCTCTGCTGCTGCTGCGTCCGCGTCTGCCTTGGCTCGTGCCGCAGCCTGTTGTTCCGCCGCTGCTTGTGACTGCTGTGCGGCTAACTGCGCCTGCTTCGCTTGTTCTTCTGCATCCAAGCGGGCTTGCTTCGCGGCGGCATCGTCTTCTTCCTTGATCTTGCGGATCGTGATAATACGCGCGTCCTCGGCCGATTGCACGGCCTCGCGCGCAAACGTGATCGTCTCCTTGCGGTCCTTCTTGTGCGTGTTAATGTCTTCCGCATTCTGCAATGCCGTCTTGGCCGTCTGGATGGTGTCTGCCGCATACTTGTCGGCTCCTGCCGCCTCGGCAATCTGCAACGCATTCTCCGCTTCGTAAAGCTCCAGAGGCGAGCGTTCATCCCGCGTAATCGGCTTCAGAATCGAATGCCGTCCCGCCGTCTCCGCATACGCACCGCGCGGCAGAAGGGAATAATGTGCATTCACCTGTTCAATCACGCCTTGCGTTTTGTCCGCCACTTCGTTCTGCATCACCACCAGATCGCTCGGCATGGTCACGGCGTAATAAGGCTCGGCCGTGATAATCAAACCAAACGCCTGCAGGTTCGTCGTAACCGTGATTTCGTTTTTGTCTTTCGATCCCGTCTGCAAAACCTCGCCCAGGTTCACGGGACGGCCCTCGGGCGTAATCGCCCACAACACATACGTCAGATACTCAGGACCAAATCCATTCGCTGGGCTCAATCCCTCCAGACTCGCTTCAATCGAGGTCCTTCCCGGCCGTGCTTCCACTTTCGCCGTCCCCTTCGCGCCGGGCAAAAGCTGCGTGCCCTCAAAAGCTATCTTGGTCGCTCCGTTGCGATGGAAGTAGTTGATTGCCGGGATCTCCCGCGCAACCACTTGAATCCGGTAAAGTGGAACACTGTCCTGCGATTCCGCCTGCGTCATCGTGGAGGAATTCGGTTGCACGGGCGACTGGCCGTTGGACGTCGGATTCGACTCCTGCCCGCGCGCCAGACCGAGTCCGGCCATCAGCAAAACCGGAATGATCAAAAGGTCTCTCGTCTTGCGCTCTTGTCTGCTTGAAATCATTGTGAAGTGCTCCTAAGTCGTCGTTGCGGTTCGTACCCCGCTCCCCGAGGCCAGGACTTCATGGCTGAGCCATGTCGTGACTCAGTACGAACTAGATGCGGGGTCTCTTGGGCGAGTTGTACGAACACGCCCACGCCACACCGTCCGCTGACGAGGTAAACTGCGTGATATCTGCAACTTATAGCCTATTTTCTTGGCGTTCTAATCGCCAGGGCCGCATCGAAAAGGGGAGTTCGCAACGGTTAGAGAAATGCCCTTGTCATCTATAAAAATGTGCTTGTCATCTGAGCGAAGTCGAAGGATCTGCGGCTGCATTGCGGGCCCTATCCAACAACCTTTGCGACGCCATACTTATTCGTAATTTGGACTCGACTTCCAAGAAGACTTGCATATCAATGCATTCCCTCCGGCGCCTTGCTCAGCTTGAGAGGTTTCTTGAACAGCCACACCGCTCCCGCGCAAAAAAACGCCAGCAGCGCCGTCCAGCGGAAGACGTCCACATACGACATCAACGCAGATTGCTGTTCCATCAGCCCATACAGCAATCCAAATGAGCCGCCCCGCGCCTGGGCAGGACCCACGCGATGCGTAAGATAACTCCCCATCACCATCGTCTTTTGCTGCAGCACCAGGTTGGAAGAGGAGAGCTGCGCCCCAATCTCGTTCTGGTGCAGCGCCGCCCGCCGGATTAGCGCCGTCGTTGCCATCGATATCCCGATCGATCCGCCAATGTTCCGCAGCATATTGAACAGCCCCGTTGCATTGCCCATCTCCTCGCGCGAAATCGTCGACGTGGACAACGTGGCCAGCGGCACAAACACAAAGCTCAGCGCAAAACCCGTCAGCGTAATCGGAATCAGCAGTGTGTACGGCCCAATGTCCAGGTTCACCGTCCCAAACACCAGCGCGCACAAACCAAACGCTACAAATCCTGCCGACAAAAGTTTTCGATTGTCGATCCGCGATCCCAGAAATCCCACCATCGGCGATCCCAGGAACGACCCAATCCCACGCGGCCCCACCACCAGCCCCGCGGAGAATGCGGTGTACCCCAGCACCTCCTGGTAGTAAAGCGGCAAAATCGCAATTGTGATGTAAATGCACATCCCCAGTAGTGCAATCAGGAAGCACCCGGTGCGAAAATTGCGATTCTTCAGAATATGCAGATCCACCAGCCCCTTCGGGTGCGTCCACGAGTGCCAGATCCACCCCACCAGCGCCACCACCAGCGCGGTCACCGCCCACCGCACCCAGACCGCTCCGAACCAGTCGTCCTCCTGCCCCTTGTCCAGCACAATCTGCAGCGCCCCCGTCCACACCATCAGCAGTCCAAACCCGATGTTGTCGAACGGCCCCACCTTCGCATTCTTGATGTAGGGCGGGTCATGCACGAACCGTGTGATCAGCACCACCGCCAGAATTCCCACAGGAATGTTGATGTAGAACGCATACCGCCAGCTGAACGTATCCGTCAGCCAACCGCCCAGCGTCGGCCCCAACACCGGCGCCACCACAATGCCCAAGCCGTAAGCCGCCATCGCCATCGAGCGCTTGGCAATGGGAAAGCTCTCCAGCAAAATCGATTGCGAAAGCGGCTGCAGCGCTCCGCCGCCCGCGCCCTGCAACACCCGCGCCAGTAGAATCACTCCCAACGAAGGCGCTGCCCCACAGAAGAACGAGGCCACGGTGAAGATCACCACGCAGATCAGCAGGAACCGCTTGCGCCCGAAACGCCGCGCGAACCAGTTGGAAGCCGGCAGAATCACGGCATTCGCCACAAGGTAGCTGGTCAGCACCCAGGTCGCTTCCGAATTCGACGCCGAAAGCGACCCGGCAATATACGGCAGCGCCACCGACGCGATCGCCGTGTCCAGCACTTCCATGAACGTCGGCAGCATCACGGAAATGGTCACCAGCCACGGGTTGACGCCCTGTGTGAGCGGGTAGCGGGCTTGGGCTTCTGCTGTCGGCATCGTTCCTGCGAACAACTAAGCTTACCCGCTCGCCCCACCCCCACGCCTGTGACGCAGAACATCCTCTCCCAGTCGGGTTCTTAACCCTAGAGCCTCCGTACCCCATCCTCCCACGGCTTCATCGTGGAAGGGTGGGAAGGCACGAACCTTCCCCCACCGTGCGATAGCATAAAAAGGAAGCCCGGTCATTCATTCCCATGTTCTAGGCGGCCCATGCGTTCTTTTCTTGTGCTCATCCTGTCCGCGTTTGCGGTTTGTCTCGCCTGCCCCAACACCGCTCTCGCCAGCGGTCCCGATATCGATCGGTACCCCCTCCGCGTCTACATCTTCCGCTTCAACGCGCGTCCCGGCGACGCCCGCGAGTCCCGCCGCACCGGCGGCATGGCCGACTACATCAGCGGCATGGGCCAGGCCGACCTGTTTGAGAACGGCGAACCCCGTGGCTTCCAATTCACCTACAGCTGCGTGGTCAAAATGAGGGTCTCCGGCCGCTACTCCACCGTCCCCGCGCGTTGGAAGAAGAAAGACAAAACCCTCGAGATCCTGCTCCCTCAAAACGGCAAGCCGGAGGACTTGGACGCCTGCGAGCTCCAACCCGTCCTGCTCCCCGAGCAAGTCTTCTTCTGGAAAAACGGCGAAGTCAGCATGGAGTCTTCCGCCGCCCTCAAGGAATGGATGGTCAAGCACAAGTTCGACCCCGAAAAGAGCGCGGAAGAGCCATTCCTCGCCGCCGGTGAGTCGGACGCCACCGAGTCGCCCCTCATGGGACCCGAATAATCGCCTCAAATAGGCAGTCTCAAACGGGCTCGCTCGAACGCCCCAAAGTCGTTCGCATATACGGCGGATTCTTTCCGCAACTCTGAGCTTCATGACATTCCTTGAAGGGCATGACCGCGATGCGCGCCTCTTCGGCGGAGCCACGGACGCCCCGTGCCCCATCGGGGCACCCCTTGTTCGCGCGATCTTCGCGGAAGGGTGGGAAACCTCGGCCCTCAACGAGCTGTAGCCATAGGGAGTGAGCGGACCCCCGAACGCCTTTCAGTTTCTGCCGCTCCAAGCCTCCGCTTTCCCCACCGGCGTCAAGACCTTCTTTATACGTTTGCCCTCAAATAAAGTTGACACTATCTCACTCAATCATGCATCCTATAACAGTCAGAATCCTATGGAACAGGCAGGGTAGTCCAACATGGGCAAAATCATCGGTATCGATCTCGGCACCACCAACTCATGCGTAGCAGTCCTTGAGGGTGGCGACCCCAAAGTCATTCCAAATGAAGAGGGTGCGCGCACTACGCCCTCCATCGTCGCGTTCTCGAAGAGCGGTGAGCGGCTGGTCGGCCAGGTCGCCAAGCGCCAGGCCATCACCAATCCGGAAAACACCATCTTCTCCATCAAGCGCTTCATGGGCCGTCGCTATAACGAAGTCAACGACGAGATGAAGATGGTCCCCTACAAGGTCATCCAGCAGGGCGATCACATCGCCGTCGTGGCCCAGGGCAAGGAGTACACCCCGCCCGAAATCTCGGCCATGATCCTGCAGAAGCTTAAGGCATCAGCGGAGGCCTACCTCGGCGAGACCGTCACCGAAGCCGTCATTACTGTCCCCGCTTACTTCAACGACGCCCAGCGCCAGGCCACCAAGGATGCCGGCAAAATCGCCGGCCTCGACGTCAAGCGTATCGTCAACGAGCCCACAGCGGCCGCGCTGGCCTACGGCCTCGACAAGAAGAAGGACGAAACCATCGCCGTCTATGATTTTGGTGGCGGCACCTTCGACATCTCCATCCTCGAAGTCGGCGAAGGCGTCAGCGTAGTCAAGTCCACCAACGGAGACACCCACCTGGGCGGCGACAACCTCGACCAGCGCATCGTCGAGTGGCTCATCGCTGAATTCAAGACCGAGCAGGGCCTCGATCTTTCCTCCAAGGGCAACGAAATGGCCCTCCAGCGCCTGAAAGACGCCGCGGAGAAGGCCAAGATCGAGCTCTCCACCACCGTCGAAACCGAGATCAACCTCCCCTTCGTCACCGCGGATGCCAGCGGACCCAAGCACCTCGTTCGTAAACTCACCCGCGCCAAGCTCGAGCAGCTGGTCGGCGACCTCCTCGACCGCTCCCTCGAGCCCTGCAAGAAGGCCCTCGCGGATGCCGGCATCGGCGTCGACAAGATCGACGAAGTCGTCCTCGTCGGCGGCCAGACCCGCATGCCGAAGATCCAGGAAATCGTCAAGAAGATGTTCGGCAAGGAGCCCCATCGCGGTGTCAACCCGGACGAAGTCGTCGCCATCGGTGCCGCCGTCCAGGCCGGCGTTCTTGCCGGTGAAGTCAAGGATCTCCTCCTCCTCGACGTAACGCCTCTGACCTTATCCATCGAGACCCTCGGCGGCGTGGCCACCACCATGATTCCGCGCAACACCACCATCCCCACCAAGAAGACCGAGACCTTCTCCACCGCGGCCGATTCGCAGACCGAGGTCGAAGTTCACGTTCTCCAGGGCGAGCGTCCGCTGGCTGCGCAGAACCGTACCCTCGGCAAGTTCAAGCTGGCCGGCATTCCTCCCGCGCCCCGCGGCGTGCCGCAGATCGAGGTAACCTTCGACATCGACGCCAACGGCATCCTCAACGTCAACGCCAAGGACACCGCCACCGGCAAGGACACCCGCATTACCATCACCTCCAGCTCCGGCCTCAGCAAGGAAGAAGTCGAGAAGATGGCCAAGGAAGCCGATGCACACGCCAACGAGGACAAGGAAAAGCGCGAGGAGATCGAAGCGCGCAATCAGCTCGACGGCCTGGTCTACAACATCGAGAAGATGCTGAAGGACAGCGGCGACAAGATGCAGGGTCCGGAAGCCGCTCCCATCAAGAGCGAAGTCGAGTCGGTCCTCGCCGAAGCCAAGTCCACCCTGGCCGGCAGCCCCAGCTCTGCTGAGCTCAAGGCCGGACACGAGAAGCTGACCGCCGCCAGCCACAAACTGGCCGAGGTCCTCTACAAGGCCAACGCTGCCGCAGCCGCCCCTGGCGGACCCGGCGCCGCCGGCCCCGAAACCCCTGCCGACCAAAAGAAGGAAGATGGCGTCATCGACGCCGAATACGTCGACGTCGACGACAAAAAGTAGCATTTGCCATGCAGGCCGCACCGCCTATCGGCGGAAATGCCGATGTCCGCTATGAAACTGGGTGCCCCATCCTTTCCACAGTCTCATCGTGGAAAGGGTGGGAAACCACAAAGGCCAATCATCCCCGGGGTGGGCAACGAAGGTTGTCCACCCCAAATCATTCACCCCGATAGCAACTCCGTCACCAAGGACGACTTTGCCTCAATCAAAGCAATGTCATCCTGAGTGCAGGCGAAGGATCTGCGGTTCGGACACAGTCAACCCGCAATTCAAAGTGAGCCACTCTATGGGCCAGTTCGATACACCGACGGAAGCCGCACTTGCGCGACTCAAGAGCGAAGGACTTTTCTCTTCGCCACTCGCTGGGAATGTGGAGAGGGCTGCGGGTATCGGATCGTACTTGCTTGAAGTCGCAGGATTCACCAGCGCGTCTGGAAGCACGAGATTTCTCTTTGCCCTCAAGAATCTTGCCGCCAACAAGGATGAAGCGAACCTTATGTACTTTGGAGAGGCTCTGCTCGATGACATCCGGCGCCTGTATCGGCTCCACGAGGAACTCAGAGAGCAATTCGATGAACGCCTCGAAACCCCCGAGTTCAACGTTGCCGTGGCAAACGCAACGCTCCACATCACCCGAACGAATGTCGAATCTCGACTCAAGCGTCTAGCTCATCTTCTCGCCAATGGCGTAAAAGAGAACGACCTCGAACCCGAAAGCCTCGACGATATGATGCGCGCAGCAGTCGAACTCAGTGAGTTAGATATCCACCTGCTCAAGGAGCTGTGCGAGCACAATTCGAATGAGCCTCTGGATATGAACGAAAGCGATAAGGGAAGAACGGATTCAGCTGAACGGATGGGGGCTGTGGCGAAACTCCAAGCGGTGGCATTTGTTCAGCTGAGAACACCCGGCACCGACTTGGGAGCGGACATCGTCGTCTTATTGCCAAGAGGCAAGAAGTTCTTTGAACGCCTCCAGGAAATCACCGAGTAGAAGCCTGGAATCATGTTTTTGCGCCGGGTGCCCCGGGTCTTGAACCGGAGACCTGGGATCCCTCACAGCCGTCAAGGACTTGCCGATCCATATGGCTTTCAGGGATTGCTCCAAGTAGTGCAATGCACTACAATAAACCTTGCCGGAGAAGCGCCCCATCACGGTTGTAGAAATGCCCGAATTCCTGGCTGCGACGAAGAAGCTTATGGACGAAGAGGAGCGTGCAGCGCTAGTCGAGTATCTGGCCTTCAACCCGACCGTTGGCGATTTGATTCAGGGGACGGGCGGAGTCAGAAAGATGCGCTGGGGTTTAGAAGGTCGCGGCAAGCGTGGCGGAGCGCGAATCATCTATTTCTTCCATCATTTGGAGATGCCGCTCTATATCTTCACCGCCTATGCCAAGAACGAACGTGAGAACCTGGATCAGTCCGAGATAAAGGCGTTCCAAAAACTGTCGCAAATATTGGTTGAGATCAGTCGCAAGCGGAGGTCGATACGATGAGCAAAATTGGGGCCAGCATCCTCAGGGGGATGAAAGAGGCCGTCGCCTTCGCCGAAGGTACAGCGGATGTGAGCCTCTACCGCGTCCATATCCCCCCCGAAATCGACGTCCGCGCCATCCGCGCCCGTCTAGGCCTAACCCAGCAGCAGTTTGCCGTCCGCTTCGGTTTCAACATCAATACCCTGCGCCATTGGGAGCAGGGAAGGCGCGTCCCCGAAGGCCCTACACGTGCTTACCTGATGGTGATCGACCGCCAACCGGAAGCCGTCGAAAAGGCCCTTCGGATCGCCTGAAACCGGCTGGAGCGCTTGAAGGGCGACAGGGAAGATCAATGGAGCTTGCGCATTGATCAGCAAGATAGAATTTGCTTTCGTTGGAGGAATGGCGATGCCTTTGAAGTCGAAATCATTGACTACCACTGAACAGGAACTGGCAGAGGGTGCCCCCATGCCCCCACTCCATCCTGGCGAAATGCTGCGGGATGACTTCATGAAGCCCTTCGGTCTCTCGGCCAACCAGTTGGCAATCGCTTTGCGCGTGCCGGTGACCCGCATCTCCGAGATTGTGCGCGAACGCCGCGGAATCGCCGCGGATACGGCTATTCGCTTGGCAAGATACTTCAACATGACGCCTGAATTCTGGATGAGGCTACAGATGGATTTTGACTTGGAGTCCCCGGCCGACGCTGCGCGGTCCGCCATTCACGAAGAGATTCGCCCCTTGCCGATGCACCACCACTTGATTGAGCGCGATGACGCCAAGGACACCAGAGCCATAGCCTGAGTCCGCGGGCCCATGAACGGGTTCTACGAGGGTGGGGGCAACCCATTACCCGCGAATTGCAAGTGAGTAACAGAGTCCAAAACCGGAATCAATCGGAGATCGGGTCCAAGCACACATGGCCACCACACAAAACAAGGATTATTACGCAACACTCGGCGTCAAGAAGACGGCGACCTCGGACGAGATCCGCAAGGCCTTCCGCAAGCTCGCGCGCAAGTATCATCCGGACGTGAACCCCGGCGACAAGAAGTCCGAGGAGAAGTTCAAGGAAATCTCCGAAGCCAACGACATCCTCAGCGACGAGAAGAAGCGCAAGGTCTTCGACCAGGTCGGTTTCTACTCCG
>Ga0302319_10001151_pt1 | contig 59228 bp, 47 predicted proteins | sample Bog_T0_2_FD_203319 | JGI IMG/M metagenome (GOLD analysis project Ga0302319, IMG submission 203319) | Peat permafrost microbial communities from Stordalen Mire near Abisko, Sweden - Bog_T0_2 | ecosystem: Environmental > Terrestrial > Soil > Wetlands > Peat | place: Sweden: Abisko, Stordalen Mire...
TCCGCTACTACAACACGGATAGAATGCACTCGTCACTCAACTACATGAGCCCAGAAGAATTCGAAGAATGGCTCAAGAAAAACGACCCATCTTGATGTGTGTCCAACTTAAGGGTTGCATTCCAGAACGACCACTGTCAACCTCACATTCTCGCTTCTCTATGTCGTCTTACTGCTCGCGATTCGATACACCGTAAGACTGGAGCTTAAGTGCTACGGCGTCACTTTGCACTAGAGGTACAAGCAACCGGAGGAAGTCTTCAGGTTCGCCTGCTACGAAAGGAAAATTGCGGAATCGGCGCCCTTGGAACGTGTCCGACCTCCTGTTCCCTATGACCTTTAGTCAGGCGACTCCCCAGTTTTCCAGAAGGTCACCAAGGATGCGAACGGTAGGAAATCTGGGATCTGGCGGTTTTGCCAGTGGCAGGCCCGTCGTGAACCTTAATATTGGTAACCAGGATTTATGCTGTCTCTCAATCTGAGTTCGGTCAGGTTCTTTGTGGAGTATGGTGTCTTACTTTCGAAAACTGAGAGAACTGCACGGGCGAGAGTCGAAACGTTTGCGTTGCCGCTCCAATCATCGGTATTGTCTCCGAATGGTACGATTCGCAATTGGAATCCGCTCCGGCGCTCTTCTTCTGGGTGCTCTCTCAATCGTTATGGCTGGTGCTCGCGTTGGCCAACGCAATCCGTTATCGGCCGACGGACAGCAGATTGAGAATCAATTGATGAAGTTGCGCTCGCTCTCCGATTCAGACCGAGCGGTAACAACCAAGAACCTTGCCCTTGCAATTCGCAAGTTACCAGCCGGCCAGGAAAAGGTGAATCTCGCCAATGGACTAGCGAACGAAGCAACAGAGGGCGACTTTGGACGAGACACGCTTCAGGAAGTAACCACCACCCTTGAACAATCCGTGACTGAGACGCCTCAGTCCAAGGAAAGGGGCGAACCGGCCTTTGCTTACTCCGAATTGGCCGCGCTCGCCCGATACGAACACATGAAGGTGACTCTGAAGGCGCCAGATTATTTGGCAGCCCTAGCCAACTACAACGCGATCGACCAAGTACGAAGAACCGCCGATTTCACTCTTGAAGACATCGAGGGTCATTCATGGACCCTGTCCTCTCTCAAAGGAAAAGTCGTTCTCGTGAACTTCTGGGCAACCTGGTGCCCTCCCTGCCGTAAGGAAATGCCGGACCTTGAGACCCTCTACAACCGGTTTAAGGACCAGGGATTCGTCGTCCTCGCAATCTCAGACGAAACGGCGGCGAAGGTCAACCCCTTTATTGCTGAGCATAAATATACGTATCCGGTCTTGCTTGATCCAGGCCGGAAGGTCAACAATCTCTACAAGGTGGACGGAATCCCAAAAAGTTTCATTTATGATCGCAAGGGCCACCTGGCAGCACAAGCCATCGACATGAGAACGATGGATCAGTTCCTGGCCCTGCTCAATCGGGCTGGACTGAAGTAGAGAAGGGTCGAGGAGTTGTGGGATGAGGGCTCGGGGTTCAACTAGGATTATGAGTCCCATTCGCCTCCGGCATGGTCTGATACAAAGAGCGAGTTCACGGAGCCAAACAAAGAGAGACTACGAACGCCTGAATCGGTTTGCCTATGCGAAAAGCGCGCAAACTCCTTAGCAAGTATTCGGAAGGAGGACGCAGCCCGGCTTCCGCGACCTGTCGAGCATCAGTTACCTGATATCGAGTCGACCCGTGCAAAAATCGTTCGCAATCGCGATCGGATTTCGCCTGGCAAGGGAGGGCGTCCTAGTGAAAGGACATTCGACTTGAGATGCGCCACGTCTCCGGTTCCAGAGAGGACTATGTCAATTCCAGGCTCCCAGCGGCAGAAGCGGTAGGCCGCATCCTGGACGTTGTCGGCGATCCCATTCGCGATCAGAAAGCCAAGGGGATTTTCGTGATCGAATGCGTCGCCGTCAATCTGACCGTGAGAGACCAGGTCGCCCATTAAATCGGGCAAAAGTTCAGGATGGCTGAGGACACGTCGGACTGCGAACATGCAAAGAGTGCCGATTTCCTTCTCCTGCGTGCGAGCAAGAATCTCCGTCCTTGCAGATTGATTCAGGATGTTGAATCCCACCATGACCACATCCCAAAAGGCATCGCGGACGGCCCGTGTTAGCATAAGGTGGCTTGGATCAGGTCCAAAGGCTTCGGTTACTCCTACAAAGCGAATCTTGCCTTCCAGCTTGAGATCCAATAGAGTCGGCATCAATTCCACACAAGCGTACATGTAGTCGTCGACTCTCAAGCCATGAACATGAAACACGTCGATGTAATCCGTATTGAGCCGCTTGAGACAGGCATCGACTCGGTGTCTCATTTCGACGCCCGTACACTTTCGGTCTTGCCAGCCGACTCCCGCTTTGGTCGATAGGACGATTCTGTCTCGGGGCGCTTGGGCAATGCCACGTCCAACGACCTCTTCCGTACCGTACCCTTCGGCGGTGTCGATGAAATTGATACCCAAGGACAACGCCGCACGAACGACGTTTTCCGCTTCGGTTTCGGTACTACCGGTCGACAATCCGAGGCGGCTGTGACCACCACATCCGAGGCCCATTCGGGACACCTTTAAACCAGTCCTTCCAAGCGTTGTGTATTCCATATGTATCCATCCAAACGTGTTCCAGCTACCGGTTTCCACCGAGTGCCATCAGGGAAACCGCCAACTCGATCAGTTTCGGATCGACGTCGAATTGTCCGTCCTCAAAGTCCCATGCGATCGAAAAGGCGGTCCCGTAAAATGCATATCGCGCGACAACTTCAGTCTCTAGCGCGAGTCGCTCTGCAAGGCACGACAGACGCTCGGCAACTCGCTCCTGAACGCCTGGCTCGCGATAGAAAGCAGACATCGGATTCCGCATGTATGCACCAATCTCGTAGAGAGGGTTTCCAATGACTCCATGCGGGTCGATCATCCGCCAGTTTCCTTTTTGATCGCATAGGAGGTTGAAGTGATGGAGATCTCCGTGTAACAGCCTATGCTCATTTGGCGATGCCATCAGAATTTCTCGGTTGTTCCGTGCATATCGCATCACATTCGCAACATCGTCCCGCGTTGTACGACCTAAGGCCATGTCGAATACCTTTGCATAATCCGCGAGGCTAGGAAAACCGTCTGGTACTTCTGGATTATCGATGACCGCTTGAAAGAAAGGGAGCCAAATGTCGATCTCCTTCTCGACGGAAGGATAGACCGCCGAAAGGTCATGGTCCACTTCAATCCGCTCTAAGAGAATCGCTTCGTCTGCAGCCAACATGCCGAGAACCCGAGGACATGCTTCGGCGCCAAAGTGCATCAGTGCACGGCGCTCGATCTCGATCGCCCCCGGGTAGTTGCTCAACTTTAGGACGGCTGGTCCAAACGAGCTCTCGCAAAAGGCAATTCTAGCGGTACTCATTCCTGAATGCCAGTTAAGATCGGTAAGGTTCCAGACCTGCGTACAGCGGTTGGCACGATCCTCCCAGTTCTGAGCAAGAAAACTCGACACGAACAGGAGAATAGCACTCCCATTCTCAGGGTCGGCGCTTGGAACCCTTCATACGCAGAATGATTGTCTGGGGTTCTCGCGGTTCAGGAGGACGGTGCGCCCTTGCTTGGGCTTGCCTGATGAGATCGTGAAGGTACGGTTCCTTTAGGTCCTTCATCGCTCGTAGTGAGATATGGCGGACTCGTTTTCCATCTCCCAGTAGCCTGCGTTCCGGGTCGGTCAGATCGACGCCGTAATCAAAACCGATGTTGACGTGTTTTTGGGCTGCCGCAATGTGCAGGAAGCCGAGAACATACGAATGCGTGTAGGTGTAATTGGTCGAAACGGTGTATGGAGCATCGTTCACCGACTCGGTCGCGTCCGCAGCCACTTCGTAGACTAACTCCCGAGCTCCGAGAAATAACTCCCTTATCGAAGATGAGTAGGGAGCCAAGAATTCAAAAAGTTCGGCGGGAGGGTCATTTTCCATGCGATCATCTTATTATCGACCGAAAAATAGTTCGTTTTGAACTTCTAAGACGGCATTTCTGTGACTGCCCTTGCCATCAGATCAAGTCGTAAATCATCCAAACTACTTGAAGGCTAAGCAGCACTTTCCCAAGTGTCCACCCGGCCCGTGGCATGGAATGCCTTCCGAAACCAACTATCAGCATCGTTGATTTCACCCTTCGCCTTTAGTTAGAACGCCTTATCTTCGCTCGAGACGCCAGCGCGAGGCAGTCAGGCTCGCGGTTGCTTTTGACCTAATGGATGCGTGAGAGCGTATTCAGCCAATGCTCCAACTGCTTTTGTGACTGTATCCGAATGATTTTTGGGCCGCCTTGCTGCTGGCGCCAGGTGGCTATGCGATCTCGTTTGTGTTTATAGGACTGAAAGTGCCAAGCCACGATGGAGTCCTTCGAGAAGAGCAATTTCAGCGACTCCCGGTTTCCATTGCATATGGTTCTGCCATCCACTAAACGTAAAAGACACCGCCACACAAGGCGACTCAACGACATCCAGCGTGGGTAGTCGAGAGCCACGATGAGTTCAGTGCATGCCATGGGAATCTCCCGCCACTGAGAATAGGCTGTGTCGAGTACCCATTCCGGACCATCGCAGATCGCCTGGATCCGTCGCCTCTGTTCGTCTAGCGGAACCTGGACCCATCCAGGCTCCCAAGTAAGGTCATCGACTGAATGCCATGGCAGGCCGGTTCTTTCACTAATGCGGCGCGCAAGCGTCGTTTTTCCGGAACCGGTGACTCCATAGACTAATATCCGAAGGGCTGCCCCTGACGGGTCTTGAGCATTCGCGTTCAATCGCTTCCTTCAATTATCTCACGAACTTGTCGCACAAGACCCAAGCCAGTGAGGTCTACTGCCGCCAAGACCATGTGACAGGAATTCCAATGGGAAGGCCTCTGGAAATCTCAGTCCTACCGGTTGGTTGCAATTCACACTAGAAACTGAATCGTCGGCCGATAATCATCTTGATGATGGTCCCCTGCGACGTTTGTGACGAGTCATTTAACCCAAATCCAATCCCGAAATTAAATTCCCACTCCTCACCCAGATTCAAATCAATCGAAGGAAAGAGCTGGTTGGTCTGATTGGCGGGACTGTCCCAATCCGTTACCGGGCCCACCGAGCCATAATACTCGAAACCAAAAGTAATAACTTTCGTGATATCATAGCTAACTTTTATATTTGGAGAAAACGTAAAGCCTGACCCTGCGTTATATCCAGTGATGCCTCGTTCAAGCGCAGGGTTAAACGCCAAGTACCATCGTCCAAGCTGCTTATCAATAATCGGTCTGATCTCAAGGTCTGATGAATCCTCCGCAAACTGCCGCTTTTCAAATCCATATTCGAACGATAGACTGGCCCCAACCGGCCACTTCCAGCTATCTGGGGCTCTCCACCTTGGGCGAATATGGCTTCCCACATAGTTGAATCCTTCGTCGTTTCGATAGCTGGTGAAGATATAGAATCCGGTCTCAAAGGTATCGGTCCAGCCGTGGGTGATTTCGACCGTCTCGTGAAGCGCGCCCTTTGTTGGGAGAACTCCATTTACCGTCGTGGATGGACCATTCAGGTTGTAATTTGAGTGAAGCTCGACCATTGTGTGGTCTTTCTTAACTGTATCGGACCCGTAAACTTGAATCTCGTAATTATCCTGAGCAAAAGAACAAGCACAAAGCATTAATACGATTAAGACCCAGAAAGCTCGAAGTGGCACGGGCTAGATAATCTCACAAATTTCGCTCAGAAGTGTTTGAGTTTGCTAACCTTTGCAGGCTTTTTCACACCGAAGTATTTTCCGGGTATGACTGGCTATATGCCCAATCAAGCGTTAAGCGACCTCTCTGAATATATTTACGGTACGACGCGACTCGGAGACAGTTCCATTCCGTTTGATGAGCGAGTTTCGGTTGCTCGCGCAGCGATAGACAAGGGGCTTTGGATTCACACCAGTAACCAATACGGCGATGCGTTACAGGTCCTAAGGGCGGCCTATGATCGAGACCGGACACGATTGCCGTCCGCGATCTTCAAGATCGGTTGGGACTCTGTCGATCAGGTTAGAGATGTTATCAAGCAAAACATCGAACCTCTGGCAATCGAAAAGATGGTAGTCGGGCAACTATGCCTTGGAGGAGCCCTTGCCGAGGACTTCCGGATGGGCGGCGTCAGCTTTGAAGGGCTAAACGGCCTAAAGGACGAGGGACTGGTCGATCGATACGTGCTTGAGCTGTGGCCCTGGAATTCCGATATGGCGATCGATGCCTTGCGGGCGGATAACGTCAGTCGCCTGGTCGACGGCTTTATCTTTTATCTGAACCCCCTGCAGCGTTTTGTCACCAATGATCTATGGGACATGATTCACGAACGAGATGTGACCATTATCGCGATGCGGACGGTCTGCGGAGGGTCTGTCAAGCGTCTCATCGAGAACCCCAAGGCGCCCGAATACTTACGAAAACGAGCGGTTGAAGTGGCTCCAATCTTTGAACGGTCGGGCTGCACGTCTTGGACCGAGTTCTGCGTCCGGTTCGCCTTTGGATTTGCTCAGGTTCAATCGACGGTCGGATCAACGAGTCAGAAAGAACGATTGGCTGAATTCGTTGAGGAAACTGAAAGAGAAAGGCCGTTGGATCCTGAAATACACGATGAAATCGTTAGCCTGCAACGAAGATGGTCGGACGAGCACGATGTTTTCGCCGAACCGTGGTCCATGTAATAAACAATGAATCTCGAAGAACTTCTAGACGCTTGGCGGACGAACAACGCCATCAACATCGAATTGCTCGACCTGGTAAGCGACGAGCAAATGGAACTGAAACCGGGCAAGGGGAAAACCATCCGGTCCAATTTCGTACATATCATCGGTGTCCGTGCCCAATGGATCGCAGAGAAGCTGCCCCAAGAGGCTGCCGCAATTCCCAAACTCGATTGGAAAACCGCAACGCGCGACGCAATCAAGAATGGGCTACAAATTTCCCATGCACTGATGGCGAAACGCTTGGGGATGATGGACTCATCCGCAAAACCTGGCAAGCAAACAGCAATCAATCACTTTGCTTATTGCGTCGCCCATGAAGCCAATCACCGTGCTCAAATTGAAATCGCCTTGAGAATCAATGGATTCGAACCCGACGACCAATCGCTCTACAGTTTATGGGAGTGGAATAAGAAATAAGAACCTAGTGACCGTTATTGGACGGCTCCATAACTCGGCGACGGATCGTCTTCGTCATGAGCTTCCCGTCTTGCGTCATCGTGTTGCTGATCGGTTTCGAGCTTTGCAGCAGCCAATTCTTGCCTGCTTTTACCCAGACGTTTATGGCCAGGGTCCTCAATTCGACGGAGTGCTGCTTCCCGTCCGCAAGCGGCATTGTCGCCTTGAAATAGCCGTTTACGGAGGTGGTCGCTTCATTGCCGGCGATCGTAACCTTGGTGGCTTTCCGGTTCCACTCGACGTTGGTCGCCGTCTTCATCTGATGCTCAAGTGCGGCAAATACCTTGTCACGGGACGTTTTGTTTCCATGGGCATCGATGCTGGCAAAAGTCGGCGCATAAAACCTCTCGAATGCGGCGATGTCCTTTCGCTTGAAGGCTGCTCCCAATGCCACGTAGTTGGCATTCAGCTGGTTTTCGACCGTGTCGCCCACCGCAAGCGCCGACGCTCCTATCAGCAAGGTGAAGGCGATTGTAGTTCGGAATACGTTCATGTAGGACATGTTACCAACAACGTGCCGCACGCTGGTTTTAGTGCTTCCACCCGTTCGGCCAAATGACGTCCTTTAGCCGCGACAGAGGCGATACCGTCAACTCCAGTATCGTCCCTTCCTTCGCGACGCAGTGAACAATCGTGTTGCCAGGGGCATGGAGTTTGAAATCGACGTTCCAACCCTGGGGCCATGACGGCAAAACTCGAATGGCGCCCCCTTGCTCCAAAGATTCTCCTTGAAGAAGCATCAGGTTGGCTGTGTTGAGGAGGTTCCCGCCGTGGTTTTGATCCGGTATCCAATCATAATTCGGCCCCCAAGATGCGGGCCATCGGTATTTCGAATTGGAGTTGGCACACTTCACCTTCAGAATCCGCGCTGCTTCATCCGTCATTCCCAATAATGCGGCTGCATTACCGTCGTAGCCCCAACCCACGTCGTTTTGGTTGAGGCGATGAGCATATGCCGCCTTTGCTTCGTCAAGAAGCGCGGGATGGGCAAGTGAAACAACTTGAAAGGGCCAGACGCCATATAGTTCACCATTTTCAGAGTTGGAAGTTTCGGAATTGTACTTCTGGGCTGGCGCCAACATCTTGACGTTGTCCTTCACTTGAATCGGCAAATCTGGGCATTCCGCCTTCATCTTCTCGAAGAAGGCTCGTTGTGTTGCATTGGCCATCCCGGGCGGCAGCGCACACAGCCTGTCCGTAATCGCAATTAAGCCGGCAGTTGAGGGCATATCGTTGATTACGCCATACCAATAGGTCTCGACGGTTTGGGTTGGATCCAATACGATTTTGCCGTTCGCGTCCTTGTGAAACCGGGAATCAAAGTACTTGAGTACAGACGTCGCCATCGGTAACAACCGGGTCTTGAGAAATCTCTCATCACGGGTGTAGTCCCATCGGTCCAGCATCAGCGCAACCAGCTCGGGCCCCTGGTTCCAGGCGTATTGCCAATACTTGCAGTCCACATCCTTGGGCTCCTTGCCAGTCCGGTCCCATCCGTAATCTCCCCCAGAATAGGTTCCAAATACGGTCATCGTCTCAGGAAAGTAAGCGCCTTCCGCATGGTGGTACTTCTTGGTTCGGGACTCGGCAAGCTCACGGACAGTTTCGTAAAGCCTAAAGAACGGTTCCATCATGTCGACATCCCCCGATTCGAGCATCGGATGATACATGTGCCGCACGTTTTGAAACCAGTGACAGTCGCCCCAATTGCGCCAATCTGCATTGAAATTCCTGCCCATCACCTTTGGTTCCACGGTAAAGAAGCCGCCGTTGAACTTGATGGGATACTCTCCGCGCCCTTGGCAAGCCTGAACGTATCGCTGGAGGACGTACCCACGCGTTATGTCCGATTTGTCGGCTGGGTTTGCCGCGTCGCTAGCGATGACCCACGATCTATTCCAGAATCTGTGCCACCATGAGGAGGTCTTTGCCATCGCGTCAGCGTGTCTTCCCTTCTCCGATTCCTGCTCCAAACCTGTGAGCCACTCAGCAGTCGTGTTCGTGTTGGCTGTGTAGGTAGCTATCTGCAAGCTAAACCTGGTCAGTGGATTGGCGGTCTTAATGCTGCGGGTTCCCGCCTGGATGAAGTGGCTCCCCTCAAGCCGACCTCCAAATGTTCGGTGTATCAATGGATCGAACGTGCCTTTTACGCCGGTCAGCGATTGGTTGGCGAGAACCTTCGCGGTAATGGACGTTTCGTTGCGATGGAACCACGTTACGATTGGCCGATCGCCATCGATGAACACATCCGCAGATTCGACAAGCGGAAACGGCGCATCGTGCACGGCCCATGCAGACTGCTTCTCGTCTTCTGGCAATTGGCGAGGTTCATTCCGCCAACAATCGATGGCTGCCGATATATCCAAGGCCTTTTCGCTCTTACCTGTCACATGGATGACATTCGAGTCAGAGTCTACGAAGAGGTTCAGTTCTGCGCCCCCGCCCGTTATTTCGATTCGACCGTCCCTTAAACGCAGATGCTGTCTAAAGTCCGATGCCGACTTAAAGGGACTTGGAGAAAGGTGCACGCGGACTCGGGCGAGTTTCAGATATCGAGAGATCTCGGACATCGCATCGGTCCGGGCAATGTAGAACAGGAGATCCCCTGTTTCCGCCTCAACCCACACATTCAGGACAACTTCGCCATTTCCAATCGGCATCGATCCTGCGGCATCTTTGGATGGGGAGTTCCAAATTACGTCGTAATTGTCAAGTTCGGGAGGTGCATTATCCATCGCTGGGGCAGGTAATAGAAGAAGCGTCGAACAGAGAGTCGCTAACAGCATGTGACCGAACGCCGTGCCATAGTCCACTTTCGGCGTTTCTGATGCTTACCCTAATTTGAAGCGCCCGCGGCGTCCGTCTTAGAAGTTGTCGAGAGTCAAGAACCTGGCTTCCGGTAGCGAAAACAAAGAGATCAACCTTGTCAACGGCCATTTACTGCTTATGGGTCGAACCATGGCGCCCATTTGGTCCACCTCGTCCACGTGAGAAAACAGGGTTTCCAGTGCTTGTCTCGCTTCAGAGAGGATCGGAGCAGCCACCACTAGACGGCTTATTCCCTTCTCAAACGCCCAGTTTGTCACCGCTTCAACCAAGTGCTGGAACTTGATTACGGATGGGTCTGGCATACCCCACTCCTCAATTACCGCACCGCCGTCCGACTCTCGAACGATCGCAAACGAGTCCTCTCCCATAAAGACGAACTTCTCTGGGATTCGCGGCGGAATCTTGAGCTTCCAATCAAGGTCTCCACGAATCTGCGATAAGGGAGCGACGAAGCTGCCCTCGTCCAACATCCGCAACCTTTCAAGATCGGGTGGATCTTGCAGAATGACGTCTGTGTAGGCGTCGGTGGCAAAAATTGATCGGATCGCCACACTCAGAAATGTGCGGTGTACGGGACGCCATCCAAGTCGTTCGTAGAAAGGCATGATGCCCGTAAAGAGAAACGACCAAGCACATCCCGCAGCCTTCATGTCGCTTATCGACGCGGCCAATAGCTTTGATGAATATCCTTGATGCCGATATTCGGGCAGCGTCGATACATTCGCGATCGCCCCAATCGGAATCGCCTTACACTGCTCGTCACGAACCGGAAGTATGAACTGCTGCACCGAGGAAACAATCTTCCCGTCGCACTCGATCACAAAAGTGGTTCTCTTGACGGCGGGACAAGAGTAGTACATGGAAGTAAACACCGATGTGTCGGGATTCAAAACGGTGGTCCAAAGATCAAGCAATGCTTGTAATTCATCGTCTCCGGCTGTTCTCAATGTGAATTCGGTATTCAATTCTCTACGATTCTTCCACAATATTCATTTTCCACGCAATTGTACGAGTGTCAAAAGACCTGCCCATGGCTTCCCTTCGTGAGACGGATCAAGCGGGGCTAATCGATCTGTATTCAGGATGGCGATTTGGACGCCTCGTGAACAAAAAGGCTGAGATCAGGCTTATCCCCTTCGATCATCATCGTGACCATATCGCCAGCTCGAAGGACAGTGCTTCCACCCGGTACAACATGACGAGATCCTCGTTCCAATGTGGCAAGAATTGCTCCGGGAGGCAAGTGAAGGTCTTTGACCCGGCGGCCATCCATCGTGGATCGTGGCTCGACTAGGACTTCCACAAGGATCGGCTCTTCGTCTGGGCTCACCTGCGCGCCGCTAAGCTTGAGGTCCCGTTCCATTAGAGCCTCGTAGATGGGTTGATCCCGAAGGGCGCCAGCTACCAAGTCCGCCACAAAAGCCCCTACTAAGAGAGAATAAAGAAGACTATATTCCCCTGTCATTTCGACGATCAACACGACGCCCGTCAAAGGAGCTCTTACCGAAGCCGCCAACATTCCCGTCATCCCAATCGTGGCGAATCCAGCGGGACTGAATGGGGTCTGCGGAATCACTTGATGGACGATTATTCCGTAGGCAAGTCCGAGTAAGGAACCAAGTGCAAGGATAGGGGCGAATATTCCGCCCGGTAGCCCCGTGCCATAGCTTCCGACGGTCAGGACGAACTTCCCCGCAAATAGGAGAATAACGAACAAAAACAGATGAGGCGCCCCTAAACTTCCCGACAAGACGCTTTCGACCAGGTTATGTCCGACTCCGGTGATGGGAGGCCAAAAGATCAGGGCAAGACCTGAGCAAGATCCGACGACTAGTCCCATGAGCCAACGTGGAATTCTTAGCTTTCGACGAACCTCCAAGATGCCGACGAGGAATTTGTTGAACAAGACTCCGGCAATCCCAGCTACGACACCCAACACGGCAACCTGGGGCAATACGCGAAGGGGTGGGCCACCGGGGCTGGTCAACAGAAACGAAGGATGCTGGCCCATCAAGTAACGGGTAACTGCCACTGCGCAGACTGATGCAACCAGCGCCGAGCCATAGGTAATGGCAGACATCTCCCGCTTGAGTTCCTCCATCACAAACAAGAACCCAGCAAGGGGAGCATTGAATGCCGCCGCCAGGCCAGCCCCCGCTCCAGCCGCCAACAACGAGTCACGGCTCCGCTTGGGAACCCTTAGAACGTCTCCCACCAGTTTGCCCACGGACGCTCCCATTTGCACTGTCGGCCCTTCTCGACCCATCGACATCCCAATCATCAGAGCCCCTAATCCGCCGAGGAACTTTGCAACGATGAGACGGATAGGCTTAATGGTTCGAAGATGGAGCAACGCCGCCTTGATGTGAGGAATGCCGCTTCCACCAGATTCTGGGGCGTAACGACCGATCATGGCGGAGATTGCCGCGCCAAACAGCCCAGTCAGCAAAACAAAGAAACATTCGCCTTGCCAAGACCATCCGTGAAAGTAGCTTGCGGCAATCCGTCCGATCGATTCGACCCTCGTGACGGAGACCTGATACAGTACAGCCAACAAGCCAGCCGCGATTCCGACAATTCCGGCTCGGATCAGCTGAACGCTCCGTTCCTCACGGTGCAGATGATTACGCTGCTCCTGCCGGCGCTCTCTAGGTGATAGCTCCTCGGGGGCGTCCCAGGTTGACATACCAGCTATTCTGACAGAAACCCTCTTAGACCGCGAAACGCACGATCGATCCGTCGCCTCGGGGGTCAAGAGGCCTCCTTGATCGGCGAAGTCAACTCTTATTCAGATACAGAATGCAGTGTTGGATTCCAAAGTCATGCATATATCCTAAGTCGTCGAAGTCGCCCATGGGCGTGTCCTCGATGCCGGTAGCTTTATATCCGACGTTGATATGGTTATCTGATCCACCTTGGCCACCATCGACCCATCGATAAGCGTAAATGATGTCTCCACCAAAAAACGCGGCTCCCACCGTCGATCTGCTTTGAGTCCATTCGTCGTAGAACCGCTTCACGATCCAACCTCCTTGAACGTGCCCTCCGGTCGCCTTTTTGTCGGCGATCGTCTCCGCAACATAGCCACAAGCCCAAGGATTCTCCTTTCCGTGATCCCCAAGCGTATAGTAATAGATCTTGCCACCCGGGCCAAACCGCTTGTCTTTGTCGAACAAGACTACGGGACGGGAACGTCCGTGTGGCTCGCCGTGAGCTCCTTGGACCCAGTCCAGGCTAACCCCTGAGAACTTACCGCCCTTGAGTTCATATCGGCGAACCTGCCAGCGGGACGGATGCTTCTCGTCCTCGTCTTGGGCCATACCCAGAATGAGTTGATGATGAATCGTGTCGGTGGCGGGGCCAACTGGAACCGTACTCTTATCCGCCAAGATCTGTGGCTCGCTCTTACCGCCCCGAATGACTCGATACTGGACCGTTTGGGTGGCTGGGTTCCAAAGATAGAGCCACAACTTGTGGTCAAACTCGCCGATCGTCGGAACCAAGTCTCCGTTACGATCAACAATTTCCCCGTTCGAGACATCGATGCCTGAACCAAGGTCTTTGACATCCCGAACCACCACCCCATTCTTGGTTTGATAGGCAACGACTATTTTGCCGCCAAAGCTCGCCGCTACCGGATCGCCAAAAACTCCCCAATATTCGACGGTCTGAGCCTGTTCCCACTCGAACGGCTTCTTTAAGCGCCTTAAGAGCAAAGTGCCGGTTTTATTGGGCCCGAGCGTGGGATCGACTTTCAGGTCCGCCGTTGCGGTGTCGTGAGCGTACAGAAGATACGCCTTTCCCTTGTGAGTAAACAGCCACGGAGCACACTGCGTTTTGTCGATGTCGTCGCGCCTTCCAGCCGTCGTGGAGTACGCATAATTGATGTCGGCTCTTACGTGGTGCTCGCCAAAGACTCCATCCCAGTTCCAGTCGATTAATGTCGTTTTCCCGTTCGCCTTCAAATGAAATCGGTAAGGAGCGTTCTCAAGGAACTTAACCTTCTCGTACGGTAAGGGAATCTCCTCATCCAAATCGGTTTCTTTTAGGACGTAACTAGCCAATCGGCCGTCGCTATACCCGATGTTCTTGATGTCTCCGTTGAGCGTGTAGCTGTAAGGATAGTTCATCAGACTTGGATAGGTGGGACAGCCGTCGGCGCCATAAAATCCGTTGTGGCTGAGTCCGAGTTGATGTCCGAATTCATGAATAAAGGTGGCGTATAACGCCATTCCCCCTCCACCGCAACCTCCGCCATCCCCCAATTCGTCCGCTTGCCCTCCACCGCCTCGACCGATCTGCATCCAATGGACGACTCCTTTCCACTTCGAAGGAAGGAATTTATCACGGTTTGCCCACCAAGGATTCTTCATGTCGTCACCGGTTACCGGAGGGAGAAAAATCGGATGGAGGTTCCATCCGGTAGTCCCGTCCGGGTTTTTCACTGGCAACGATTTGTAATATTTCTTAATTTTCTCAAACGTGTCTTGAACGAATTTCTCATCGACATCGGAATAGCGAGAGATGAGACAAATGATATCGACCTCTCGGGGATTACAACCCATGGACTTCATGTCGAGCCCACGAAATCCGTTCACTTTCCATCCGTCAAGAAGTCCGTCGCCCGCAGTATCGGGGTTGTATGGGTCGGATCCCAGCTTGTCCTCTTCATCGTTGGACAGTCCGTCGTGGTCAGAGTCGACTTCTCCAGGCGAAATCGTCCGATACATGAGGACATCGTTTCCGGTGTGATCTTCCTTGCCAAATCGGAACTGGAAAAGGTCGATGTCTCCGTCGCGGTCGACGTCTCCGGCGCCCCAGATCGAACGCGCGGCTGGCAGTTTGGAAAATGGCCTTATTGCAACGTTAGCGACGGAATGAGCTGCTGGCGCGTCTAGGTAGATCTTATCCCCCGCTACCACAGCGTTTTGCCCTTTCAGAACCTTCCCCACCGTTTCAAGGCTGGCTAGGGAGGTTAAGGAACCTACTCGAACGAAACCGTCCCTAAATTCGAAAACCCACTTTTCGGTGGCCTTTCCGGTTGCAGTGCTAAGTTGCTGGATATCAACCGTATTTCTTGGCAAGACGAGCGGCTGAATGGTTTTTGACGAACCGTCGACTTGGTAACCCCTGCCGCTTGCTTCGTCCCAAGACAGAAGTTTCGCTCCGATAATCGCGAGACGAGGATGTCCGAGTTTAGACGGGAGCTTTGCCCATGCCGGGACATCGGTAAATTTGCCTTTGGCGTCGCAGCGTGCCAATCTGATGGAATCCCCACCGAAGACGCCTGCAACGGTAGCGCGGGTTGGATTGTCGAGATCGCCGACGGCCGCCGCTTGACAGTCCTTTCCCCAATTCGACAGAGCCCGATCTGGGCGCCCTGCTTTCAATCCTTCGACATTTATCGAAACATCGATAAAAGCGTCACCACTCGGTTGAACACGGATGAGGTCCGCATAACCGTCACCGTCCATATCGGCAACATAAGCCCATGAGCCTTCGGGCGCGAACCCTGATGCCCAGGGCAAGGGAGGTGCAAGAAGAGGAGCGGCAAAAACTGCCAAAGCCGCGACGCCAACCATTTGACTAATCTACTCTTTTCTGGGCCAAATTGGGTCTGATCACGACTCGGCAGGACAGTGGTATCGTGAGACATGCAAAGTAGCTCACTTAAGATCGACGCTGGAAGCAAACTACTTTTTATCGGAGACTCGATTACGGATTGTGGGCGGGCTCAACCGGTTGGCGAGGGTCTCTTTGGCGCCCATGGCGCCGGTTATGTCAATGTCGTCAATGGGCTGCTTTCGGCAATCTACGCCGATCACCGCATTCGAGTAGTCAACCAAGGAAACAGTGGGAATACGGTTCTCGACCTAAAGAACCGTTGGACTCGGGACGTGTTGGACCACCATCCGGATTGGCTGAGCATTATGATCGGGATTAACGATGTTTGGCGACAGTTCGATCTGCCTCTTCAGCCCGAGAGCCATGTCGACTTGGTGACCTACGAGAAGACTTTGAACGAGTTGGTTACGATTGCAAAACCAAATCTAAAGGGGCTCGTGCTCATGACGCCATTCTATATCGAACCCCAGAAATCAGACAGAATGCGAAGTCGAATGGACGAGTACGGCGTCGCCGTAAAGCGAATTGCGGAAAAGCACGACGCAATCTTTGTCGACACGCAAGCCGCTTTTGACCATGTGCTTCAAACTTGGTATCCCGCAACTCTTGCCTGGGATCGTGTACACCCAAATCAAACTGGCACGACGGTGATTGCCAAGGCGTTTCTGGATGCGATAGGGTTTGACTGGAACGGCGCTTAACTCTAACGCTCAGCCGATTTTGACCAATGTGCGCTGGGTTCCGACACTCCATCGGTGTAAATGCGCTCTCGCCCGACTGCATTGAGGCCCCCCCCCGTGTTCCACTGATCCGTTTTGTGATAACTTGAGGAAGAATAGACGGAGCTGTGCACACTTCCGTGCACAGCCAGTCCCATTTTCTTGAAGGATGGGCGCGGCCAGTCGCCCACACAGCATGCCCATTTCGAAGCCACTATCGATCAGACTCTTTGGAAGCTTCGAGGCATTGGTCGAAGGCGAGCCAATCCGCAAACTTCGCACTCACCGTGGGAATGCAGTCCTTGCCTATCTCGCTGTTCGTCTAGGAAAATCTGTCGACAGATCGCATTTGGCATCCATTATATGGCCGGATAGCGAGTCTTCGGATGCAATGTATAGCCTGAGGCGTACGCTCACCGACCTTCGGCAAGCACTGGGAATTGCTGCAGGCGCAATTAAAGCTCCTTCCCCTTCGACACTCCAAATAGACCTCGAATACGCGACCATCGACCTGTCGGAGTTTGATGCGGCAATTCGTCTGGGGACCGAAGCCTCCGTTGCTCAAGCAGTGGAACTTTACCGAGGTCCCCTGCTGGCGGAATGGCGGCTTGATTGGGTTGTTCTTGAGAGAACGGTTCGAGAGCGCGCCCTCTTGGGAGCGTTGGTTCGCCAAGCCGATCGCGCCGAAGAAAGGGGCGATTCATCGGCAGCGGCAGCCGCGCTGGGAATCCTATCTCGTCTCGACCCACATGACGAATTAGTATTCCAGAGGCTTCTGACCTGGCTTGCACGGGGCGGAAATCGTTCGGGAGCCCAGAAGGCATATGACGAATTCAGAACACGTCTGAGGCAAGATCTCGATATCGATCCAAGTCCCCAGACTCAGGACATGGCACGTAGACTTCTGGCGCCAGAGCCCAAATCACTAGACGCTCAACGAACCATGGGTGGCAATCTCCCAATGCCGACCAATCCTCTCGTTGGTCGCCAACATGAGCTCACGGAAACGCTATTGGCCTTGAACAAAGAAAGGATCGTGACCCTATTTGGTCCAGGGGGGGTTGGTAAGACCCGACTTGCGATGGAGGTATTGCAAGAATTCTCGGCAATCCACGCTCAACGCGCCGTTGCAATCGACCTGTTGGCGGTCCGAGATCCCGAACAGCTTTACGAGGCGTTCGCAGCGGCCGTGAAAGGTATCGATCCTGAGCCAAATGGAAGTCCCGGACTCATTGCAGAGAGGCTAATAGACGTTGAGGCCACCATTCTCCTTGACAATTGTGAGCATCTATTGGAACCGGTCAGGCTCCTTGTTCAAGATATTCTGGGCCACTGTACGGGGATTCGCATTCTGGCTACCAGTCAGGCACGTTTAGGAACTCCCAACGAAACCCCCATTCGGATTGCGCCGATGGATGTCCCTAACCATGAGCAGACGTCTTACGCCCAAGCTAAAGATAGCGACGTGATCAAATTGATGACACAATGTCTATCAAAGGCAAAGGACGGATTTCAGCTTACAGAACGAAACTTTCGATCGGTCTGCCGAATCTGCGGAACGTTGGATGGTCTGCCGTTAGCGATCGAACTTGCCGCGACTCGGACGAGGTTTTTGTCGCTGGATCAGGTGGCGAACCTACTCGAAGACCGTTTCCGTCTGCTTCGGACCACTGACAAAGGCGTCAATGAAAGGCACCGCACGCTGCAGGCAACGATGGATTGGAGCTACAGCCTGCTCTCCCCGAGCGAGCAAGAACTCCTTCAATCCGTTTCGGTTTTTGCCGGATACTGGACATCGGAGTCAGCCGCAAAGGTCCACCAGTCGCTGGACCCATACGAAATACTCGACGTGCTTGAGAGACTCGTGGATAGATCGCTTATCCAGTCTGACCCAAGTGGCGATGCTCCCCGTTTTCGTTTGCTTGATACCGTTCGCCAATACGCATCGGACCGGCTCGCTGAACGGGGGCTTCTCGATGAAACCCGTGATCGACACCTTCAGTGGTTTACGGATTTGGTGGGGCAGGCCGAGCTTGGATTCCCCGGTAAGGAACGTAAGTTCTGGCTGGAAAGAGTGGCGGCTGAACACGAGAATATTCCTGCGGCATTGGCATGGGCGAAGCTATCACGAGAGCGCACTGGGCTCGCACTTCTCCTAACATCGTCTTTGATGCGATATTGGTGGAATAGGGGAGAGTTGACGACCGGAAGGGAGATCGTCGCAAGAACCCTCGAACTGGATGGCGCCGAAGAGTTCCAGATCCCCTATGCAAAGGGTCTTTATGCACTTGGGACTTTGGCATGGAGCCAAGGAGACAACAAGATCGCGACCGAATTACAGCACCGAGCTTTGGCAATCTTTGAAGCGAACAACGATGCTAGGGGAGCGGCCGGTTCTCTTCGCAACCTTTCACAGGCAGTAAGAAATCAAGGTCGAACCCAAGAAGCGATTCAATACGGCAAAATGGCTCTATCCCGGTACATCCAAATCGAAGACGAGACATTGGCGGCCAATACTCTCATCGATCTAGGCATCGCATCGTACGACATTCTCCTATTTGAGGACGCACAGGACTATCTTCAACAGGCGATCGAGTTTAGCCACACAAACGATAACGCATCACTCGAAGCCGTGGCATGGCTCAACTTGGGCAGCGTTTTTGAGTCGCAGGGACAGTTCGAAGATGCGAGGGAAGCCCTGGAGACGGCTCACTCCATTTTTGAGAGCATTGGGGTCCTGATACTTTCGACCATGGCCCTGAATGGGCTTGCGACGATTCATGCTCATCTCGGAAACGTCGAAAAGGCAAAGTCATTTCTTAGATCCAGTTTCGATACTTTCTTTGAACTAGGAGAGAAGAAGGGCGTTTGCCTGACACTCGACGCCGCGGGCATTGTCGCGAATTCGGATCACGCGTTTGAGTTGGCTGCGGCATTCTTTGGCATGGCCGATCAAATGCGCCAGGAACTCGACGTCCCCCGGTCTCTTGCCGAGGCTCCTCCGTATGACAATGCCCTTGACGCGATCAAAAGTGCGGTGGGACAAGAAGCCTTTGAAAGCGCCTATCTTTCCGGTAAAGCAGCCAAAGTCGCTGATATGGTTCGCAACGCTAATCGATGGCTGGAGAACAAGTAGACGAGCATTCGACCGAGAACCTACGACACGAATGGGCTTAACTTCTTGCGCCTGTTTCCCGATTCTCCACCCACCCTTGGAATCAAGGACTTCCCAACCGCGTCCGCCTTTCTCGTCTTCCGCCGCTTCCTAAAGCAGTACCGAGCGAAGGAACCTCGATGTAGCACAGAATATGGGGCATGCGCTTTCGAAGATCGCTGGCGAGTTTGAGCCTTGCCGTGTTGTTGCCTTGGATCTCTGCGGCACCGAGGATCCAGCAGTCTCCGTCTGCAAAAGAGTCATGTCTTGCATTCGTTGCAACCAACCTGGCAAAAGGGAACGGAGATTTTTACGAGTACTACCGTTTCAGTAAGAAAGAGGTCACGATTCAGAACGGAGACGTCTTTGTTTACAGCGTCTTTCTCGATCCCAAGAACCCGGTAGCAAAGGGCGGTCTAGACATCAATTTCCAGGATGATGGAGCACCGTTGCGGGACATGGGGCTTGTCGATCAAAACGGTATCCGAGCCCACGGCAATGGAATCCTGACACCGGCGGTCGGTCACTGGTACACAAGGCGCATTCCGATCAGCGATGCCCGGGGACGCAAAACGGCCGACTTCGAGTTCCAGGACGAAGGGGATCCCGATGGCCGATACACTCAGTTTGTTAGCGACGTCTACATTGAGCATGCGGATGGGTCCAAGACATGGATATACCAGTCGGGCTCACCTACCGACCCGATCCTGGGTGGAGTCATTGGCTATAGCCATAACCCGGCGTGCGTCGCGATCGACAAAGCCAGAGTGGTTGAAGGCAAGGATCTCGGCGGTGTGATCGATTCGGTCATCGAAGAGGCCAAGGAGCTTGACAAGATCGATGAAATCAAGCAGGACATCGCGCTGGCCCGAAAGTACTTGGCACGCAATCCTGATCCAGGCCTTGAGAGTCACATTCGCGAGGCGGAGGGCATGCTCGACCAGATCAGAGCAAGTGGAGCGACTCCGGAGCAGGTCGAAGCGGTGCTCCATTCCGCACGACATGCGCTGTCCCATACCCATCCGGTAATGGAAAAGTATACGGGACACTTGGTTGGACATGCACACATCGACTTGCAGTGGCTATGGGAGTGGCAGGAAGGAATCGTCTTTAGCCATGACACCTTCAACCAAGCAGTCAAATTCATGGATGAGTTTCCGGGCTTCTCGTTTAGCCAGAGCAGTTCATGCCTGTACCAGACGACCGAGGAGCACTACCCCGAACTCTTCAAAAAGATCCAAGAGAAGGTTAAGAAGGGTCAATGGGAGATCGTGGGGGGCCGCGTCTGCGAAGGCGATACAAACATGATCTCGCCCGAATCTCATGCGCGCCACTTCTTGTATGGTCAGCGCTATTTTCGCGAGAAGTTCGGGAAGACCGCGATTGTCGGTTGGGAACCCGACACCTTTGGACACACCGCTCAAATGCCCCAGATCCTCAAATTAGGCGGATGCAAGTACTACTACTTCTGCCGAGGGGGCAAAGACAAGCCACTCTTCTGGTGGACTGCGCTGGACGGTACCCGGGTTCTTGCCTTTGACGAACCGGCAAACGGCTCTTGGTACAACAGCGATCTATCGTATCGCCAGTTCCAGGAGATGCTCAATTTCGAGGAAAGCACCGGCAGCAAGAACGATCTTTGGGTGTACGGCGTCGGCAACCATGGCGGAGGGCCAACGCGTGAACAGATTCAAACTGCCCTGGGATGGATGAAAGACCCATCCAAACCGACGGTCAAGTTCTCAACCGCGACCCAATTCTTCCAAAAACTGGAAACCTATAATCTCTCTAAGATCCCGGTCGTTACGACCGACTTGAATCCGGTTTTCGATGGCTGCTACACATCCCATTCCGAGATCAAGCAGCTAAACCGAAACGCCGAGGCGCTGACGACTTCGGCCGAGGCAGCGGCGGCGGTAGCATCTCTTGAAGGGTTCAAATACCCCAAGGATAGTTTCCGCCGAGATTGGGAAGACATCTGCTTTAACCATCACCACGACACTCTTCCGGGAAGTGGAATCCACGCACCATACGATCGAACGAAAGTCGAGTTGGGACGCGTGATCGCGGATGATAAGGACATCATCACCCGAGCTCTGGAAATGCTTGCCGTTCGCGTAAAACCGGTAGAGGGAGGTCTCAGCACTTTGGTGTTTAATCCAACCGGCTGGTCTCGTGGAGGCTGGGTTGAAACATACTTGGTGAAGAGTGGATGGGACCAAGGGCAGGACCTGGACCCCAATAATTGCGTTGCGGTTGGCCCGGACGGGAAAAAGTATCCCATCCAATTGCTCGATGGCCCCAGCCGAAGAATCCGTTTCTGGGCCGGAGACGTGCCTTCGTTTGGATACAAGGTATTCCACCTGACAAATGGCGATGCTCCGAAGTCCTCAATCGAGACGACCGATGACGGATACATGGTTGAGACAGACCGATTCAAGGTGGAATTCGACCAAATCAACGGCGGAATTAAGCACCTCTTCGACAAGCGGTCGGGACACGAGATCGCTGGCCCAGGAGGTCTTGGAACACTTGAAGCTCATTACGAGCATGCGGGCGGGATGAGCGCATGGGTATTGGGGCATATCGATAAAGTCGAGCGCGTGCATCTCATTGGGGCCGAAACCGCCCATAGTTCGACCGACGCGTCGGTGACATTCCAATACCTATTGGATGCCAATAACCCGATCAGCAAGCCAACTAAGGTGACCCAGACTTTCCACGTCGATACTCAGAGCGACCAAATCACGGTCGATGTGGATTGTGACTGGAAGACGATCGGTATCGATGGTGGCTCCAACCCAATGCTTCGAGTAGCGTTTGACACGGCAATCGAACATCCAACCGCGACCTATGAAGTACCGTTTGGCGCAATCACGCGACCCACTGATGGCCTTGAATACCCTGCGCTCGAATGGGCCGATCTGGGTGGACAAGGGTACGGCCTCGCGGTCTTTAACGACAGCAAGCACGGACATTCCGCTTCTGGATCGACGCTCCGCCTGAGCTTGATTCGGTCAAGCTTCAGCCCTGATCCGGCGCCAAATCCTGGCGAGCATCATTGGCGCTACTCGATCGTTCCGCACTCGGGGGACTGGAAGCAGGCTCACGTCGTCCAAAAGGCTGCCGACTTCAACCAGCCACTTCTTGAAGCGACCGTCCCATTCGACGCAAAGGGCTCTGCTCCGCTACAATACAGTCCATTATCGATCAGCGATCCGAATGTCGTTCCTACTTGCCTGAAGTTGGGGGAGGACGCGGGAGATCTGATCGTTCGCATGTTCGAGTCGACTGGAAAACCGTCAAACTTAGGTCTAAAGCTCAATGTTCCAGTTACCAATGCGACTTGGGTTAATTTTTTGGAAGACGATCTCGGAAAGGCGGAGCTATCGAAGGGCGGAGTTTCGGCTCCGTTGCGAGGATTTGAAATTAAGACAGTTAAGCTTAAGCTTACAAAGTAGGACACAGGAGGTATAGATGAAGCATTTTTATGGTGCAGCTTTTGCAGCAGGGATGGCCCTGCTTATTGCCGCAGGTTGCGGTTCAGGGGACAATGGCGGTTCCACCTCAGGGGACACAAAGACGACAAGTACAAGCGGATCTACCGACAACAGTGGGGCAAAGAAACTCAGGATCGCGGTCATTCCGAAGGGATCGACGCACGACTATTGGAAGGGCTTGCACGCCGGTGCAAATGAAGCATCCAAGGAACTGAATGTCGACATCATCTTCAAGGGCCCGCTCAAAGAGGACGACCGCGAAGACCAAATCAAGGTCGTCGAGGACTTTGTAAATGACAAGGTGGATGGAATCGTTTTGGCTCCCCTCGACAGTCAAGCGCTTGCCAAACCAGTTGAAGCGGCGGTCGCTGCCGGCATTCCTGTGGTTATTATCGACTCCAGCCTAAAGAGCGACAAGTACTCAAGCTATGTCGCGACCGACAACAAGAAAGGGGGCGAGATTGCTGGTGAGGCAATGGTCAAAGCACTTGGCGGTAAGGGCAACGTGATCATGCTGCGGTATGAGACCGGCTCCGCCAGCACCGAGGACCGAGAGCAGGGCTTTATGGACGTGATGGCCAAGAACCCCGGGATCAAAGTCATCAGTTCCAACCAGGAGGGAGGCGCCACAACCGACTCCGCTCAACAGAAATCGGAGAGCTTACTCAGTGGCTTCAAAAATCCGGACGGTACCCTGCAGGCACAAGGGATCTACACTCCTAACGAGTCCACCACAATGGGAATGCTCCTTGTGCTCAAGCAGAACAACTGGGCCGGCAAGGTCAAATTCGTTGGTTTCGATTCGTCGCCAAAACTCATCGATGGCTTGAAAGCTGGAGAAATCGATGGCCTCGTCGTGCAAAACCCTGAGAAAATGGGACACGACAGTGTTAAGCAGATGGTCAACATCATTAACAAGAAGCCTTTCGATAAAGTTGAGGACACTGGCGCCAAGCTGGTTACCAAGGATAACCTCAGTGATCCTGAGATCGCAAAGTTGGTTGCTCCTCCTCAGGAGTAGCTCCTCGCACGATTCGGGAGTCGCAGCGAAATGCCGCTCCCGAATCGAGAATTTCGCCTAACGGCTGCGCTCCCCCGACATTGGTAAGGATCGCAAAATCCTGTCGAAGGGGGGTGACAGGCTAAGCTAGCTACCGCAATCGTTAAAAGTCCGACCCGAGTAAGGCCTGAATCGCGGCGCCGTATGCCATTATCCTGTAGTCCAGAACCAAGTCCGAACGCACCCCTGGGATTAATTTAAAGAATATGGCCTTCCTTTCCATGCACGGAATCACAAAGAGTTTTGGCGCGACCGTCGCTCTCGATCACGTTGAATTAAAAATCGAAAAAGGCGAGGTTCATGCACTCGTGGGGGAAAACGGTTCCGGCAAGAGCACTCTGATGAGGGTGCTTTCTGGTGCGATTCAGCCCGATTCTGGAACGATTACATTTGACGGGAACCCTTACGCTCCTCGCAATCCCATGGAGGCTCGAAAGCACGGGATTGCGATGATTTATCAAGAGTTGTCACTATGTCCCCACCTTTCGACGGCTGAAAATGTCCTTCTAGGGATGGAATTGCAGAGCTTTGGAGTCATCGACCGAAAAGCCAGTCGAAAACGGACCGAAGATGCCTTGCGTCTTCTCGGCATTACCGACCTCAACGTGGACGTTGCCGTGAGCACGTTGCCAATTGCAACTCGCCAGCTCGTGGAAATCGCTCGAGCAGTGGCCCTAGAATCCAAAATCGTTGTTTTGGACGAACCGACCAGCAGCTTGACGCAAGCAGATGTCGAGAAGCTCTTTGAGGTCGTTCAGATTCTCCGAGACAAGGGTACTGCGGTCATTTATATATCACACTTTCTCGACGAGATCAAGCGAATCTGCGACCGGATGACAGTTTTGCGGGACGGTTTGAACGTTGGCGAAGAGAACGTCTGCGACGTCGAGACGGACGCGATCGTGGCCATGATGGTGGGCCGTAAGATCGACACGATTTATCCTCGTTCTGACCGCCGCCCGGGTGAGGTTGTCCTCGAAATCAAGGGATTGCATGGGGCGAAGAAACCGGAAGATGCGAGTCTAGAACTGCGACGGGGCGAAGTCGTGGGAATCGCCGGGCTCAACGGTTCGGGACGAACCGAAATGGTGCGTTGCATCTTTGGATTGGATGCAGTGAAGAGTGGCACTATTCGGGTGGGCGCATTCGAAGGTGTCGCGAAGCCGGCTGCACGTTGGAGCGAAGGCATGGGCATGCTAAGTGAGGACAGAAAGTTGGAGGGCCTCGCCATCGGGATGACTATCGCGGACAACTTGACTCTCACTAAACTCAGCCCGATCATTTCGAACTCCAAACAAGTAGAAGACGCCCAGAACTGGATCGGAAAGATGGGCATAAAATGCCGGAGCCCGCTTCAAGTGATTGGCGAACTCTCTGGCGGCAACCAGCAAAAAGTCGCGATTGCTCGATTGCTTTACCACGACGTAGACGTGATGTTGCTAGATGAGCCCACGCGAGGGATCGATGTTGGAAGTAAGGAGACGATATATCAGTTGATCGATCAATTGGCACTACAGGGCAAAGCAGTCCTCATGATTAGCAGTTACCTGCCCGAACTGCTGGGAGTTTGCGACCGGATCGCCGTGATGCACAAAGGGGTCCTTGGAGATACACGTTTGGTGGCCGACACCGACGCAGAGGCGATTATACGCGAGGCGGCCGGCGCATGAAGAACTTCATCAAGACTTCCAGCCTCTTCAACCTTGCTGGTTTGGTCTTGGCCTGGATTGCAATTTTCGCGTTTTTCTGGTGGCAGGCGCCGCCCAATTTCCACTCATTAGATAACTTCAAGACAATGGCCCGCCAAGACACGATCGTGTCGATTGCGACCCTCGGCATGACCTGTATTATTATCAGCGGCGGCATTGATCTTTCGGTTGGGTCGGTGGTGGCGTTCGTCACGGTCGTGATCGCGCTGGTCCTGCAGCCTCCACCACGCATCAATCCGGGAAATGGATCAATCTTCGATTCTCTTCTGACTGCTGTAGAGCGAGGGGCCCAAGTTCTGCTAAGGCCGGCGTACGAGCATCCTTGGGCAGCACTGATTATCGGAATACTGGCCGCTGCGATGTGGGGCTTTGTCAACGGCATGCTTATCACGCGTTTGAAGGTCGTTCCCTTTATCGTGACATTAGGCACATACTTGTTGGTTCGAGGCGCGGCTAAGGGTTTGGCGCATAACCACACGATCGACAGCCCAACATCTTGGTTGAACGATCTCACGAGCCAACCCACAGGGGGTGATTCGTGGAGAATCTTACCGACCGGCGTTTGGCTCACGATCATCTTCGCGATCATGGTTGCGGTCATGCTCAAGCGAACACGCTTTGGCCGACATATCGTAGCGGTAGGTTCCAATGAGCAGGCAGCCCGGCTATGTGGCGTCCCCATCGAGCGTGTCAAACTGGTCGTTTACATTCTCGCCGGATTGATGGTCGGTCTGGCTGGGCTCATGCAGTATTCCCGTTTGACCCTCGGCGACCCTACGGCCGCAGACGGCCTCGAACTTAAAGTAATCGCCGCTGTCGTTATTGGAGGCGCGAGCTTGAACGGTGGCCAAGGATCAATCCTCGGTTCTCTTCTCGGAGCTTGGATTATGACCACGATCAGCACGGGATGCGCACAAATGGGGCTGGACAACTGGGTGGAGCAGATGGTAACGGGCGCCATCATCGTCATCTCGGTCGCCGTAGACCGATTACGGGTGAGAAAGGACTGATCCCCTCTCGAGAGGCTTGTCTATCATGGTCGAAACCGCGTGGGACTTGGGACTCATTCCAAGGAGGCGAAACCTAGGGGAAAACTGGCGCTGGTCAACGGTACTCAAAATCCAATTTATAGGTCTCGCCCTTGCCCTGGCATCGTTCGCATCGGCCCAAACCTCTACGGTTCAGAAGGAGATCCAAAAGCAGTACGACCGATGGTCGATCGCCTACATGGCAAACGACATTGAAACGATGCTGGATATCCTGGCGCCCACCTACACCCTTACGACATCCGAAAGGGACACGATGGACTATAAGACCTATGTGGCCTACCTGAAATTGAGAAAAGCCGGCCCGAAAGACACGACGAATCACCAAACATTGATCAAGAAGGTCGTGTTCAAGGATCAAGTCGCAGAAGTGGATGCCGTGGAGTCCATGAAGACGGCTCAGGCTGAGCCGCATACCGGCCGGATCCTATTGTCGATTCATAAGCACGAATATCTGGATCGGTGGAAGCAAACGAACAAGGGTTGGCGGCTGCTCAGCACTGTTACTATACTTGAGTCAACGAAGATACAAAAGAAGAGATAATGGCAGAAATCACGCGTCGTACGATGTTAAAAATAGCTGGAGGCGCGACGCTGAGTCTCGGCTTTCCTGGCCGAATACTCGCTGTGCTTCAAGACGGAACCCTGGTAGTCCAGGATCACCGTGTGCCCGCTGAAAAGAACCTCAGTGTCGAGTGGAAAACCAGCCTCTTGCAAAAGGGGGCAAAAGAGGTTTGGAGCGGAGAAACCTTAGAATCGATCGGAATGCCGGTAGGCGGGATCGCAACCGGTCAACTCTACCTCTGTGGTGACGGATCGCTGGGATGTTGGGAGATCTTCAATCACCATGACTACCAAAACGAGGGGCCATACAGCTATGCCATGCGCCCGATTCCCAAGCTCGTTCAATTTGGATTTACGGTCACCGTTGGTGGAAAGACATGGAATCTCAACAAGTCGAGCTACAAGGATATTTCATTCAACGGAACTTATCCTATCGTGACGGTGAGCTACCAGAACACCGACGCTCCGTTCGATGCGACCCTTACTGCCTATTCTCCTTTCATTCCTCTCAACGCAAAGGACTCGGCGTTGCCAGCCACCATATTCGAGATCGCGCTGAAAAACAAAGGCGCTCAACCGGTCGATCTCGATCTTGTAGGCTTCCTGGAAAACGCTTGCTCTCAATCAGGAGAAAGCCACCCTGGCAACCGGAAACGACACACCCGTGCGACCCATTCGGACGGTTTCGTTTGCATGATGCATAGCGCGGACGAGTCTCGACACGAGATGGCTGACGAAACGCCCAACCCTCGGAGCGAGCTCGTAATCGCCGACTTTGAAGGCGACACGTATGGCGCCTGGCAGGTCGAAGGCGAAGCATTTGGCCCTGGACCGGCCAAAGGTACGTTGCCAGGTCAGAATCCGGTCACCGGCTATGTGGGAAAGGGACTTGTCAACAGCTACTACAAAGGTGACGGGACAACGGGGAAACTGACATCTCCCGATTTCGTCATCGAGCGCGATTTTATCAACTTCAAAATCGCAGGCGGAAACCAGCCCGGCAAGGAGTGCATCAACCTAATCGTGAATGGCAAAGTGGTCCGAACGGCTACCGGGCTGAATGATGAACAACTCCTTTGGGAGACATGGAGTGTTCCTGAGCTCGCTGGACAAACCGCCCACATTGAAATCGTAGACAAGGCAATTGGAGGCTGGGGGCATATCAATATTGACCAGATCGTCCAATCCGATCGCATTCAATCCCGAGAGGACCTTAACGCTCGGCATGGCGACGCGAACCTCGACACAGGCACGCTGGCCTTGGCACTCCTTTCGGACGGCAAGGCGGATGCCCTGGCCGAGTACGGATTCGACCCGCCTTACATCGGCAAAGTGAGCGCACCCACGATCCATATCGCACCCGGGCAAACTCATTCGTCCACGTTCGTACTGACATGGAATTCCCCGCATCACTCTGATGGGCACAACTATGTGAACTACTTCCCCGACGCGGAGGCTGTGGCCCGTTACGTGGGCGCGAACTATCGGAGACTCAGTCGCGATACCAAGTTATGGCAACAGACTTACTACGACTCGACACTTCCTTACTGGTTGTTGGATCGGCTGCACATGACCGCAGGAAACCTGGCGACTGGAGTAACCGAGTGGCGAAAGAACGGCCTGTTCTGGTGTTGGGAGGGCGTCGTTTGCTGTACAGGAACCTGCACGCATGTTTGGAATTACGAACACACTCTGGCCAGGCTATTCCCTGAATTGGAACGCAACATCCGTACCCGGACCGACTTCGGAGTTGGATTCGACGACGCCACCGGCCTCGTCGGAATGCGAAGCGATCGAGAATATGCGGCCGACGGACAATGCGGCACAATCCTAAAGGCCTATCGAGAACACCTTGTCAGCCCCGACAACGGCTTTTTGAAGGCCTATTGGCCAAAGGTCAAGAAAGCGCTCGAGTTCCTGATTCAGCACGATGGTAACGGCGACGGCATCATTGAGGACGCCCAACCGAATACCTACGACATCGACTTTTTCGGCGCTAACACGTTTGTCGGCTCCCTATATCTTGGAGCCCTTCGAGCCGGCGAAGAGATGTCGAAAGAAATGGGCGACACAGAATTCGCCAACAAGTGCCGGACGATTTTCCAGAACGGCAGCGATGCCACGATGAAACGACTCTGGAACGGCGAGTACTTCATACAAGAAGTCGATCAATCCAAGTACAAGCAGTTCCAATATGGGCCAGGCTGCTTGGCGGACCAGCTTTTTGGACAAGGTTGGGCCCATCAAGTGGGGCTCGGGTACCTATACCCAGCCGACAAGGTCGCCAAGGGACTTCAGTCGGTTTGGAAATACAATTGGGCGCCAGATGTAGGCGGTCAAAACAAGCGATGGCCACCTCAGCGCCCGTTCGCCTTGCCGGGCGAGGCCGGTTTGTTCACCTGCACGTGGCCGATCGGCGGAAGGGAGAAAGATCCTGTACTCTATCGCGACGAGGTATGGACCGGAATCGAATACCAGGTTGCGGGGAACATGATTTGGGAGGGCATGGTTGAAGAAGGTCTTTCCATCTGTCGAGCCATCCACGAGCGTTACCATCCCCTCAAGCGAAACCCGTACAACGAAGTAGAGTGTAGCGACCACTATGCCCGTGCGATGGCGTCGTGGGGAGTCTATCTCGCCCTGGCAGGCTTCCAATACCATGGCCCGAACAAACGGATCGGATTCGCTCCCCGAGTAACGCCTAACGACTTCAAGACCGCTTTCACGGTCGCCGAGGGCTGGGGCACTTTCGAACAGAGAATTGAGGACGGAAAGCAAACTGCAAACATCAAAGTCGCCTGGGGCAAACTTGCTTTGAAGGAACTCTGTCTGGACACCGACCTGTCCGGCGACATTCAAATCCTCAAGGGAGGTCGGAAGCTCAAGGTGACTGTCGACCGGAACGGTCGAACGGTTACTATTCAACTCGACCGCCCCCAAACCCTTAAGGCTGGTCAGGACCTCGAGGTTAGATTCTCATGATGGGAGCCGGATGACCGGATATCTGGGTTGTTTCACTTGAGTGAGATTTTGACTCCCATTCTGGGTCGGCTAACTGCGAAGTAGCTTCTCCATCCGATCCTGAGAAAAGTCGTTTCGTTCAAACGTGCGCAACACCCGTCCGTTAACCATTACGGCAATTCGATCGCACACGCGGATCAGTTCGTCGGAGCTTGTGGACGCTACGACCATCGATATTCCTTGGCTGGCAAGATCTAGCAAGGCGCGATAGATTTCAAAGCGGCATGCGATATTCAATCCGCGGGTTGGGTTATCAAAAAGCAAGATTGGGCAGTTTGCTCTCAGACAGGACGCGATAACCGCCTTTTGAGGGTTGGTGTCGTTTAGAGCGCGTACAGGCCTTGTAATGAGAGGCGAAGAATTGGCGCTGGATGACGCAGCAGAATGCCCGACGGGCTCGGGGATCAACCCGATTCCATTTGCCAGGGCCTGCTCCTTCGTGCCTATTTTTGTGGGTAGCGCACTTGCCCGTAAAAAGATCTCACCATCCCTCCTAGGAAGCATCCCCCCAACGGCGTTCACCGCATCCGATTGGCCACCCCCGCTCAGACCGAGCAGCCCGAAGACCTCTCCCCGCTTCACTTTAAACGACAGACCATAAACCGCATGCTCGATGTTCAAACCCTCTACTCGTAGGACCGTTTCGGGACCGCACTGCCTTGCTACGTTCCTCGGTTCTTGAGAAATATCCCTACCCAGCATCTCTCCCATGATTTGAGGAACAAACACCTGATCGGGACTGTGCGTCGATATCATCTTCCCTTCTCTAAGCACTGACACTGAATCGCCAACCTCAAGCGCTTCTTCCGCTCTCGATGTAAGAAAGATGACGGCCGTTCCTGACAATCGAAGCTGGCCAATTTGTTTGTAGAGGAGGTTCGCCTCGCCGTTCGAAAGTGGGGCGGTGGGATCATCGAGAATGAGGAGTGCGGTGGGACGAGAAAGGACGGCTGCCGCCTCTACCAGCAATTGCTTACCCGCGGAAAGAGAGCATAGCAGGTCCGATGGATCAATCTCTGATAGCCCGAAGGTCGCCAGTAAGCTCGCTGCCCGTTTAGTCCGCTCATGCGAGTCGATGATTCCGAATCGAGTTGGTACGCCTTCCAGGCGCAGCGCCTCGGCAACGGTCGTGCGACCGGTTGAGGCCCTAACTTGCTGGAGTAGGCGTATTCCCTTTGAAGCTGGGTCCTTAAGGTCTCGGAAGGATGTCAACTGTCCTTGCAGATGTATTGTTCCAGCAGTCTGTTCGATCACCCCTGTCAGAACGCGAGCTAAAGTGGTTTTCCCGGCGCCGCTGTGTCCTACAATCGCTCGAATGACACCTGGTTCGACGTTTAGGTCAATCCCTTGAATGGCGGGCGCCGTCGAGCCATACGAACACGAGAGTCCCTTTGATATCAGTACCGGAAACAAATAAGGCATCGCTCTACAAGATTATTCCGCGTTTGGGATACACATGGGGAAGGATTCCTTCGATTGGCGAATACAAACCAATATGCTCGCGACACGAGGCAATCGGCGGACGCGTTGCCGACATTTGGCCCGAGCATTGCAAAGGAACAACTCCAATATTGGGATTTGGAATCAAATCGGAAGATCATCCGGTCATTCCCGCCAGGAAACATGTATCCCGCCTCATTACCCAGGTAAAAGACTGCCGTGAATATCGACCTTCTGAAAGAGCTGACTGAGGCTCATGGTACGTCTGGCTACGAAGACGCGGTTCGCGTCATTGTTCGTCGCGAATTGGCTGGCCTTTGCGAAATATCAACTGACCTGATGGGAAACCTCTTCTGTATCAAGAAGGGGAATGGCGACAAGAAAGTCATGATCGCCGCTCATATGGATGAGATCGGATTTGTCGCCAAATACATCGATTCCGAAGGCTTCATCAGGCTCAATCCACTGGGTGGATGGGATCCAAGGCAGATGAACAGTCAACGAGTAAGAGTCCAAACGAAGGAAGGAAGCTTGCCTGGCGTGCTCATGCATGGCACGAAGCCAGCCCACTTACTTTCCGATTCCGAAAAAGCTCAAGGGCAGAAGCTAGACGACTTCTTTGTGGATCTTGGCCTTACCGCCGAAGAAGTGAAGAAAAAGGTCCGAATCGGAGACCAAATCACGATGGAAGGGCGTTTTGCCCAGATGGGTAACCACTTGACCTGCAAGTCGATGGACGACCGGGTCGCTGTTTTCGTGATGATCGAAGCTCTCAAACAGGTTGGTGACCACCAGGTCGATATCTATGCGATTGCGACCGTTCAAGAAGAGATTGGACTGAGAGGCGCCACGGCAGCCGGGTCGGCCATCAATCCTGACGTCGTCATCGCGATTGACATTACCTTGGCGAATGACATTCCGGGCGTACCCGCACAGGACCAGATCACCCAGTTGGGCAAAGGCACGGCGATCAAGATTATGGACAGTTCACTGATTTGCCACCCGAAAGTCGTCGATCATTTTCGGTCGATCGCGGAGGCAAAAGAGATTCCCCACCAAATGGAAATCCTGTCGAGAGGCGGCACCGATGCGGGTGGCGTGCAAAGACTTCATGGAGGAATTCCCTCCTTCACTCTTTCGATCCCATCGCGCTACGTGCACACCGTCAACGAAACGGTCGACGCCGGCGACGTACAGGCGTCCATCGACCTACTGGCCAGGTACTTGGAAGACGCCCATAATGGGGACTACACTTACTAAAACGACAAGGCAGGCCTAGATAGAATGGTAACGAACTACCATCATCTGGGCCCGCTTCGCCGATTTAACCTCTTTGCCCTGTTTGAATCTGGAATCAGCTGCACAAAAGGTCGTAATGAACTTGGCTTAGTTCACGCCAACGGCGATGAAACCGGCGACGGTGTAGGTCTTACCACCAACCGCGGCCTGCGTAAGGCTCAAGGTTCGAGACAAGCGTAGGGTCGCTCGACCATCGGCCGGTAGATTTGCGCCTGGATTCACGTAAACGGTGCTTCCGTTGAATCCGGCGTCGGTTCCAGTCACGGACGGACCGATCTGAACGCCATTAGACGGAAAGTCCTGATACAGCGAGATGCCATAGGCAACCTGTCCAATATTGACGCCGATCGGATAAAAGCCGGTGGCAGTAAAGGAAAGAGTTCGGTTTGTGCGAACCTCAATGTCGTTTGTTTGGTTGATATCCGTCGACGAACCAACCCCCTGAACGTTGTAGACGCCTCCGAAGTTGCCGCTGATATAAACGTATGTGCTCACGTTTATCAATGTTTGTTCCAGAAACTGCGCGTTCGTAACGCTGGCTCCGGCTATTCCGTTCTGCCCATAAACGGTCCCCGGGTTGTACCCGCTCCATACCTGTGCATTTACGCCATCGCCGTTGTCGATGTAAGTCACGTTTCCGTTCGTTAAATTGGTACCGTCATAAGTAAAAACACGGGTAGTGAGGCCCTGGCCCATCGCGGCAACAGCGACGCTCCCGCATACAAGTGTGAGTGCGATCTTCTTCAAATTCATCTAGCTGACTCCCTGCCACAACCCCTAGAAAAGGTTCTGGATTTTTCTATTTTGCTTAAACTTAACCGGTTAAACAAGCGAAGATTTTGGGCTACGTATTTTTACTGGGTTCTAGGTCATGGGGGAGTACACACAAGTCCTAAAAATAAAAGTGGCGGGGAAAAATCCCCGCCACAATCGCAAAACCTCTCCGATTCGCGAGGTTTAGTTTACGCCGACGGCAATGAAGCCAGCGACTGTATAAGTCTTTCCACCAACTGCAGCCTGGGTAAGGCTCAGGGTTCGAGACAGCTGAAGAGTAGCTCGACCATCGGCCGGTAAGTTGGCGCCAGGGTTCACATAAACCGTGCTGCCGTTAAAACCTGCGTCAGTACCAGTAATGGTTGGGCCGATTTGCACTCCATTGGACGGATAGTCCTGGTAAAGCGAAATGCCGTAGGCGACCTGTCCAATATTGATTCCGATTGGATAGAAGCCGGTTGCCGTGAACGAGAGAGTTCGGTTCGTCCGGACTTCTACGTTGTTCACTTGAGTGATGTCATTGGCAGAACCCACACCCTGAACGTTATATACGCCACCAAAGTTGCCGCTGATATAAACGTAGGTGCTGACGTTGATGAGCGTCTGCTCAAGGAACTGAGCATTGGTATAGCTCGGTCCCACCACGCCGTTCTGGCCGTAGGTTGTTCCAGCGATGTATCCGCTGAATACGGATGCGTTAACGCCATCGCCCATAACCTGCCAAGTAGCAAATCCGTTCGTTGTCTGCGTGCCGTCGTAAGTAAATATTCGAGTTGTGAGGCCCTGCCCCATAGCTGCCGTCGTAGCGGTAGCTAATACAGCAAGAATTGCAATCTTATTCAAGTTCATATAAATGAACCCTCCTTTTTACTCGCGTCCCCTCTCGACACGGTATCGGGTCTATTGTCACACGAAAACGCCACGCGAATGCTGGTAATTATACTGGTTTTCATTTAAACGGTAAACCAGTGCATTTTGAGGGCGATCCGAAACTAGTGCATCCGTGATGCTCTCACCTTCGAATTACTTGAATGGGGCCTAAGAACCGCCTTCTGTCTTTTGCAAGCCTCGTCTATCATTCGGTTTCGCGTGGCCCCAGTTCATAGGGCGGAATTGAACCCTTTTGCATCCCTACCTCGTATATGCGGTGATGGTTCGGACGAACGGACTCAAAAAACACTTTAAGGACCCAAAGACCGGCATTAAGAAGGCGGTCGACGGAATCGATATCGAGGCGAAACCGGGGCGTATTTTTGGACTCCTCGGGGTCAACGGAGCCGGCAAGACCACCGTTCTCCGCATGCTCTCAACGGTGATTAAGCCCACCGCCGGAAGTGCGGAGGTGAATGGCCTTGACGTCGTTGCCGATGCTCAGAGGGTCAGGGCCAGCATTGGGTTTATGTCTAATTCGACGGCGCTATACGGCAGACTGACCTCTCGTGAAGTCATCCAATACTTCGGCACGCTGTATGGAATGGACGATGCCCGTCTGGCGGAGCGGATGAACTATGTTCTAGACAAGCTTGAGATCCACGAATTTGCAGATCGACTATGCGACAAGCTCAGTACCGGTCAAAAGCAGCGCGTGAGCATCGCAAGGACGATTCTCCATGATCCGCCAGTTCTGTTTTTTGACGAGCCCACCGCCGGGCTCGACGTCGTAACCAGCCAAACCGTTATGGAGTTCATCGAAGAGGCGCGAGACTTAGGAAAGACCGTGATCTTCAGCACTCACATAATGAGCGAAGTCGATCGTCTGTGCGACGATATTGCCGTCATCCACGATGGCATCGTGGTTGCTTCCGGTTCCCCAGACACGATGCGTCAAGTCACAGAAGAGAAGAGTCTGGAACGGGCCTTCCTGCAACTGGTCAAGTTCCAGGCGAGCTATGTAAGCACAAGGAAGGCATCTGAGTGAACGATACATTTAAGATAACCAGGAAAGAACTCAAGGAAATGATGCGCGACAAGCGCGTTCGATTTGGAGCATTTATCATGCCAATCTTCCTTGTCCTTATGATGGTTCAACTCTTCGGATTCATCATCGGGGCAGCAAAGGGAGCGGTTAAATCAACGGTTTACATCGTTGGCGCCCAGGCGGACTTGAGCAAGACTTTCAGTTCAGCCGGCATGTCGATCAAGACGGTCCCCACGACGGAGGATGGCATCAAGCTCATCAAGGACGATAAAGCAAAGCTCGTCCTGGCGTTCAAGTCGGCTATGACGGACGGCCAAGTCCAGATTGAAGCCTATTACGACCCAAAACAGCAGATGGCCCAGCTCGCCCTTTCGGGGGTCCAGCAAGCTCTGTCACTGGAAAACAAGAAGGCACTGGCGGAAACCTTGCGTGAGAAACTGATTCCCGAGACAGCCGCCGAACACATCAAGCTAATCCCCAAACCGGTCGAGGTGGGAAGCAAGGGGGCAGGCGAGTTGATCGTCGGGTTCCTTCCTTATCTTATCGTTCTGTTTGCCTTTAGTGGTGGGATGAGCATGGCTGCCGATATGGTTGCGGGAGAAAAAGACAAGAATACGCTCGAAACCCTACTCATAACCCCAGTTGGACGAAATCAAATTGTATTGGGTAAGGTCCTCGCTCTTGCCGTGGTCTGCTTCCTAAGCAGTTTTTCCTGCGTCGTCGGATTACTCCTGGCCTCCGTCTTGAAGCTGCCTGGCAGTGAAGAAATGTTCAAAAACGGATTTGGGGTTACCCCGATTGCGGCGGGAACGATCATTCTGCTCCAACTCCCGATGGTCGCCATGTTTGCGAGCATTCTTATTGCGATCAGCAGCTATGCGAGAAACCCGCGTGAGGCGCAAACCTACTTGGCACTCGTCAACTTTGTCGTGATCCTGCCCGCCGTATTCAGCCAGGTGATCGGCCTTACTGATTTGGGCAGCAAACTTTGGATCAACGCGGTACCCGTTCTGAACTCCGCCAATAACATTCGCAACGCCTTGCTTGGAAAAACGGATTGGCTGGCCGTTGCCATTACCTTCGGCGTCAGCGCCGTTCTTGCCCTGATCGGAATTTGGATTGCGGTCTTCCTATTCAATCGAGAGGAAGTGCTGATTCGGATTTAGAGCCTGGTTCGGGGTTCGGGAGATTAATTCCCCGGGGCCCTTCCAACTGCATTTGTCGATGATCCAGAGCGCGAACGATTTCACCTGTATCCTACGGGGCTTAAAATCGGAATCAAGAGTCTAGCATCCTTCCTGTTAGCCTGCTAAAGACTCCAAGCCTTCCAACTTGCTTCTCGTGTCCGTCGAAAGAGCGCAACCGGAAAAAGAGTGTACTCTTGTGCCGACAGATGCGCACAAAACTACTTGCGACCGATATTGACGGAACGCTACTCACAAAGGACCGAACGGTTCACGAAGAGAACATCGCTGCGATCCGGCGCGCGACCGATTCAGGGATTCGGGTGGTTTTGGCAAGCGGCAGGATCTCGACGAGCATGCAGGCTTTTTCGGACATGCTTGGGCTCGATGGGGCAATGATCTGTAGCAACGGCGGCCATGTACAAGGCCTGCAAGGAAAGGAACTGCTGTACTTGGGGCTTTCCAAGTCCGCTGTCAAAACAACGTTGGAGTACACGGAAGCAACTCAAACTCATGTCAACGTCTATGTTCGCGACCGAATTTTCGTCTTGAGAGATTCCGAATGGCTTACCAAGTATCGTCAGCGCGTGCGAAGCGTCATGCCCGAAGCGGCTACTTTGAGTGAGATTCTACAAATGGAGATCTTGAAAATCATCTTGATCGACGAACCCGAGACGATCCAGAACCATCGAGTTGCATTGGAGTCGCGTCTCGGTTCTACCGCTGCGCTTACCGAATCCGAACCCGAGTATTTGGAAGTTTTATCTTCCGAGGCAAATAAGGGACTTGGCCTTCAAGTCCTAAGCGAATCGCTCGGTCTCCGTAGAGAGGAAACCGCCGCCATCGGGGATTATCACAACGACGTCGAAATGGTCCAGTGGGCTGGGATCGGAGCGGCAGTCGCCAATGCGGTGGCTGAGGTCAAAGCCGCTGCCGACCTACTGGTTCCCTCAAACGAAGACGCCGGAGTTGCTCGATTCATCGACTATCTCATCGACCGAAACGGAGATTAGGGATCGAATCCGACCGGTGTTGCCATTAATGAGGACGAACCCGATTCCCGGTAGAGTCCAAAAGACGTCGCGCCACCATTTAGAGCGCGGCCAACCTCTTGCTCGCGATTACCAGTCCGTCGAGCGTCAAATTGGGCTCGTAGGACTCGATTGAGTCGCATAGGCCCAGAAACATGCTGCCTAGGCCTCCGGTTGCGATAATCTTGGAATTACCGCCCAATTCACCGTCGATCCGTCGAGCAAGGGAGTCGATCGCGCCCGCATATCCAAGCATGATTCCGGACTGAAGGGATTGAACCGTGTTTCGCCCTAATGCATGATCAGGGGCGACAAAATCGACTTCTGGCAGCTTGGCTGCCTTGTCGAACAGAGCCCGGCTCGAAAGTTGAATACCTGGCAAAATGGCTCCCCCCGCATAGGCGCCATAACTATCGATTGCGTCAAAGGTCGTGGCGGTGCCAAAATCCACCACTATAATGGGAGGTTCGAATCGGTCTAACGCGCCAAGTGCGTTTGCAATGCGGTCGGCGCCAACCGCTCGAGGAGGATCGTAGTCAACTTGCAGGCCAACCTCAGAACCGAGTTTTAAAAATCTCAGCGGTACTCCAAACCACCGCTCCGCTAATTTATTCCAGATCCGGTCTAACTGAGGTACGACCGACCCGCAGATAGCCCCGTCGACTTTCCAAACAAAACCGCTCAGATCAAACATACTGCGCAGCCAGGCAGCGAGTTCGTCTTCCGTCACATCGACGGTAGTGCTACGGCGCCAAATGGCGCACCACCTCGTGCCATTCCAGACCCCACATACGGTGTGGGTATTCCCGATATCAATCGCCAAGAGCATAAGTAAGATCCACACGGCCATGGGCCTCGCCACCCATTTCGCGCACCATCGCATCTACGATATGGTCGGCCACTCGATCGCGTAGTTCGTACTCATCTGCTTCCACCATCACTCGAATCACAGGTTGGGTTCCACTTGGGCGGACAACCACCCGGCCCCGTCCCATCAAGGCTGTCTCCGCATGCTCCATTTCGGCAGAGATCTTCTTCTTCCAGGATTCTGTCGAGGTGACTGCAACGTTGATCATCAATTGAGGCCACGGTTCGTAATCGTCATAAAACGACGAGGAAGGCCTCCCTTCGCGCTTAAGTACGCGGAGTAGCTCGAGCATTGTAACGAGCCCATCGCCGGTCGGCCCCCTTCGTGGGAAAATGATGTGCCCGCTTTGTTCACCTCCAATCAGAGCGCCGGTTTCCTGAATCTTCTGGGCCACGTATTTATCACCCACTGGGGTCCGTTCTAGGGTAATCCCTAGGCTAAGCATATAGCCGCCGAATCCACCGTTACTCATCACGGTTCCAACGACCGTCGGGGGGTTTAGTTCGTTTGACTTTTGATAATGGGCAGCCCAAATTCCAATGGTGCGGTCTCCATTGATGAGTCTTCCCTTCTCATCGCTAAAGACGGCTCGATCCGCATCGCCGTCAAAGGCAACCCCGATTTCTGCGCCGACGGTTTGCGTAAGATCCTGAATGGTGGCTGGCTTAGTGGCTCCGCCCTCGGCGTTGATGTTCATTCCGTCCGGCTCAGCGCCAACCAAATGAACTTCCGCTCCCAAGCGCTTAAGAATCAAGGGACCAAGCTCGTATGCGGCTCCGTTTGCCGCATCCATTGCAATCTTCATTCCATCCAGTCGCTCAGGAACTACGTCCTCAAGCATCTGGACATAACCAGAGATTTCACTGCGATCGGTGAATAACGTTCCAACCCCTGCGCCCGTGGGCCCGGTCTCGTGTAAATCCATCAACGACTCGATGATTTCTTCAACCTCATCGGCCAACTTGCATCCATCGTGCCCAACGAACTTGATTCCGTTGTCCGGCGCGGGGTTGTGGCTCGCCGAGATGATCACTCCAAGGCCATAGTTGCCAGTTCTTGCAACAAAGGCAATCGTTGGAGTAGGAGCGATTCCGATCGAGACAACATCGATCCCTACTGAGCAGAGCCCAGCAGACAACGCAGAGCACAGCATCGAGCCTGACCGACGGGTATCCATCCCAATGACGACCCTTCTGACCTGACCTGTCTGAATCAACAATCTTCCGGCTGCCTTGCCAAGCTGCATAGCCAGTTCCGAGGTCAACTTCTGGTTTGCAACCCCTCGAACGCCATCCGTTCCAAAGAATTTACGGCTCATTAGCTCTTGGACACCTTTACTCGCGCCGGGCGAATCACCTTTTCACCCATCTTATATCCGGGTTCGATCTCAACGACCACCGTCTCGTCCGGGTATTCCGAGCTTGCCTCCGTGCCCAGCGCCTCGTGGACTTCTGGGTCAAATGGCTGTCCAACAGACTGAATGCGCCTGACACTCTGCGATTCGAGTGCAGAGCGCAGTTGCTTCTCGACCGCTTTGATCCCGCTGATCAACGAGTCCACCGTGGCCCCAGCTTCGACATGAGCGATCGTCCTCTCAAAATTGTCTAGCACTGGCAGTAGCTCGGTAACAAACTGCTCGGTAGCAATAAGTCTGAACTGAGCCATTTCCTGCTGATTCCGGCGTCTATAGTTCTGAAAGTCTCTCTGGTAATTCTGCAAGTCCGCGAGCGTGCGAAGTACTTGTTCCTTCGCCTCGTTTCGTTCTGCGGTGAGAGATTCGATCTCCTTGTACAGCGCCTCAAGGTCGTCTGCGACAACATCACCGAGTTGCTCGCCGGTCGTGTCGGGAGCTTGCTCTTCTACAATGGTTTCTGTGTTCTTTGCTTCTTTCTTATGGCTAGACAAAATGTCTTTCTCCTCTGTTTGGACGGAATCTGCTGAAACTGTGTCTAAATATGGCGCCTGACACGCACGATCGCAATTCATCCCACTTCTGTTCCCGATTCGCCGTGACTCGCTAGGCTGTTAAGTCTCGATTTCTTGGGAAGTGAGGAGGAGTCTTCGATTCGCATCCTTCCGACCCCCAGCAACAGACCCTAGGTTCCCGAGTTAGGTAGACCATTTTACCTTTCCGAGTCCTAAGTAGCCGCCTCTGAAACCACTTCCCTGCGGGGCTGGATGGCAATTCGCGCCTTCGTCGTTGCGAAAACGCCGAAAAGCAAGATCACCAACCCCACCATTTGGATCGGTGCAAGTGTTCTACCCATCACGATCCACGCGAACAATGCAGCGGCTGGAGGCACGAAGTATTGGTATAGTGTTGCTCGACTTGCCCCTACCTGTTTAATGCCCACGTAAAAGCAGCCGAATCCGATAACCCCCGACAACACCGAAACTTGCAGAAACATCATCCATCCCAGAGGTGACACTCCCCTAAAATTGGTATGAACCAAGGAGGCCAGCCCATAAGGAACCATCAGTAGGGCCCCACCCGGCATGGAGAGGGCAAGTAACTGAGTCGCATCGTATCTGTTTAGCAAGGGCTTCATATATACGACGCAGTAAGCCCAAACCACCGACGATGCAAGCATAATCAAGTTTCCCTTCATTGTGGCTCCGTCCGCTGAAGTACCACCGAGGATGACCATTGCAACACCGGCAAATGCGATGCTGGACCCGATTAGGGCGGGCGCGCTGAACCTCTCCTGCTTAAGTGCGGTGGCCATCAAATAAGTCATGACAGGCGAGGACGCCAGGATGATCGCCCCTTCGGCCGGACTGGTCATATGGAGCCCCTCCATAAAGAGAACCATGTACAAACCCATCGAAATGAACCCCGATATTAGAATTCGCACCGCGTCTTTTGCCACGTAAGCTAGTGAAAGTCCGCGTAGTTTGCACACCGGAATCAACAGCGCCCACATCGTTGCAAAGCGTAAGAGCATGGCAGCAGGAGGCTCCATTTCACGGTAGAGGATCTTCAGGGAAACAAAATTGAAACCCCACGTAAGCACGACCAGAATAAGCGGCCAACTTATCGAGAACCGTTTGGTCGATGACACCCGACGATTATGATACGGATCGCGCATTCTCCCGACTGACATTGTGGCCCTCGGGGGGAATGCATTTGTCCGTTGGCATCTTTAGGGTTGCCTCTCAGGCGAATGAACGATTCAGCCTCCGTTGTCCGTCAAGACATTGCAATAGAGCCAGAAGATCCTGTTCGCTGGACACAAGGTCCGATGACTTGCGCTGCCTACCCCGCTCGCCGTCCGCGACGTGGTTTCCCACGCAACTCATACTTCAACGCCCCCAGAATCGTTATACTGAAAGTCGCACGTCTATTAACCTCACCTGTTCTCAGGCTAAGTCTCAACCATTAAGCCATGGCACTACTCGATCAAGCGCAAACCAACTACGGCGCCGCAAAGCGGTTCCGTCTCGTCCTTAGAGAGCAAGGTTCTATCCGTGAGATGGGTGGCGAAGACATGTCGATCGCTGTCGGCATCACCGATAGCATCTTCATGAACGCCCTCGACACGGGTACGTCTGATATTCACCTTCAGCCCGAGCGAGACCAGTTGAAGATTCGGTATCGCCAAGACGGCGTGTTGCACGATACGGGCCAACTCCCAAGTGAACAGGCGACGAACGTACTTGCCCGGCTCAAGCTTGCGTCCGGGATGCGAATCGATGAAAACCGCGAACCTCAAGACGGACGCATCGACATGGAGTATTTGGGACGACGCCTGAGCGCTCGCTCCTCCTGTATCCCTTGTCTCAACGGTGAGAAGTTCGTTATGCGACTTCTCGATCCCAATGCGATGAAGGTAGATCTTCAAAAACTGGGTATGCCGGAAGACATTCTCAAGAAGTGGGCGCGAGCCGTTCAGATGCCTTATGGGCTGATTCTGGTTACCGGGCCAACTGGTTCAGGAAAGACATCGACGCTATACGCATCGCTCCACACTCTTGATTCAAGAACGAAGAACATCGTTACGGTCGAAGATCCTATTGAGTACGAATACGAGAAGAACATCGCTCAGGTGCAAGTATCCGAGAAGATGACCTTCCCGAAAGTTATGCGCACTTTCCTTCGACAAGACCCGGACGTCATGATGGTCGGAGAAATGCGCGACCCCGAGTCGTTGGGTATCGGCATTCAAGCCGGACTCACCGGTCACTTGGTCATGAGCACGATTCACACCAACAACGCGATTGAAACGATCGGTCGTATGGTCGATATGAACGCCGAGCCTTATTTGATCGCGGGCGTTCTTGTAGCGATCTTGGCGCAACGTCTTGTTCGTTTGAACTGCCCTAAATGCAGACAACCTTACAAGCCGACCATCGATGAAATTGAGTCGCTAAAGATTACGCCCGAGGAGTTGGAAAAGGCTCGGTTTGCAAAGGGCGTCGGTTGTGGAGATTGTCGGGGTACGGGGTACAAGGGGCGAATCGGAGTATTTGAATTGGTGCTCGGAACCCCCGAATTCCGTGCCGCGGTTGCCAAATCGACGGACTACTTGGCGATGATTGAGGCAGCCAGACAGCAAGGCTACCGAACCATGCTCGAGGATGGAAAAGCGAAGGCGATGGCCGGATGGACCACCCCGGACGAAGTTATCAAGGCGGTTTACACGCAGGCGATGTAAGCAATCGGCGGAACTGAGAGACGGATGGCTCTTTGTAGAGATATTCCGAGCACATGCGGCCAAGAAGACCAGTTACCCAAGGAATTCTTTCCGTTCCTCTCAAACTGCCTGCCTCCGTTTCATCGCGGTAACCTAGTGCGATGTTTCTAGGATTCACCGCTGTCGTGACACCCATGATGTCCCAACCAACCGAACTCAGTTTTTACGTCGGCACCTACACTTCCGAGGGAGGAAGCAAAGGTGTTTATGAGGTCAAAATGGACCCCAAGACGGGTGCGATGGAAACTCCCACGCTGGTCGCCGAGACACCAAACCCAAGCTATCTCGCGTTGGACTCTCACAACAGGTTCCTGTACGCGGTTGACGAGTCGAGCAACGGGTCGGTCAGTGCGTTCGCGATCAATCCAGGCTCCAAGCTGACTTTCCTTAACAAACAGCCGTCTGAGGGCAGTTGGCCATGTCACCTTTCGCTAGGCGTGAATCAACGCAGCATATTAGTTGCCAATTATGGGAATGGAGCATTGGCCAGGTTGCCGATCCATTCAGATGGATCTTTGGGGGCCGCAAATTGGGAATTCGTGAATACCGGCTCCGGCCCCAATCGTGAACGACAAGAAGGCCCGCATGCACATGCGATGTACACCGATTCGCGCCGACGATTCTCCTATTCATGCGATCTCGGGACGGATGAACTACTTGTCTTTCCAGCATCTCCCGGTAAGGAAACTCCTCGTCGAGTGAAATTGCAGCCTGGAGCCGGCCCTAGGCATGCGGCCATGAATCGGAACGGCAGATTTCTTTATGTCTGCAATGAAATGGGCAACACTGTCTCTACATTGGCCATCGAAGGCCCCGAGTGGAAGGAGATCCAATCCCTCAGCACGCTCCCAGAGGGGCATCCGGTTGAAGGAACGACAACGGCGGAGATTTTCTGCCATCCAAACGGAAGGTGGCTTTATGTGACAAATCGAGGCCATGACAGCATCGCCCAGTTCTCTATCCTCTCCAATGGCCAGCTTGAACTTGTCGAAGTGAAGCCGGTTTCGGTACAGATTCCACGCGGATTCGCCATTGACTCCAAAGGCAAGTGGCTAGTCGTTGCCGGTCAAAACAGCAATGACATCGAGTCGTTCGGAATCGACGCAAAGTCCGGCAAACTCAAAGTGACAGGAAGCAAGATTGGCCTTTCGTCTCCGGTTTGTATTTTGTTTGCCAAGCCGTAAGTTCCGATTCGGTACCCTGCGTACATGCATGCGGAGATGCTTATCGATGGCTGCTTTGTGGGTGGCCCGTGTGACCAAAGCATAGGGAAGCTTGTTATGCGCGCTCCCTACGACGATAAGATCGTCGGAACCGCTGCAGAAGGCGGCTGGACTGAGTTGCGGGCATGTATCGATGGCGCCCAAGTGGCCTTTGAATCATGGCGCCACAGCACGCGCCAAGAGCGTCAAAAGCTCCTGAGAAGGATTGCCGAACTCGTCCGGGAACGCGAAGAGGAACTGGTTGAGATTCTGACCCTCGAAATTGGGAAACCAGTATCCGCCAGCCGAGGTGAAGTGGCTCGCCTAGCGCTCACCTTCGACTATGCAGCGGACTTGGTAACCAGCTTTGGCCTCGAGGCCATTCCAGTCGACATGGATCCACGGGGGAAGGGTTATCGATGTACGGTCGAACGATTTCCGCGCGGCGTCGTCTTTTGCGTCGTCCCTTACAACTGGCCTTATAACCTCACCGCACACAAAATCGCCCCCGCCATTGCCACCGGGAACACAGTCGTTGTAAAGACCTCACCCTTGGCCTCTATTTCGACCCTCTACCTCCTCAGACTCATTCATGAGGCAGGTTGCCCGCCCGGAGTCGTGAACGGCTGGAACGGCGCACCAAACCTGGGCCAAAGGGCTCTGTCAGATCCTAGAATCAAGCTGCTGAGTTTTACCGGTTCTGCGAGCGTCGGTTGGAAGCTGAAAGAACTGATGCCTGACCGGCCCGTATTGTTGGAACTAGGTGGCGATGCCTCTGCCATCATCTGCCGCGACGCCGACGTTGAGTGGGCGACCAAGAGAATTGTCGCTGGCGCATTTGGTTACGCCGGTCAAATCTGTATCTCTATTCAGCATGCCCTCGTGGATCGCGAGATCTACGAGGAGGTACGGGAAAGACTGATTGAGGGGACCTTGAATTGCCCCAAGGGAGACCCATGTCTTGAGGCAACTGTTTGCGGCCCCCTCATTTCGGACGATGCGGCGTCCAAGGTCGCAGCTCTAATCGAAGAGGCAGTGGCGGGCGGGGCGACCATCCTTGCCGGTGGAGGTCGAGACGGAAGGGTCGTCGAGCCGACCCTTCTTGAGAATGTCCCTGAAGGTTCAAAGTTATCGCGGGAAGAGGCATTTGGGCCAGTGCTTACTCTCAAGCCATTTGACACGTTCCAAGACGCGGTCAAGCAAGTCAATTCATCGAGCTATGGCATTCACACCGGAGTGTTCACCCAGGATCTCAGTGTGGTTGACCAGGCATATCGGAACTTGGAAGTCGGTGGCGTGATCATCAACGACTATCCAACCCTCCGATTCGACAACATGCCTTATGGCGGGGTCAAACGAAGCGGATTCGGCCGAGAGGGTGTACGCTACACGATGGAGGAGATGACTGAGCCTAGGACTCTACTCATTCGCGGCCTGTAGTCACGCACAATGAACCTCCCGCTAGAACCGTCCATACATTTCTAGCGGGGACTCAAGGATACAAACTTCTCCGGTTTCCATGTTGTAGACAGCTCCCACGATTGAGGTCGTTCCATCCATCAGAGACGCCCGCAACGAATAGGAATCACGTGCCAGGTGTTCGACTGTCTGAAGTACGTTTTCTTCCACTGCTTGAACGTACAAGTCCTCGGGATTCTTCGTTTTGGCACGATAAACGGCACTTAGAACGCTAAAGCGGTGAAGGCCTCCGGCGCCTCCCTTATCGCCATCCAAGAGTTGGCCGACAGCGAGGCAACCGGTATGACCCATGACCATTACGAGCGGGACCTTGAATTCGTTTACCGCGATATCGAGCATCCATTTGGCGCTATCGCTTGCCACGTTACCCGGCACTCTGCTCGCGAAAATGGAGCCAAGCGGCTGATCGAATACCAATTCGGGCGACACCCGACTATCTGCACAAGCGATAATTCCGGCGAGAGGCTTTTGGTCTTTCGAAATCTTCAAGAGCTGCGCCTGAGTGTAGCTGTATCCTTTTGGACACCCCTCTCGAAAACGCCGGTTTCCCTCCAAGAGGGTGTTTAGGGCCCGTTCTGCATTTGATGTTAATTTCATACTTTTCAGGTCTCTTATACGTGGTTAAAAGACAGACAGCCCGACTGTCCAGCTACTCGCTGGTACCACCTCGATTTGACCCATCTATAGAGACAATCTTTGAGTCGCATTAGGCTACTGACCCGTCCCGGATGACCCAGCCATCATGATCACCGGTGGATCCTTGACTCCTTGCCTATCGTACATCTGTCTTCGACGTCGGACGTCTTCCAAAGCCTGAGGGCTCGAATGGGGGGCTTTGCGTGGTTGGGCGAACGCTCTCGCAAACACTGGCCACATCGGGAAGATATCGTGCGATAGATCAAACACCATCACTCCCTGAGACGACGCGCATGCAGCCTGCATCGCATTCAGCAGACCTTCAGGATTGCCCTTGAAGTCAGCCAGCGATATTCCGGCATAGGTCCAACACTCATCTCGCACCATGCGGTTGGTCAGAATCGCAGCGGCCTCGACACTGTTTCCGATTCCCACCCCTCGCACCATCGAATCGTAAATCGTAGGCGTCGGATAATAACAACCCGAAATGAGAAAGTCTAGGAGCGGGGCGTTTCCAGTCACTTTATAGGGACGTGATAAGAACCAAAACCCGGCATCCGCTTGCGGCGAAGCGTAATTGTCTCCGAGTGCGGGATATTCTCCATACCACGACCCGACATAAATCCCAAGCTGTGCAGTCGGACGTACAACCTTGATCGCGTGTCGAACGCTCGCCAAATAGTCGTGAAGAACTTGAGCTCGCCAAGCTAGCCAAGCATCGTAATATGGACCAGGGCGGATGCCACGAGTTAGTGCGTGGCTTAAAGTGAATTTAAAAACGTCGTCGGGCCACGTCAGTTTCTTGCCCACATACTCCTCGAACTTACCTCTGGTCAGTTCGCTGAAGTCCGCATTGAGGCCACCGTACCGAAACCGGTCGTCATAAATGATCCCATCGACGTTGTAATTGCGGATCACCTCTTGAGCAAGAGAAATCTCGTATTGTTGAACCTCCGGATTATTTGGGTTCACCATGAGCGGATATTGCTCCTCCGGTCTCTCGGAGATTGGGACATATTGTGGCGTCGTATCGAAGTGGACCGATCCCATCGACTGAAAATGCGCTTTCAGGTAGGTGCCCGCAGATGCGGCGCCATATAACACGATCTCGCCGCTTTCAAGGGGCTTTAAACCGTCGGACAGGGCCAGACCTTCAACCGTCGACTCCATTTTCATGTTTTTGGCGACGATGATCGCAAATCCATCTAAATCAGTCTTGGGAACATTTTCTGCAGACGTGAAGATGGAAACCGACCCCGGCTCGACCTTGTCGAAGGGAACCGTCAAATCGATCGGCGGCGCATCGTCCAACCGAATGGCAGACTTCGGCTCATAGAGAACAGTTTGCCACTCCTTCTTCTCATACCCTGGACCGACCTGGAACATTCGGTGGCCCTCGCTGAAGGCGTTCATGCTAACAAAGAGGCTCAGATCTGCTGCCTTTGCTTCCCGGACCATGACCGTTAGGGGATCAAAGTCAGCTGGAAGGGTCTGCCCGCGCCACTCCGTTAGCTTGGGCGCGATCGCACTCTTATACACGACTTGGCCAGATATCGGCTTTACGTCAAAAACAATCGTGTTGAATCCCGATGACTTGATCTGCTTAACCAGCCAAACGATTTTGTCTTCCGTGTTGTACTTATCGATATTGGCGGTAGCGTCAATCCAAATGATCCTGCCCTGGAGTTGGTAAGCCTTGGCCAACTGCTGGGCAACACCATATCCGTTCGCATACGTGTCAATCATAACTCCTGGCACAGTTGCCAACGGCGCAGCCAATTCAAAACGAGGATCCAAATAAAACGGCTTGGTAGGCGCTGGTGCGGCCTGACCGGAGTGGCGAAGTAGCGTCACAAGGACCGCAAATACCGAAAACAGGCCCATTCAATACGTTGTACCCCCTTGCGCGCCCAGATCGGTTAAGCCAATCTATGTTTCATGGAACGACGCATCCTTTCCCAAGAGGTGGAAGTGATCTCAAGATTCGAAAAAACCATGACCTCTCTGGGCTTGACGTTTCAACGGATTCCACTTAAAAAGAACCCAGATGGCATCCATTGGCATATCCGCACGCCCGGAAAAGTTGGCACGCTTGAGGCAACTTACTCCCTCAAAGGCATGGTCTTGAGTCTTGAAATTCGAAATAATCGATCTGCTTCGTGGCAAACCCAAGTCATTGAGACTTTGGAGAAAACGCTTGCCACTTAGGATGGTGAAATAGCCTCTCGCGCGTTCTGCCATAGCAGAACACGCGAGGGCTATAAAAACGAGGGCCACTAGTAGGCTTTAGCGAATACCACTCTTCTTGGGCTCGGTTTGCCGGTAAGCACACAGGCGCCAGGTTCGTTATCCGACGGATCGAGGGGGGTTAGCGGGATACATCGGATGGTGGCCTTGGTGCGGTCGGCGATGATCTGCTCCGTTTCGGGTGTGCCATCCCAGTGGGCCACTATGAGGCCAGCGCCGCCTTCGCCCGCGAAGGCGGACTCAAACTCGCTCCATGAATCGACGCGGTGGGTGTTGGCCTCCCGGAATGCCAGGGCACGATCAAAAATAGCCTGTTGAATCTCTACCATTAGATCGGCACACTTGGCGGCAACTTCGCCGATCGGAACCGATTCCTTGGCGCCATTGTCTCGTCGTGCCACTGGAAGCAAGCCCGAATCCAGGTCCCGAGGACCTACTTCGATTCTGACGGGGACGCCACGAAGTTCCCAGTAGTTGTATTTGAACCCAGGGCTCTCCTTTTCACGTTTATCGATCTTAACGCGAATACCCATCGCCTTCAGCGCGATCGCAATCGACTCGCTCGCTTCAATCGTTTTGGCCCTTGTTTCTTCGTCGCGTCCCATGGGAACAATCACCACCTGAATCGGCGCGAGTTTGGGAGGACAGACGAGACCCTTGTCATCGGAGTGCGCCATTATGAGCGTCCCAATGAGGCGAGTGGAAACCCCCCACGAGGTGGCGTAAACATACTGGAGAGAATTATCCTTATCAACGAACTGCGTTCCAAAGGCCTTCGCGAAATTCTGCCCAAGATGGTGCGAGGTACCGGCTTGGATGACCCTCTTGTCCTGAGTCAGAGCCTCGATACAGTAAGTGTGATCCGCTCCGGGAAAGGTCTCGTTTTTGCTTTTGATCCCTCTGAGCACGGGAACCGCCATCCAATCTTCCGCAAAGCGCGTGTAGCATTCGTTAAGGATCGTAAGCGCTTCCTCCTCAGCCTCGTCATAAGTGGCGTGAGCGGTGTGTCCCTCCTGCCATAAGAACTCGGCCGTCCTAAGAAACAGCCGTGTACGCATTTCCCAACGGACCACGTTTGCCCATTGGTTAATCAGTAGAGGCAAATCGCGATAACTTTGAATCCATTTGGTGTACGTATTCCAAATAACGGTTTCGCTGGTGGGACGAACAATCAGTTCCTCTTCCAATTTTGCCTCTGGATCGGGAATTAGCCCAGGCCCGTTAGGATTGGCCTTTAGCCGATGATGGGTTACGACGGCACATTCCTTGGCAAATCCCTCGACATGTTCGGCTTCCTTCTCCAAGAAGGAGCGCGGGATGAACAGGGGGAAGTAGGCGTTCACATGGCCGGTCTCTTTGAACATGTCATCGAGAGCTCTTTGCATGAGTTCCCAAAGCGCATAGCCATGAGGTTTGATGACCATGCATCCGCGCACCGCAGAATAATCTGCCAAGTCCGCTTTTAGGACCAGTTCGTTGTACCATTCACTGTAGTTTTCTTCACGGGACGTAATTCCGAAATTGCTGCTCACAACTTGGGAGTTTGACATACCGCGACGTAGCCCTATTCGCATCAATAATCATAGCGGCACGCGATTGACTTGATACTGGGCTCGTGTTTAAGCAAAGCTAAACGATAATAAGAACGACGCAGTTCAAGTTCAATATGGACACCGCCGATCAGGACGTCTCAAAGGCCAACCCGAAGCCATCTCTTTCGAACGTGCCGCTAGAAATCGCACTCGAACAAGAGCGCTCGTTGGCGCAAGTTATCTTTGATAGTGCAGTCTGCGCGATTCTCATTTTTGACAGCCTCGGGGTGATTCGTCGATTGAACAAGGCATGTCAGATTATTACGGGCTTTGCCCCGGATGACCTGATTGGACGTCCCTACATGGACGTGATGGTTCCCTCCGATCTAGTTTCGGAAGCCCACCAGAAGCTGGCCCACATTATCGCTACTAAGGAAGCAATTCACTGTGAAAGTGAGTGGATGCGCAAAGACGGGGGGCGCTGCGTATTAAAGGGATCTTTCACCCCAGTCCTAACACCTGGCGGCGAAATCGACTTTCTGGTTGGCATTGGGGTGGACGTCACTGCGGAACGAGAGGCCCAAACCGCATTACAATTGAGCCAGTCGCGATTTGAACTTGCGGTAGATGGTTCTCAAGACGGCATATGGGACGTTGATATCGCGTCCGGGAAGCGATACTATTCCCCGCGGTGGAAGGAGATCATCGGGTTTGAAGACCATGAGCTTCCGAATACAGTCGAGACTTGGTTTAATCGGATTCACCCCGATGACGTCGACAGGGTTCGAATCTATCAGGCTGGATACAAATCGGACCCAGAAAGCAGACATGAGGTGGAGTTCCGGATGCGCCACAAGGACGGGTCTTGGCGATGGCTTGTCTCTCGAGGTAAGGCTGTCTATGACGAGCATGGAAACACCATCCGAATTGCAGGTTCCCATAAGGACATAACACAGCGAAAGCTGGATGAACAAGCCTTGCTCGAAAGCCAGACCCGGCTTCTCGAAGCACAGGACATTGCCAATCTCGGCACCTGGGAATTGGAATTCGACACTGGACATGTTTGGTGGAGTCCCCAAACATATCGGATTTACGGCATTGATCCGGATGCTCCTCCACCCACAATGGAGAAGCTGCTCGAAACCGTTCACCCAGAGGATCGAGAGCGCGTTCGGCTCAGCATTTTGCACACGACCGAGACAGGAGAGCCCTATCGAGTTAAACGCCGCATTTTCCGTCCAAGCGGGGAGATGCGGCATATCGTGACTTCAGCCCGGATTATTTACGATGCGGAAGGGAACCGCGCACGGGTCGTCGGCGTTGTTCAGGACGTCACAGAACAACAGATCGCCGAGGACGCCATTTTGAAAGCGCGAGAGCAGGCTCTGGAGGCTTCGAGGCTGAAGTCTGAGTTCCTGGCCAACATGAGCCACGAGATCCGAACTCCTATGAACGGGGTGATCGGTATGGCTGAGATGCTCCTCGATTCGAACCTGGATCAAGAGCAGCGCAAATCTGCCTATACAATTCGGACCAGCGCCGAAGGGCTCATGACGATTCTCAATGACATCCTCGACTTCTCAAAAATCGAGGCAGGCAAACTTGCACTCGAGGATGCAGATGTCGACGTACTGGAAATCGTAGAGGATGTGGCCACGATTATCAGCCGATCCGCACAAGAGAAGGGTCTCGACCTGAGAATCGACGCCGACTGGGGTATGGCGGCGTATTATTGTGGCGATTCGACGCGCATTCGACAGATCCTGACAAACCTCGCAAGCAATGCCATTAAATTCACGAACCGTGGTTCAGTGACGCTTGGGCTCAGGTCCAGTGAAGAAGGAGTGCATTTATGGGTTGAGGATACGGGATTGGGCATCTCGGAAGAACGCCACCAAGCTATCTTCGACAGCTTTACCCAAGCTGACGGCTCTACAACCCGCAGATACGGCGGCACGGGCTTGGGGCTTGCCATTGTACGGCAACTTGTCGACCTAATGAAGGGTAGCGTAGCACTGTCCAGCGAACCGAATCGCGGTAGCAGATTCGACGTGTTCTTGCCTCTTGAAGCAGCGTCCGGATTACCGCCAGAGTCGCCGCTTAAGGAGCATCGAGTGCTTGCCATTGGCTCGTTGCATACACTGAACCATGACCTGTTGAGATTCCTGACTGGAGTCGGGGCTAATGTCTCAATCGTCAACCAGATCGATGAGCTTCCCGGCTACATAAAGAAGCAAGCTCCGGCCTCGGTGATCGTCGATGATGGGTCCATCGAGCGATCTCAGTGGGGTGATTTGCAATCTGCATTGCACGACAACAACATCAATTTGGTGCTATTAACCGTTACCGGAATGTCGCCACCACCAGGATTCGATGGAGTGCTCTCGTTTCCGCTAACCAGGCGCAGTGCAGAGCATGTTCTCCTTCGACATGGAGGACTAGTTAACAACGAAGCCCTTGGGAAGGCTCCGATGTTCTCCGGCATGAGAGTTCTCTTGGCAGAAGATAACGTCGTAAACCAAACCGTTGCCGTGCATCAACTTGAAAAGATGGGCTTTCAAATTGACTCGGTTCAAAATGGGCGGATGGCTATCGAATTGGCGGAAAAGAACCGCTACGATGTGATTCTCATGGATATCCAAATGCCCGAGATGGATGGATTGACCGCAACCGGGTTGATTCGGAAAACTCAACATCCAGAAAAGCCCGCGCTTATTCTAGCGATGACGGCTCATGCGATGCAGGGTGATCGAGAGAGATGTATCGATGCGGGCATGGATGACTACATCAGCAAGCCTGTTCGACCTCAAGAGCTTATGGAAAAGCTGATGATGTGGCTGAAACCCGAGTCGCGAGAAGCCTCAAAGCTCAATTGGGATTATCTGCACGACATGTCCAATGACGACCACGAGTTTGAAAAGCAGATTCTGGCCGTCTATTTGAACACGATGCCCCCTCTGATGGAACAGCTTGCCCAAGCGATACGCACCCAATCACATAGCGTCGCCAATCGTGTGTCACACACGCTAAAGGGCAGCAGCCGTTCGATAGGCGCCAATCAATTCGCCGATCTTTGCCAAGAGGTCGAGTCCTTGTCCGAGGCGAAGCAACCGTACCGGCACGTGGAACGACTGGAACGCCAATTCGATGACCTCATCGCGGAATGCCGACGATATATAGAAGAGAGTTAGGCCAGGCCAGGGTTTGAGAGAAGATTGTGTGGGCCGCGTTGAGCGAAGACCTTCACAAGTTCTTCCGCATCCAAGCTGGGCTACCCTCGATCTCCGCCGTAAGGTAGTCTTCACGATACGGTCTCGCAGGGAGAGTCCTAGCAAGCCAAATGAGGCAAACGAACTTAGAAGCAAGCCACTTCTGATTGCGAAGCGGCATTAATTGGAGAGGCCACCGCAGGCCAGACGACAATCTCCTTGGCAATGACACCGGAGGTAAGACGAAAATGGAACCTAAGCTTGTAAAAGTGCCCACCGAGGCAGATATTCAAAAAGCACTGAACACCGCCAGCAAAGGCATCAGTGAGGCGACACATAAGGCCCATCTGGGCCTCTGGCAAGGATACGCCAACAAAACAAACGAAATCCGAAAGGCGTTGGCCGAATTGGATACCGACCCTACCAAGGCAAATCAGATCTACAGTCATACGCGTGCCTTAAAGGTCAACTATGGTTTTGCTTACGTCGGTTACCTAAACCACAACGTTTACTTCGACATTATCGGGGGTGACGGAGGGCCAGCCACGGGGGATGTCGCGACTCTGATCACCGAAGCATACGGCAGCTTCGAAAAATGGGCCGCCGACCTAAAGTCGACTGGGATTTCTGGACGTGGATGGGCCTATCTAGGTTATGACCACGAAGAGCAACGCGTATTCAATTACATTGGCGACGGCCAGGATACTTATCCGGCCTGGAATAACACGTTGATCCTAGCTTTGGACGTCTACGAGCATGCCTACTTCTTGGACTTTCAAACCGCGCGCGCAAAATATATCGACGCGTTCTTCTCCGTAATCGACTGGGATGCGGTCAACGCCCGGCTAACCAAGGCGACCGGAAAGTAATTGGAATAAGGGACTCAGAACGGGTCCCTTATTCCAAGAAGGCTAATCGAAATTCGCGGATCGTGTATTGTTGCCAGGTGCTCTTGCATGCTTCCATCGCTCTTCGGCGTTCGCACCTTTTCAGGGTGGCTGCCCGTTTTCAGCAATGAGTGCTCTCCGATCCTCAATCGAATGACCTCATGAGCAGTTCTGGAATTCTTGGTTCCGTATCCCACAAAAAAGGTTACGGTATTGTCGTCGTTGATCCGAGAATCGATGCTCAAGGAAACCCCGGTGTCTGTGTCGGACGTGTTCCACTCCTGGCGGTTCAGGATACATGCCGACACCTCGTAACTTTCCTTGTCGACATCAGACTCCACTTTAAGGCCAAAAGAAACCCGACGGCGCGCAACATCGAACATCGAGACATAAGTTCTCAGATTCTTAATCTCGGTGGGGTTGCCCGTCACGAACACGACTCCTCGGGAATCATCCGCCACTAAACTTGCATGGCTGTCGGCATCCGTGGATACCAGGGGCTGCAACTCAACGGCAATCAATGATGGCCTTGTGTGTAGCACAGGTATCTCCACCACATCGATTTGCAAAGCACGCAATGCATGCGCCATGAACAAGCAAGTTAAAACCATTTAAACCCCTCAGAAGCATGACGTCGGGTTGGCTTCGGTTCGTTCAATCGCACTGCTAGCGATGAGAGATCGCTCATGCGTTACAGATCAAAAGTGATGACGGCTACTCGTCATCGGTGGAGGGAGTTCCACCGTCAGTTTCATCCAACCGGACTCGGTGAATCCGGCGACCATCGCTCTCCGCAATGGTGAATTTCCACCCGTCAAAGTCGATAGAATCCAGAAGCTTCGGTTGGCGTCCAAAGAGGCCGAAAACATAGCCGCCGATGGTGTCAAATTCTTCACTCGAAAACGAAGAACCTACTTCCTGATTCACGTCCCCTAAGTGGGTCTTACCCAGAACTAGGTAACTGCTCCCCACCTTTTCTATCTCTGGAGCCTCGTTGTCGTATTCGTCGGTTATTTCACCTACAAGCTCTTCAACGATGTCCTCGACGGTCACAATACCGGCGGTACCGCCAAATTCATCCTGCACGACCGCCATTTGAACGCGGCCCTGGCGCATTTCCTTGAGCAATTCGTGAAGGTCCTTGTTCTCTGGGACGAAGAGCGCCGGCCGCATCAGCTTGCGCACGTCGACAACGTCCCGGTTATCGACGAGGGCCATGAGGAGGTCTTTCGCGTGGACGATCCCCAAGATTTGGTCGTCGGTCCCTTCATAAAGCGGAATCCGAGAATGCCCGGATTCTTCAATCAGCCGAACAAGTTCCTTTGGATTGGTCTCTACGGGCACCGCATCGATATCGACTCGGGGTGTCATCGCCTCCCGAGCAACTTTGTCCGTAAAAGAGAAAACCGAATGTAAGAGGTCCTTCTCGTCTTTCTCGATTTCGCCGGTTTCCTCGGCCGACTCAACGATGTTCTTGATCTCTTCTTCAGCCTGGTTCGAATTGGCAAGCCTTGCCTGCCCACCAAATCTAGCGGTGAAGATTCCTGCAAGTGAAACTACGATGTTAGCGGGGATCGAGAAAATAACCGAAGTAAATCGAATGAACCGGTATGACGCGGACGCCACTCTATGCGGATGAAGGGCGGCAAAGCTCTTGGGGACAAGTTCGCCAACGACCATATTCACCAAACCGATCAGCAACGCGATGACGGCGGCTGCCAGGAGGATGGTCAAATAGCTAAAGCGCCAGTTTGCCGTGTCTTCCATAAATGTCGCCAAGCCGGGAGCAAGCAAAAAACTCAATAGAGCCAAGGCAAGACGCGACGTTTGACTTCCCAACGCGCAAGCGGCAATGTACTTCTGCCGAGACTCGATGAGAATCTGAATGTTCCTGCTCTTCAGGTTGTCGGCATCCTTGAACTGCTTTACATGAAGATTCTTAAGCAGACTAAGAGCGGTTTCAGAGGCAACGAACCATGCGTTGAGCAAGATCACCAAAACGATGACGAATAGGACCGGGGTTCCGCCAACGCTTGGGGATCGCAGTGCTCCGTCCGAGTTGAGGCCCCCATGAATTGTTTGCTCCCCAAGCACCCAGAACGCAGCCAGTGCAGTTGCGAATCCAAGCACCAAGCTCTTCTCGATTTTGTTAACGAATGCCGAGTCAGGTATCCGCGAATTCAACGGGGCACCAACCCAAATATCAGCAGTGAAAGAATGACGCCGACTAACGCTCCCAAACTCAGTTCAAATATGGTGTGGAATTTTGCTTCGAATCGACTCTGCGCGATAATTGCAGCCAGCAAGAGAGCTATTCCAGCCGTAAGCGCGTTGTCCGTCAATACCGCTGCCGAGGTCGCAAAAAAGAAACCAAACGCCGCGTGGCCGCTAACGAGTCCACCTTGGAGGACTCGTCCTCGCTGTCCAAGGCCCTTGCCGACCAGCACGACAAAGAAAAGCACGGTTGCACCAAGCAATAGCCGAACGCCAGCGGAAACTCGAAATCCCTCGCTGGTCATGTTGATCTTGATCGCTTCCCACCGGCTTTCACCCAAGAACAGAAGCGCTCCTACCACCAACGCGATGATGGTCGAGATGAGCACCGCGCCAGCCGCAATATCTTTCGCGAATTTCGCCAGTGGATTGTAATTCGGCGAAACTAGGTCAACGGTGGCTTCGATGGCTGAATTGAACATCTCTGCCACCAAGACGAGGGTGATCGTAAACAGGAGGACCAACGTTTCGCGAAGTCCGAGATTCACGACAATGCTGAGCAAGAGAACGATCATCACCACAAAGAGGTGAAACCTCATGTGGCGTTGGGTCCGAAACGTAAAGACGATCCCATTCAGCGCAACGCGAAACGGACCGATCAAATCTGCCTTCTTACGGCCTCTCAATCGATCTCTCCGTGAAGCAGCGAAGCCCAGTTCTCATCAGGCTTTAGACCGGCATCTGCCGCTACAATGTTCATCTGCTGGACCATCTCAGTACGCTCTGCCTCTGTTTGGTCGTCAAAGCCTACAAGGTGAAGCGCGCCATGGATCGCCAAATAGCCAAGCTCTTGGGTCAAGCTGACTCGGCGAGCCCTTGCTTGGCGCTCGGCATAAGGCAGGGCGATCGCGACATCTCCCAATGAATCTCCCGCAAAGTCTCCAGCGGGAAACGTCAAGACATCCGTACTCTCATCGACGCCCCGATAATCACGATTTAATTCTTGGATACGTTCATCGGAGGCCAAAAGTAAGCACGCTTTGGCATTTGGCTTGCCATGGAGGGAAAATGCAGTCGCCATTGCCCGCTGAATGCTCGATCTCCGAACGACTCGTTCGGTCTCGTTTAGAACGGTTATATTGCGGGTACTGGGAGGTTCCATACAGGGATGGCTGCTGCTAGCTAGATCGGGCCGATGAAGCACGGATATCCAACAGGTCGAGCCGGCTGGGTAGATAGAAAGACAAGGCTGCCCAGTTCTGCCTTAGTAAGGAAGAAATGGGCCTGCCTGCGGAGGTGCTAAAACCAAAGCCGATGGGAATAAATGTGGCGGCGTCTCCGACGCCTTTGGAGGTCACACACTCGCCTTGAGCGATCCGCAATGCCTTAACAGCAAAGCACCGCAATGTCTTGCGATACTCTCGATCGTTAGTCTCTCGTGCCATCTACCAATTAGAGACTTACAAAATGGCGAAAAAGGCGCAAGCCTACTGTCTTGACTGTCGTCGCCTCTTTAAACGGCGTCGCTTTTCGCTTGGTTTCTCATAGTGCGAATGCTCCTTAAGCTCCCTAAGAAGGCCACTCTGCTGAAGCTTCATGTTAAAGCGCTTCAGTGCACTATCGATAGATTCGTTGGATTGAACAGTTACGTAGATCAAAAACTCAAATGCCTCCGCAAGGCAACAAGTATGACACAAAATCTCCGCTCTTGCACGCGCCGTGATGGATGTAGCGCGGGAGCATTGTGGTTTGGCTCCCGGCTGCGAAGGGCATGTGATCCCCTACATCTGTCATAGCGCTGGCTCGCTGAACCAATGCGAGAAGGGCAAGCACCTCATTTGCCGATAAACGAGGCCGTTCAAAATGGGAGATACTTCAAGGATCGTCGCTTTGGATCAGACTCACGATGGAGCGCGTAAAAGCATGAACATTTCCGATATAGCTCAGATTCCCGGGCGCCGCTTCCCTGCCGGGCGCCTCTCTCAACGGCTCGTTGGAGCAGGGCTCCCGATTGTCGCGCAGGGCTTCTGCGTAATACTGTTTAGTTAAGCATCTTTCTGGTATCTTGAGCCGTCTTTTAAGTTGAGATGGCAAGAACCAAGTTGACCCTGCCTGGTGGCATACGCGCTTCCGACCTCGTTTCCTTG